>Ga0268280_1000741_pt1 | contig 24855 bp, 24 predicted proteins | sample saktaG_9_FD_190139 | JGI IMG/M metagenome (GOLD analysis project Ga0268280, IMG submission 190139) | Saline water microbial communities from Sakinaw Lake, British Columbia, Canada - sak_2011_5_24_40m | ecosystem: Environmental > Aquatic > Non-marine Saline and Alkaline > Saline ... | reverse complement strand
CTTCTTATGGATGCGCTTGTGAGGGTTATTCCCGGTGTTCTCGGTGACAGTGAGTCGGCCCTGACGGATTCTTTTCAGACCGGGATGCTTGATTGTGCCCATTACACCCGTCCGGCTGAATTCAGAGGCATGACGGTTCCCGAAGTGCTTCTGACCGGTCATCACAGCAAAATCGAGCAGTGGCGCAGCGAAAATGCTCTTGAGAGGACAAGGCAACGCAGGCCCGATCTGCTTGATCATGAAGTTTTAGAGGAATTGAAGAAAAAAATAACGTAAATAGTTGTCGAAAATGGACCAGTTAATTCAGTTAGTTGAAGCTACTCAGGCAAAGGTAGATTTTCCGGCGATCAATCCCGGTGATACCGTCAGGATCCAGTTGAAGGTCATCGAGGGCGAAAAGGAAAGGCTTCAGGCTTTCGAGGGAGTTGTTATCAGCGACAGGGGAGCCGGAGCAAACAAAACCGTCACGGTCAGGAAGATTTCTCACGGTGTCGGTGTTGAAAGGATCATTCCGGTCAACTCTCCGAACATTGAAAGTGTTACAGTGCTCAAGCACGGCAAGGCAAGAAGGGCAAAACTCTTCTACCTGCGCAAACGTACAGGCAAGGCCGCACTGAAAGTCAAGGAACGCAAGCAGGCTGAGAAAGTCTGATTTTTCCGGAAAATCCGGCAGGCTTCGGTCCGCCGGATTTTACTTTTCAGATTTTCCGATGCATTTTGCCCGACACGGGATCGTTCTTTTCTGCAAGCAGCCTTCCGGGCAGCAACTCCATCTGCGTCCTGACACTACCTTTTGAATGCTCTGATCTGTCAAACCGGTTCGGCGAATATTTTATTATGCTGATGAATGGCGATTACACCCTCTCTTCGCTTCCGGTTCAACCCGAAAAGTCAGCCCTGCCGGATGCAGCACTCTATGATCATGGGTGCTCTTTTTTGTGCTGCGCCGGAAGGAAAAGTGACCGGTTCAGCCGTTTATGTCGTTCCATGCATGATTGTTGCCAATAAACAGCCCTTGTGTCTCTTTACCCCCTCTTATCATTTCACCGGATGTCATTGAGCCTGAACAGCCTGGATGTTGAACATTTCCGTAAAAAGATTTTTGACTTTTACCGTTTAAACAGGCGAACCTTTCCCTGGCGGGAGACAACCGACCGCTATGCCGTACTTGTCAGTGAGATCATGCTGCAGCAGACGCAGGCCGAACGGGTTGTCGGGAAATTCGCGGCATGGATGGAGTCTTTTCCCGATACCGGAACCCTTGCCTCGGCCTCCCTCAGGGATGTGCTTGCGCTCTGGAGCGGTCTCGGATACAACTCTCGAGGCCAGCGGCTGCAGACCTGCGCCCGCAGGATCGTGGAGCTTTTCGGAGGCGTGGTGCCACCAACACCTGCAGAGCTGAAAACCCTGCCCGGCATCGGTGATTACACCTGCCGCTCCATACCCGTCTTTGCCGACAACCTTGATTATGCCGCCGTCGATACCAACATCCGCCGGATCATCATACACGAGTTCGCTCTGCCTGAAGATACCCCGAAGCCGAAGATACAGGCTGCGGCAGAGCAGCTTCTGCCGCATGGCCGCAGCCGTGAGTGGCACAATGCGCTCATGGACTACGGGGCACTCCATCTCACCAGCCGCACAACAGGAATCCGCCCGCTGACCCGTCAGTCGAAGTTTCAGGGCTCGAAACGGTGGTACCGCGGAAGGCTGCTCAAGGAGCTTCTGGCTTCGGAGCATGTCTGCATTGAAGAGATCGAAGAAAAGTATGGCGACTGCCCCTGGAACCTGCAGGAGATCATCGGCGACCTGGTCCGTGAAGGCCTCGTTGACGAGGCCGAGAGTCCGAACCGGCAGGGGGGACGAATTCTGAGAATCAGGGAGACGTGAAGGAAAGAGCTTATCAGCCAGGGCTTCCCCTTTCCGGATCTGCTCCGGGGCCTGATCAAGTGTAAGGAGAAACGGCTCGAATTAGTTGATCCGCTTTGCGATATGGAGTCCTTTCCGGTAAGGAAGCGTCCGCATAATTGTTGATGGCAGCCATAGTATTCCTTTTCGGTATGTTACCGCATCGTCCGGCGGAGCACGGTTTTTCATTCCGCAGGGTCGGTCCTGCGCGCGTGTTGCCGGGGTCCGGAAGCGATTGTGTTGCCGGAAGTTGGGCCTGTCGGTCCTGCGCGCGTGTTGCCGGGGTGGATTTCGTGACAGGTCGTATGGCGTGATACGACCTGTGAGCAGGCGCTCCTGCTGCCGGAATTATTCGGTATTATAGACCATGTTGAGCGCGCTGTAAACCTTGTCGATTTCAGCGGCGTACTTTGTGGTGATCACCTTGCGCTTGAGTTTCATGGTCGGGGTCATATGACCGTTATCGATGGTGAAGGGATCTTCGATGAGCAGGAATTTGCGGACCTTTTCGTGCGTGGCAAGCTGACGTGAAATGGAGCGCATGAGTTTTTCGTATATCTGCTGGACGTTCCTGTTTTCAATCAGCTCCCTGTTGCCGGCCGCAGTTATGTTCTCTGCTGCGGCAAACTCCCTCAGCCTGTTGAAGTCAGGCACGATAAGGGCAATAAGGAAAGGCCTTTTTTCACCGATCACAATGACCTGTTCAACGTAGGGATTATCGGAAATAAGGTTTTCTATCGGCATCGGTGCGATATTCTTGCCGCCGGAAGTCACGATGATATGTTTTTTGCGGTCTGTAATCTTCAGATAACCGTCCCGGTCAATCTCTCCGATATCACCGGAGTAGAACCATCCGTCCTTGATAACCTCTCGGGTGGCCTCTTCATCCTTCCAGTATCCCTTCATGATATTCGGGCCCTTGAGCAGTATTTCACCGTCTTCGGCAATTTTGACCTGCACGTTCTCCACTGCCGGCCCTACCGTCCCGTATTTGATCTTTTCCGGCCTGTTTACGTGGGTCACAGGCGATGTCTCGGTCAGTCCGAACCCCTCGAGAATGTTGATATCGAGCGCCTGAAAAAACTCGCCGATCTTCTGGGGCAGGGCTGCTCCGCCTGACACGAAATAACGCAGCCTTCCGCCGAACTTGTTTTTGATTTTATGATAGACGAGCTTTTCTGCAAGGTTATGCTGCACGGCAGTAAATTTCTGCGCACTCCCTTTTTCATTGATCTGCCGGTGATATTTTTCTCCTGTGCTCAGCGCCCAGTAGAATATCTTCTGTTTTAAGGGGCTTTCAGATGAAATCTGCTTGAGCATATTGATTTTGATACGGTCAAAGAGCCGCGGGACGGTAAAAATAATGGTCGGGCGGGCTTCTGTCATGTTCAGCGAAATTGTTTCTATGCTTTCAGCAAGGTAGATGCTGGCTCCGCAGGAGAAAAGCAGGTAATATCCTCCCGTTCGTTCATAGGCATGCGAGATGGGCAGGAAGGAGAGGCCGCAGTCAGTGTCATCAAGGCGGATGACCGAAGAACATGATTTGACGTTTTCGCAGATGTTGCGATGGGTGAGCATTACCCCTTTCGGCAGTCCCGTTGTTCCTGATGTGTAGATGATGGTGGCAATATCATCAGGATCGACAGGCGTTCCCTCAAGAATCCACGGCTTTTCATCAAGAATTTTTTTCCCCTGCTCCTTGGCCTGATTCAGGTCGACAACATCCTCTATACTCTCTTCCAGACGGTTCATGACAACCACCAGATTCAATTCAGGAAGGTTCTGCCATATCGAAAGGATTTTTCCGAGCTGAAGCATGTTTGAGACCACTATGGCCTTCGCGCTGCAGTTGTTCAGAATGTATTCGATCTGGTTGGGCGGCAGAGAGGGATAGAGCGGTACATCGACAGCTCCGAGGTTCAGTATGGCCATATCTGCGAGATACCATCCGGGCCTGTTTTCCGAAAGAATGGCTACCCGGTCCTGAGCACAGATGCCGTTGTGTTTCAGAAATGCCGAGAAATGATGGACATCATCTTCAAGTGCATGATAAGATATGGGCTCATATACCCCGTTAATCTTTCTTGCAATAGGAAATTTCGAATCCTTCTCCCTGTAATGAGCGAAGACAGAGGAAAAAAGTTCGGGTAACGTCCGGAATTCAGGATTAATAAGTCCCATCAGCGAGAAAGTTTTTCTTGTGGAAGAGAGCTTTTACAGGAAGAACAGCCCCCGACTCCGTCAGGGCTTCAAGAGACGTTTCTTTTGCTGGAAGCTGATCCTGAAAAATGATTTATGCAGGCGGTTGTAATTTAACAGATATTTAACGATACATTATTACAACTCCAAACATAACGGTAGATAATATGGCACGATGGAATGCTTTGTAACGGTGATCAACGTCCCTGTAACCCTGTAATTCCCGCCTCGCCACGCTCCTCTGAGGCCGGAAAAGAGCGGAGTGTTATGCCGCCCTGAGAGAGCCCTCCATTCATTCACCCGTGAGGCAGGAAAAGCAGGAGATGAGGAAGAGTAGTATCCGGGAACGAAAATTCCGGGCGGATGGTTAGGGTAAGATGGCAGAAAAGAAATTGAATTCCCTCAGGTTGTCGTGAAGCTGAAAAAGTAGCCGGGATTTGTTATATTTATCTGAAGGCGGGTTTTTTTCTTTCTGCCAGAACATTATTTTGTCTTGGCTCCGAAATGTTATCGGGCCTTTTTTTTTGCCGGTTTCATAACAATCTGCATCCCGGAAGGGTTCATGTTTTCGACAGGATATTGATTTACACCCTGTTGTTTTTTTTGCCTTTGCTTGTATGCACATGGTGCCGATGAGTTGCAATATTTTTTTCAGCATTGTTTCCTGATTTCTCATGCAGAAGGCGAAAAAATCCGGTTCTTCCTGGACCGGTTATGCCGGTCTTGTTCTCGGCATTACCCTTATCATATATCTCTTCAGCCAGGTTGACCTTGAAGGTGCGATTGGACGGATCTCATCGATAGGCATTTCTTCAGCGCTTATTTTTTTGCCCTACCTTGCCCTTCATCTTCTTGAAACGATTGCCTGGATCAGGTTATTTCCAGGGATGATCAGGAAAATACCGTTTGTCACACTTCTGAAAATTCAGCTCATTGCTGAAACCGTCTCAATGACGCTGCCTGCCGGTATGGCTGTAGGAGAATCCCTGCGTCCCATTCTCTGCCGGAAGTTTCTGGAGATTCCCCTTCCTGCAGGTGTCGCAAGCGTTGCTGTTCGCAAGCTTATGCTCGGCGCAGTTCAGGGACTCTATACCCTTATCGGTGCCGTTGCAGGCTTTTCACTCCTGCAGACGGTCTCCGTGCGTATGCTCGGATTCGAGGGACTCGGCTATATCATGGCCGGTTCAGGCGCTGCTGTTTTTGTCGTCTTTATGCTTTTTCTCCTGCTGCTGCTCAATGGAAATGCCGTACAGAATCTGCATACGCTGTTGATGCTTGTGCCCTTCAGGAAGGTAAAAGTCTGGCTGCTTGAAAAGGAGTCGGGATTTCTTGAAACCGACGAGGAGCTGAAAAATTTCAGAGGCTATTTTTCCTTCCGGCTTATTCCGGTAATGCTCTACTATCTCCTGGCCTGGTTCATGCTTGCCATTGAGAGTTATATTATATTGAGGCTACTGGGTGTTGAGATCACCTTTTTCCAGGTGCTTGCCATTGATACAACCCTTTCCATGCTCAGGGCTTTGTTTTTTTTCATTCCTTCCGGACTTGGTGTTCAGGAGATCGGTTATCTTGCATTTTTTCAGGCGCTCGGCATCTATGATTTCCTTATTTACGGGGTTGCATTTATGCTTTTAAGGCGTTTCAAGGAGGTTGTCTGGTATGCTGCCGGTTACGGTATGATGTTTTTTTCAGGGGTTCACCTGCATGATGCAGAGCGAGTCAGTAACGATGAGTCATGAAGAAAAAAGTATTATTTATCTGCGGATCAATGAACCAGACCACCCAGATGCATCAGATTGCAGGGTGGATGACGGATTATGACCTGTACTTTTCACCGTTTTTCAGTGACGGTCTTCTCGGAACCGCAAGTGATTTCGGCATGCTTGAGTTCAGTATTCTTGGAAAGAAGAGGACTCAGCGGTCAATCGATTATCTCCGGCTGCACCATCTGAAGCTTGACATAGGCGGTCACGCTCACTCCTATGACCTTGTGGTTACCTGTACCGATCTCATTGTGCCGAAACATATCCGACACAAAAAGATCGTGCTGGTTCAGGAGGGAATGACCGAGCCGGAAACCGTTCTTTTTCATCTTGCAAGGAACCACCGATGGATTCCCCGCTGGATAGCCGGAACTTCAACGACCGGGTTATCCGGTTTCTACGAAAAGTTCTGCGTAGCCAGCGAGGGTTATCGCGACCTTTTTATCCGGAAAGGTGTAAACCCGTCAAAGATTGAAGTAACGAGCATACCGAACTTTGATAATTGCGAGCAGTACCTTCAGAATGACTTTAAATACCGCGATTACGTTCTTGTCTGTACATCGGATAACAGGGAGACCTTTATTTACGAGAACCGTTCGAAAAATATCAGGAGGTACCTTGAGATGGCGGGGGAGCATCAGCTTGTTTTCAAGCTGCATCCGAATGAAAATGTTGCAAGGGCGACCAGGGAAATTGAAGCGACTGCTCCCATGAGCCTTGTTTTCAGCGAAGGCAGAACCGAAGAGATGATCGCCAACTCCCGGATGCTGATTGCACAGTTTTCATCGACAATTTTTGTGGCGTCCGCTCTCCAGAAAATTGTGCATTGCGGCCTTCAGCCGGAAGAGTTGAAATCGCTGACCCCTCTGCAGAACAAATCCGCAGCAAAAAAGATCGCCGATGTATGCCGTCAGGTTATTGACGGCTGAAACCAAAAGTAATTTACCTCCATGCATACTGTAGCTGTCATACCTGCAAGAGGCGGTTCAAAGGGTCTGAAAAACAAGAATATTTATCCCGTGGCAGGAAAACCCCTTCTGGCATGGACTATTCTTCAGGCGCTGGCATCGGCAAGCATTGACCGGGTTTTTGTGACCACTGACGACGAGGCAATTGCAAAAGCAGCCTCAGGATACGGGGCGGAGGTGATCGTGCGCCCTCCGGAGCTTGCCGGTGACAAGGCAAGCTCCGAATCGGCCATTCAGCATGCCGCCGGTGTTATTGAGCGGGACTACCGGATGGCGATTGAAACAATTGTTTTTCTGCAGGCCACCTCTCCACTGAGAAAACCCGGTGATATCGACAAAGCCGTTGAGCGTTTCCATCAGGAAGGCGCTGATTCGCTGATCTCGGTTACCAGAGCCGATGACCTTACCCTCTGGGAATCCAGGGACGGGCAGTGGGAAAGCGTCAATTTCGATTTCCGCAATCGCGGCATGCGTCAGGACCGTCCGTCGCAGTTCATAGAAAACGGATCGATCTATATTTTTAAACCCTCAATTCTCGCTTCCTTCGGCAACAGGATCGGCGGAAAACTCACGACTTATGAAATGGAGTTTTGGCAGACATGGGAAATTGACACTATCGAGGAAATAGATTTAATTGAATATTACTTTACAAAAAAAAACCTGGCAGGCCAGGATGCAGACCAACAGAACCCTTAGATCACCGTTGTTATGAATTTCTTTTTATCAACCGATCTTGTTATCGGGGTTAAAGAAGCGCTGAACCTGATTGAGCATCTCGGAAAGCTCTCGGTCAAGCAACCCGGTATCATTTACGACGCAAATCTTGCCGGCAACCGGTATTTTCAGGAGGTACTGAAGAACGTCACCACCCGATATACAAACGCTGTTGTTTACAGCAATGAATTCGGAGGTGAGCCGACATATGGCCATCTTGAAAATGTTGCGGAATTTTTCCGGGCCGGACGGCCGGACGGCATCGTTGCCATTGGTGGCGGCAGTACGCTCGATCTCGGCAAAGGGATCGCCCTGCTGATGACCAACGCCGTTCCGGCTCTTTCACTCAAGGGATTTCCGGAAGGAGTCAATGATCCTCTGCCTCTTGTCACTGTGCCTTCACTTCTTGGCAGCGGTGCCGAGGTCAGTTTTAATGCGGTATTTATCGATGAGGCTGAAGGACGTAAACTCGGTATAAACAGCCGGAAGAATTTCCCCAGAAAAGCAGTCGTCGATCCTCAGCTCTCCATGACTGCTCCCATGGAAAGCGTTATCGCTTCAGCCATGGATAGTCTTGTGCACTGTGTTGACAGTTTCGGATCGGTAAAGCATACCGCATTGAGCAGGATTTTTGCCGTTGAAGGTTTCCAGCGAACCTTTTATGCTCTGCAGCAGGACCAGCTCGACCGTGCGGAGTCAAGGATCGATCTTGCGCTCGGCAGTGTTTGCGGTACGATTGCTCTCATGAACTCGGGAGACGGACCTACCAATGGTTTTGCCTACTATCTCGGTGTCAAGCACCGTGTTGCGCACGGTCTGGCCGGAGCTATCTTTCTCAGGGAGGTCATGCGCTACAACCATCTTCAGGGCTATGAAAAGTATGCCCTTCTCAATCCCATGCGATCTTCGCCCTCGCCAAGGGAAGCCACGGTGGAACTGCTTGAAGAGATGGACGATCTCTACCGCCAGCTCAGGATTCCCAATCTTGTGCCTTACGGTTACGGCAAGGGCAATGTTGATGAATTTGCCCGTAACGCTTCCGAAGCCCTGAGAGGATCTTTCTCGGGCAATCCGGTTGAATTCACCGAAGAATCAGCGCGGGCTGTTGTTTTTCAATTAACCTAAAAAGTGCAGGACTACTATTATGGCGGGTGCAGAACTGATCGGCCGGGAAGAACTGGCCGAAATACAGGAGCTTTTCAGCAGGGAGAAGGTCAATTTATACCGTTACGGCGGAGGCAATTACAAGACAAGGGAGTTTGAGGAGAAATTTGCCGGCTGGATGGGAGTGAAGTATGCCCATGCGGTTTCATCCGGCACGGCGGCAATCCATTGCGCACTTGCCGGCGCAGGGATCATGCCCGGAGATGAGGTCATCACGACGGCATGGACGTTTATCGCTCCGGTTGAGGCCATCAGCGCTCTCGGTGCCGTGCCTGTACCGGTAGAACTTGATGAAACCTATCATCTTGACCCGCTTGAGGTTGAAAAGGCTATTACACCCGCCACAAAAGCCGTTGTGGCAATTCCCATGTGGGCGTCACCGAAAATGGACGAGCTTTCGGCACTCTGCAGAAGGCACGGCCTCACGCTGATAGAAGATGCCGCCCAGGCCCTTGGAGCCTCATACAGGGGAGAGAAGCTCGGTACCATCGGCAGCGTCGGTTCCTTCTCGTTTGATGCCGGCAAGACGCTCCACACCGGTGAGGGCGGTATCATAGTGACCAACGACAAAGAGATCTATGACCGTGCAGCCGAGTTCTCCGACCACGGTCACATGCACCTTCCCGGACTGCCGAGAGGCAAAGATCCAAGACGCTCAAAAGGGCTGAATCTGCGTCTCAGCGAAGTCACGGCCGCGATCGGTCTGGCACAGCTCGCCAAAATTGACACCATTCTTTCGAAATCAAGACAGAACAAGCGGAAAATCAAGGACGGGATCCGTCATCTTGATAATCTTGTTTTCAGGCCGTTCAGTGATGAGGCCGGTTCGCAGGGTGACACTCTCATTTTCAGGGTAAGGGACCGTCAGGCCGCCCTGCAGTTTGAAGCGCACCTGATGGAGCAGGGTTTCGGCACAAAGATTCTGCCCGAAGCGCTTGACTGGCATTTTGCAGGAGTGTGGGGCCACCTTCTGGGTGAATACGATCGGTATCGCGATGCCGACCTTGAAACTCTCTGGCCGAAAACAGGCCTTATGCTGCGCAGCAGCATCTGCCTGAACATTCCGGTTCTGATGGATGACGCCGCGATTGAAAAACTCATTCAGGCCATCATATCCGGTTCGGAAAGAATAGGGTAGAGGTGAATCGCAGGAAGGGAAGCCATAAACAAAGAAGCCTGCGCAATGCAGGCTTCTTTGTTCCGGGAGGCGAAGAGCGGACTCGAACCGCTGTAGAAGGTTTTGCAGACCTCTGCCTAACCACTCGGCCACTTCGCCTTAAAGTGAATGTCAAGGTAAGAAAAAGATATTGTTTTGCAAACCTGACCACTCTTATTTGCCTGTTCCGGCGTTTTCTCTCAGAGTGTGCTCTCGGGTTTTGAAGGGCTGAATGCACTCTTTAGGGGTATAGTGCAGTTTGTTTCTTTTCCGCTGACCTCTTTTCCATAGAATAAGGATTTCCTCCGCAGAGGAACCCCGCAGCTTTCCCCTTCAACCGGCACCCATCTTTTTCCGTGACGCGTGATGTTGTAAAATCATGGGTATTTGCGCCGGAATGCTGCAATATAACGGCGTTGCCGGCGTGTTCCTGCAATCAGGCAAAGGAAAAGAGAGGTTTACTTTTTTTATGATCGGTCCGAAATTATTTTTTTACCTGAGTAATGTCAATAACAAAAGAGAAGGTTACCATGAAGATCTATTCTTTAGTGATTGTTTTTCTGCTGACGCTTGCCGGATGCTCAACATCGTATAAGGGCTCTATCAAAGCCGACAACGGTTCCCCTGACTTGAACGCGGGTAAATGTATTGTGAGTCATTCAGCCACCAACCGCTGAGGTGCCCCGTCAGGCCTTTGATTACGTAAATGTTCGATCATCCGAAGAGCCCCTCTCAACTGCAGGGGCTTTTTTTTGCTCCCGCCCTTACCCGGTTGAATTTATTTGCAGCAGAAAGTTGAAACAGGGGAATCCTGAAGAAAAAGCGAAACCCTGCCGCGGCATATCTATCCGGGGCATCTGTTTTGCAGGGCTTGAAACGGTCAGCATACCGGTTCGGCTCCAATCAGCTCCTCTGGTGCCGTTCCCGGACCACGTACAGCCGGGAATTCATTTTTCTCGTTTTTTTGCCTCACGGGCAGGTTTTGATGGCTTCAGGGCTGTATATTTTCCAGGGAGAGTACCCCGTACATATCTTACAGCCGATTAAACCCTGTCGCCCATGATTGACGCCATCTCTTTTTCGATACTGCTTGCACTTCTCGTCCTTCTCGCCTTCGTTGCTTACCGCGTTGTGCATGATGCGCCTCTCAAAGCTGAACTTCAGCGGCTCCTGACCATTGAGGAGGAGGCTCGCGCTGCAAAGATGAATCTGGAGTCCAGATCTCTTGAACTTGAAGCACTCAAGATTCGTCAGGCAAGGCTTGAAGGTGATCTTGAAAATGAGCAGCGAAACGCTGCTGAAAAAACCCGCATTATGCAGGAGTCGGAATTGCGGCTTCAAACCGAGTTTGAAAACCTTTCCAACAGGATTTTTGAGGAGCGGGGCAGGGCGATCAGTCTGGAAAACCGTGACAGGATGGACTCGCTTTTGCAGCCACTGCGCGAACAGCTCGACGCATTCCGCAAAAGGGTTGAAGATGTGCATAAAAATGATACGGAACTTTCTGTACGTCTTATCGAGCAGGTTCGACAGTTGCAGGAGATGAGCGGCCGGGTGAGCGATGAGGCCAATTCGCTGGCGAAGGCAATCAAAGGGGACTCGAAAAAGCAGGGGGACTGGGGTGAGATGATCATCTCAAGGATATTCGAAGCATCAGGGCTTGAAAAAGGTCGTGAATACGTGGCACAGGAAAGCTTCCGGGGTGAAGACGGAGAGCTGAAACGCCCCGATTTCATGGTTATGCTGCCCGCCGACAAGGCGGTGATCGTGGATTCAAAGGTCTCGCTGACAGCCTATGAGCGGTATTGCGCTCTTGATGATGAATCTCAGCGCCAGCAGGCCCTCAGAGAGCATGTGCAGTCAGTGCGCCGTCATATCGCCGAACTCCGGCAGAAGGATTACAGCGGCATAGGCGGCAACAGGACGCTCGATTTCGTTATCATGTGCATTCCCCTTGAACCGGCCTGGCAGGCGGTGATGCAGGCCGATCCCGATCTGATGTATGATCTTGCAGGAAAAAACGTTGTGCTGTGCGGCCCGACAACCCTCATGATAACCCTCAAGCTCATTATGCAGATCTGGCGCCGGGAAAATGAGAACCGCAACGCAGGACAAATCGCCGAAAAGGCCGGCAGAATCTACGATCAGGTCTATCTTGTTATTGAAGCCATGATCGATGGACGCAAAAAGCTTGCAGGCGTATCGGACTCGTTTGACCTGGCTCTGAAACGCCTCAAGGAAGGACGGGGCAACCTTGTCGGCAGGGTTGAAGAGATCCGGAGGCTCGGGGCCAAGGTAAGCCGGCAGATATCACCGGACCTTGCCGCAGAGGGAGAAGATGAGACGCCTGACGGTGAGTAACCGGTTACACTCTTTTTTCATCGTAGGCCTGAATTTCCCGTTCTATGTTTGCGCCCTCACTGTTCAGGGCGACTTTAAGGTCGTAATCCATCTGCAGTCCAAACCAGAACTGTGGCGGAGTACTGAAATATCGGGCAAGACGCAGGGCCGTATCAGCGGTTATGCATCGTTTCCCTGAAATGATTTCGTTAATCCGCCAGACCGGAATGTGCATATCCTCGGCAATTTGTTTTTCGGTAAGGTTCATCGGGGTGAGGTACTCCTCGGAGAGAACAGTTCCCGGATGAAGCGGTGACATTTTCCTGGCAAGCATAGCTGAAATTCCTCATGGTAACCTGAATGGGCAATCTTTGAATGGTGTGAAACAGATTACTATTTTTTTATTGATTTCACGGTCTTTATTCTTCGAAGCGGCTCTCCTTCCCGCCTGATTTTTTCCCGCTGCCGACACCGCCCGTTATATTCGCCTCGACCCTTCCGTCACATCACACTGTTAAGGGGCATCTTAAAATCCGCTCCGCATCAGGATCCCTCCGGCGTCTGCAGTTACATGCGTCAGGGAGGAGCGTCTCATGCAGAAGAGCGGGGCAGTGGCATCAGGATTTTTAAAAAAAGCGAATACTCCCTGCTATCGAAATAAATTATCATACAGCGCAATATCAGGTATATTGTGCTTATTTCGCAAGAATCACTCCACATCTCTTCTTAAAGAGAATCAAGATGTTAAATTAAAAGAGAGCAATGCTGTTTTGCAATTTCTTTATTCCGATCATTTTTTTCTGTATGTTACAAAAATACCCTCCTGTTCCGGAAAATATCAGGATATGTTACAAACCTAAATAGCGTAAAGTGAGCGTAAGGATCAGGGAACGGAAACTTCTTTCCGGTGATGTCGCCTTTTATCTTGATGTTTATCATCGGGACTATAAAAGGTTTTCTCAAAAAACAGGGTTGCAGGTCAACCCGAAAAACAGGAAGGCCTACAGTCAGGCGAAGGCCGACGCGAATACAAAGGCCGGGAGAATAGAGATGGAGCTGCTCCGGGATCCCGCATCAGTTTTCAGGCGGAAACCGGAAGCCTCCGATAACTTCACGGAGTACTTCCGCTCAATTGCCGCCGGCGATGCCTATCCGGCGTCCCTGAACGCCCTCAAACATCTGAATGATTTTTCCGGAGGTATGGTTTCGTTCGGGAAGCTCAATGCCGCCTGGCTTGAGCGGTTCAGGGAGTATCTGCTTTCTCTCGGGAGTGTCGGCCACAACACCGCCAGGGGTTATTTCGGTATTGTAAAAACCATGCTGCGGCGGGCATATCGCGAAGGCCTGATTACAGCGGATTTTACAGGTGAAATTTCAGGTATCGGCAAAAAGGAGGTAGAGCAGCACTTTCTGACGATTGAAGATATTGATGCATTGAATCAGGCCCGTTGTGATCATGAGATGATAAAAAAGGCATTTCTGTTTGCCTGCTTTTCCGGTCTCCGGCTGAGCGATATTGAGCGGCTGCAATGGGACCGGGTCAGTTTGATTGACGCAACACCATTAATTCGATTACAGCAGAAAGAAAACGGACGTGATGAAATCCTCTCCCTGCCGGACCGGGCTGTCCGGATTCTGCAGGAGGCAAGGGCGATCTCCCCCGGTTCAGACGGCAGGGTGTTTACGCTTCCGCTCTCCCGGAGCAGGATAGGTGCCGTACTCCATTCATGGGGTGAACGGGCCGGATTGCCGTGGCGACTGCATTTCAGTGCAAGCCGTAATACCAGGGCGGCGATCATGTTAAACGGGGGGGCGGATCTGGTTACAGTCGCAAAGCTGCCCGGTTACCGCGACCTGAAAACCGTCATAAAATATGCCATGGCCGTTGATGCAAAGCGCTCGGCGGATTCAGGACGATCACCTGCAATCGTACTGAATCCGCCACGGGTGCCGTTGCAGGTTCCGGAAAAGATCGGGATATCCGATGCGCTTGAGGCAAAAGGCAGAAAAGTCGCCAAAGCATTGGGGATGAAAAAAAATGAGCAGGGACTATATGACTACGGAGGGCAGAAATACTGTGCCGCTGACCTTGCACTGGAGGCTGCCGGAAGCGATGAATGAGCCGCCGTTGTTTCCTGCCGGGATTTTCCTGTCATGGCATACTCTTTGCGCGGATAGACGTAACTCCTCGATGTACACAATTTGAAATTTTTATGGGGAAATAACCGGCGTAGAATCTCTGAGGTCGGATATGCAGAACACCTGCCTTCAAAAAAAACGAATCTGCAACGTGCAGAGCGCCGCAGATTTATGCGCTCATGAAGGGTACTGCCTGCAAATGGCCGTCACATCATCCTGACGGCACCCTGTGAACTGTCCGGCAGGATATTTGTTTAAGCCCCCCGAAACGGCACCTGATAGAGCCCCGACAGCAGAATGTTTCCGGGAGTAAAAAAAAACAGGGATAGTCCGGGAACATCCCTGTTTTTTTCCTGAGCGCCCTGTCGACAGCCTCCTTGCAGTCAAAGGCGGGACGGCGGTGCCGAAGTTTTATCCCACTTCCTTTCCGGCCATCACCAGGGTCGGAGGTGCGCCGAGATGGCGGCCTGCAAGCAGGACATTCCAGTATAACCCTTCGAAACCAAGCTTTCCATACCAGTTCATCTTTGTCTCCCTGAGCAGGCTGAACGGGCCCAGCTTTGGCACCGGGAACCGTCCATGCAGCGGTTCTATCCTGTAGTTGAAATCGATCAGCGAGGAGGTGCCTTTTGAATAGACGATGAAACAGGTTGAATGGCCGTCAAAGATCTCTTCCGGCTTGGCACCATGGATTTCCGACATAATATTGAACACCACCACGTCAGCTTCATAATGGGCAACCGAGCCCGCCTTGGAGGTGGGAACGTTGGTGGCATCGCCGATAACATAGATCCTGTCGTGCTTCAGCGCCTTAAGGGTGTTCTGGTGTGTGGGGACATAGCCGATGCCGTCGTCTATGCCTGAACTGCTGATGACGTTATCACCGATGGTGGTCGGCACGATGACCAGCATGTCATAGTTGACTTTATCACCCTGAACGGATTCGATATACTTCTCCTTGCCGTTCACCTGATTAAGCTCGAAACTTGTCCTTATTTTAATATTCTTTTCCTTTGCCGATTCGGTGAAGACAGCTGATGCCTTGGGCTTGGTGAAGGCGCCCTGAAGGGGAGTGACCAGTTCGATCTCGGTTTTGTTTCTTATTCCGCGCTTCCTGAAGTACCAGTCGGCAAGAAAAACGAACTCAATCGGGGCGACCGGGCATTTGAAAGGGAGTTCGGCAATATTCATCACCAGTTTACCGCCGTTGAACTCTTTCAGCTTCTGTCGAAGCAGATCTGCCGCCTCAAGGTAATAGAAGGTGAAGGCGTTCCTGCCCCATGCGTCCATAAGTCCGTCATTCTCTTCCGGTGCGATCCTGCACCCTGTGCTTATAACGAGGAAGTCATAGGGAAAAGTATGCTTTGCGGTCCTGACTTCCTGCTTCACCGGATCGATGCCGGTGATCTCGTCAATCACGAAATTGATGCCCGGAATGATATACTTCTTTCTTGATTTTACCAGGGTTTTCGATTTTTGAAGTCCGAAAGGGACAAAGAGAAGCCCTGGTTGATAGATATGCTCATTGTCACGATCAATTACCGTGATCTCCCAATCCGCAGGCAAATGTCTCCTGAGGTTATTGGATACAATTGTTCCGCCGGTTCCTGCACCCAATACAACTATCTTTTTTGACATTATCCTGCCTCCGTTTTTCGGAATTATTATGGTGAAGTCGACTTGAAGAAAAAAAGAAATCGCAACAGACAGATCCTGTTGCCGATTCAGAAGGTTCCGGCATTTACTTGCTGCCTGATATCACGCTCCTTGACGGACTCAGGCAGGGAGGGACTCAGGAACAGTAAGACGGAGTGTTCTCTGTGAGCACTGAGAGTTATAAAATCCGCTGTGCGATTCGTTTGCTTTTCATGTGAAGGCTGTGTTCAGCTCTTTTACGGCTGCGGCTTCACCTGATGGATGTACGTCTGTCCTTAACAGATGTATTCCTGTATATCTGTATTCCTATACAACTGATAAAATATAGAGAACGTTAAACTCAAATACAAACACTACTCTTCAGCAATTGCGCCTCAACAATAAGGGCGCCGGTTCCGGCAGGCTTTCTCTTGTTTTTATTGATGTTATCCTGGAAATAACGAATATTTTTCTTGCCGTGCTTTCCCCTGCGTCATATATTTATACGTTCTCATGCGGCAGGTTGCATTCCGGCTTTTCTGCCGGGCGTCAGCCTCGGCTGCAGGTGTTTTTTTCATATTCACGGCTCTTGCGTCATTATCAATGTAAGCCATGATTCATTGAAACAGGGGGAAATATTGTACAGGGTCCTTATTGTTGTGCTTCTCTTCTTCTGCATTCAGGGAAATACGCTGCAGGGCAGGGAGTATCGTGATGTCGAGGTGAAGAAACTGCTTTCATCAACAACTGCGGGTAATGGCCAGAAGCTTGTATATCTCAGGACGGACAATCCCGAAGTGACCGCTCTTCTTGTCGGCATTCCTCCGGGCGGACAAACAGGGTGGCACCAGCATCCTGTACCGGTTTATGCCTATGTACTTGAAGGCAGACTTACCGTCGCAATGAAAGACGGTACAACCTTTTCCTTCACCAGGGGTGAAGCTGTTTTTGAGGTGATCAATACGCTGCACAACGGCTATAATTACGGCAGTGAGCCGGTAAGCCTGGTGGTTTTTTATACAGGAGCAGTCGGAGTACCGAATGTGGTCAGGGAAAACCCTTCTGCAGTTCCCGCTCTGCCGTGAAGTGAATTCCATCCGGCATGAGATTTGTTCACAGGTATATTGTGCCGTTTTACTTTTTTCAGACAAAACAAGTCCACAGGAAAGGGCAAGAGGGCCGCGTATTTTTTTTCAACAAAAAATGGTTCAAATGGATACTCCGTTTTATTTGCTTTCAGCTGATTTGCAGGGCAGGATACTGACCGTATCATTTTTTGTGTCGATACTGTTGATGATGATCCTTTCCTGGATCGGCAGGGAGCTGACCATATGGAGTCACAGGATTCCGCTCGGCATAGTCAGCCTTGAACTGCCATGGAGCCGGCAAAGGGCGGAATCAATAATAAAAATCTGGCGGGAAAGATGCCTGATTTCAAAAGCAGTGCGGCAGACCCGTCTGGATTTTCTTTTTCTGCTCGTCTATCCTCTGACCTTAAGCCTTGCCTGTGCGGTTTTTGCCGGAACGATGCAGGAGGGGACAATGGCCACAGCCGGCATTGCTCTCTCATGGGCGGTGCTGCTCTGCGTCCCTCTTGATGCAATCGAAAATATCATGTTACTGAAGATGCTTTCGGGTGGATATTATTCACCCGTTCCTCAGCTTACAACCATTGTCGCCGCGCTGAAGTTTTTACTTGTTTCGGCATCACTGCTCTATATGGCACTCTGGAAAGCCCTGCCGATGCTGCATCTGAGCTGATCGTTTCATGCTCACCATACATCCGAGCCCTTCCGGGCTCCCTGAATCCTTGCGATAGCACTGAATGGTGGGGCTGATGATCTGATCATGATGAAAAGAGTCTGTTGGTTTTGAGACATGGTGTTCTTATCATTCATTTTACACCTTTCCGACAGGATCAGATCAATCCGGTAAACCGCAGGTCCAAGAGGAGATTGTATTGATACCGCATATTCACAGGGAGTCCCACAGGGCGGGCCGGATCGGGTGGCTTCGCGCGGCCGTGCTTGGTGCGAATGACGGAACCATATCGATAGCGAGTCTTGTTATCGGCGTAGCCGCTGCCGGAGCTTCCAGGGAGAGCATTCTTTTGACCGGTGCGGCAGGTCTTGTAGCCGGCGCCATGTCTATGGCGGCAGGGGAGTATGTATCGGTTCAGTCGCAGGCCGACACCGAAGAGGCGGATATCAGGAGAGAAAAACGCGAACTTGAAACCGAACCGGAACATGAGCTGGAGGAGCTTACATCAATTTATGTAAGCCGGGGAGTTGATCAACCCCTGGCCCGGCAGGTAGCGGAAAATCTTATGGCGAAAGATGCTCTTGGAGCACATGCCCGTGATGAGCTCGGCATTACCGAGACCCTGCGGGCAAGGCCGCTCCAGGCTTCAATGGCCTCTGCAATCTCCTTTATAGCCGGTGCGATCATTCCTGTTGCATCGGCGCTTCTGGCACCTTCGGCTCAGATTGCCGTTGTCTCATCTGCCACAGCGCTCATTACGCTGCTTATCCTCGGGGGAACAGCAGCATACACAGGAGGAGCGCCTGTTGTCAAGGGAGCTGTCCGGGTCGCTTTCTGGGGAGCACTTGCAATGGGAATAACTGCGGGTGTCGGCAGGCTTTTCGGAGCCGTTGTGTAAGAGTGTTCCAACAGTGCGGCACTACTCATTATCGAACATCGGGTTTTCGCCGTTTCCGGCCGGGTTCTGTATCCCTTTGAAGTGATCCGGTAGTGAGAAAACGCCAACTCCCGGCATGAAAAATACTTTGCGGCAATACCGAAAAGTGGCGGGGTCACCGCTTCTTTCCGACGGGGGCGAGGTAGATGGTGAACTCTTCTTTCCCGTCGACATTGAGCAGCCTGTCCATTTCCTCCTGATCATAAGCGGCGATGGCGCAGGTGCCGGCCTCTATGGCTTCGCAGGCGAGGTAGAGGTTCTGGCAGAGGTGGCCGGCATCGAGTGCGATGACCTTGTGGGCGGCAAGACCGTACCGCCATTCCATGCGGTAGGCAATGACTGTCCAGATGAAGGTGACGGCGGCCTCTCCGGGGTATGGCTGGCCGAGGGCGGCCCTTGTTATCTTCCGTTCCGGGTTTTCCACTTTGAACTCGAAGAGGAGCTTGTGTTCGATGGGGAGGTAGCGGTAGATGCCTTTTTCAAGCCCGGTGACGTTCAGTATGCAAAGATAGGTTTCAAATGCGTGGCGGCATCCGGCCGAGGGAACAGTCCTCAGTGCATGGCCGGCATCGAGTTTTACTTTGATCCCCTGCGTGGCCCAGAGCAGAAAGGAGAGCTCTTCGAGGATGAGGGGGGTGTCGCTGTAAGTGCGACAGCTTTCCCGTCCCGCGATGGCCGTTCTGAGATCGATGCGGCCGATATCTGACAGCGTTTCAATTTTCGGCAGCGCAATCACCATCTTTCCGGGTGCATAAGGTTTTTCGACGGGCGGAGGGGGAACCCGGAGGTTCTGGTCGGTCATTGAGAAGTCGACGGACTGGCGGATGGTGTCCTTGAGGAAGGCGCGGTAAACTTCGAGGGTTGTCCTGTCCATAGGTCGGAGTTGTTTCATTTTGAGTCCGGTAATCAGATATCACCCTTAGTAGTACTCCGCTGGTCGGACAAAGGTTCCCGGCTTTGCAGAGAACCCTCTGGAATACCGGTTCAAATCCACAGGCGACCCGTCTCCGTTCCCGATATTGACATTTATCAGGAGATGTTGTTCGATAGCCTTAAAAGCGGGATATTATTCAGCTGCATTAAGCTTTTGAAAACACCGTTGCATTTCTTGCGCGGATCAATAATGCTAAGGAGTGACCATGGCCTGGATATATTTGATCATAGCCGGATTGTTTGAGATCGGATGGCCCCTGGGCCTGAAACTCTCTCAAACCACAGGCCATAAAATTCTCTGGATGATTTTCGCCGTCGTGTCGATGACCGCCAGCGGCCTGTTTCTCTGGCTTGCACAGAAAACAATACCGATGGGCACAGCATATGCTGTATGGACAGGAATAGGTGCAGCCGGAGCGTTTATAATTGGAATACTGATGTTCAGAGATCCGGTTACCCTCTTCCGGTTACTCTCATTTACCTTCATCGTTACAGGGCTCATCGGCCTGAAACTCTCTCATCCATAAGTGATATTATCTTCCGGATGGCCGACCGTCCGGGCAGAGGTCACCGCGCAGGAAACTGATGATGAAACCACCAGTCACTCCGGTTTCGGCAGGGTGGTTTCATCATGAAAGAGGGCGTTTACTTTTTCGGGGTGATGGCCGATGTTATGCCCGTCAGAACGTCCTGCATGAGCTGAATCGCCGTAGTAGCCGTATTGGTGACGATTGTCGCGCACAGACCGGCGCAGCTCTGCAGGATCGAACCGGCTGAATTTACGCCGTCACCCACGGTGTCAGCCACATTCTGGACAGGATTGGCGACCGCATTTAAGAGATCGGAAAAGACGCCGTTGTTGTTTGCCATAGTGAATGGTATTTTAGAGATTACGGGAAGTCGGGTATATGAAAAAATATGCCGGAATGCTCCGGGTTGCAATGTCTGCTGAAAAGATGTTGATCTTTACTCATGCAGCGTTAAGGGTAAATATAATATAAATTGATTCCTCATTTTCGGATCCGGTAAAAAAAATACCATTGTGCTTCCTGTACTCAATAAGCATGTGTATATTTCACCGTAACTCAGCCGAAAAAAAAATTCGAGCCGTGTGACAACAAGCCGTGTTCATCGAACTGCGGACAAATCAATACCTGCGCTATACCGTAATAATCCGGCTGATCTGCCGGATCATATATACCTTTAAACAAAAATGGAGGCTGGAAACTATGGGAATTGCCATGCGAATCAGAACATTTGGTATACTTTTACTGCTTGTATGCACATTCGGCTCATCGGCGGGAGCGGTCGAGCAAACTGCTGTAAAAAACACCAGCATCAATCTGGGCGGGACAACATGGTCCGGAATCGATTCAGATGGTGACGAATATACCTTCACCTTCAAAAAAGACGGGACTCTCTCCTACACGTCCGATAAGGACTCTTCAGATAAAGGGACCTGGAAGCAATACCGCCATGCCGTTTCCTATGAGGCGAACAACCGCTTCGTCGAAGCCATCGGCGAAATCAGCGACGGAATGATCGAAGGCAGGTCCTGGAATGTAAAGAGTCACTCATGGAGCTGGAAGCTGACACGGGTAAACTGACGCACATGTTTTCCGATTCCGTTCCCCTTGAGGGAGCGGGAGTCGGGAGCGATTTCTTCACCGGTTGAGTCCTCTCATTGCACATCGCTCATTGCCGCCTGATGCTGTTTTTTTCAGCTCGAGGCCTATCATGAGGAGCTTTCCGGGTTTTAATTTTTTCGGTTTTATTGTCGATGCCTTTCCCGCGTTGATGATAAAGTGGATCTTTTCTTTTCCCATAAGAATATCACACTGTTTTATCGCCAGTTTGCCGACCCTTATGTCGATTGTCCTGCCGGTCTTTTCTTTGGCAATGGCATGATTGATGATGACGGGTAACCGTCCTGTCAGCATATCCAGGCCGGGGTTGAGCTTCGAGGCGACCCGTTCGTGCAGCACGTCATCTCCTCTGTTCACGATAACACTGCTGGTATGGAGTGCAAAGTCAAAGTCCCTGACGATCAGTCTTTTGGTGGTGACATCGAAAAAAGGGCGGCCATTCAGGAAAAAACGCCCGTTGAGATCTCCTCTGCTCTCTACTGCAATGGTCAACCCTTCTGTAGACGCATAGGCGCGTATTGCTTTGATGGTTATGTTGTATCCCCCCGAAGAGATCTCTTTTCCTTTCAGCAGTTCGTTCAGCTGCGTATTGATCTCATGAAAAGAGGTGTTGCCATAGATAAAAATATCGGACTCCGGCTGCTTTTCTTTTGCCGTCATTTGTTTGAAATCAGGCAGGATTTTGTGTTTTGCATATGCCGTCGTATCGGTAACAATCAGCATTTTCGCTTTAATGCTTGCAAAGCAGACGATCCCGCTTTTCTGCAGCGATATATCCCCCTTGATATCCCTGCAAAAAAACCGTATCCATACCGGAGCAGGGTTTTTATTGATGAGAACGGGCTCCACCAGATCGCTCCAGACGCCGTCAACGGTTTTTCGCAATGATGCCGCCTTGTTCAGCTCCCGGTCAACCATTGCGGTCAGCTCCGGAGTGTTTTCACTGATGGCCCCATCGAGTCATTTTTCAGGTTTTTTCTGAAAGGGCCTGCTTTCAGTACCGGTTCGGTTACCCATCTGTATCCTCTTACTTTGAATCTTGTTTTCAGTTTCCATGAGCTGTCCAGATCGACCGGCGTCGACAGTGTCAGGATAATACCGGTGCGAAACGGTCTTACAAGCTTCGAGAGTGTTTTGCCGAATCTGCTTTCGATAAGGGTTGCGTCAACTGTCAACAGGAAGATGCAGACAAGTTCACGCCCTGTAGAACTGATGGTGATATCGCCTCTTTTGGTGAGCGTCAGGGCTATTCTTTCTTATTTGTTCTCCTGAAGAAAAAGCTTTGTTTTGAGAAACCGCCCGGTGATCTTGCTGTTCAGATAGTCCGCAAGGGTTGCCGTATCGAGAATTATCGGAATATTGAAAGTGGATTCGGGTATGTTGATGTTCAGTTTTTCCTTTAGAGCTTCAGGCTGAGGGGCTGTGTTTTTTTCAGCAGAAAAAACAGAACGGAACAAAGCATCGCCACTGCAAGACCGCCGCACATGCCTTTCATGGTGCCCGACTGATTCGTCCGGAAAAATGTCTCCGGAGACTCCTGCAGTAATATGGAGCGATATTGAGTGCTTATAGATTGCAAAACAGGAAATGCAGATGAACTGTCGAGTCACGGCGACTTCTCCTGGATGAAGCTGCACACGAAGAGCGCTTTCTGCCTCAAGGCGGTTCATGAGGGTTTGATGAGCGGATAATAAGCTGTATTTTCCGTTACCGGCGGAGCCGTTGACTGAACCTGTAACCATTTCCGGACTGTGGACACTACTTCTTCTCAAATATTGGCAATACAGCATAAACGTATTTTTGTCGTTGGAGCAACCGGCTATATCGGTAAATTTGTTGTCCGTGAACTTGTCGCACGCGGATATGATGTAGTGAGCTTTGCCCGTGAGCGTTCAGGCGTCGGCTCGACGTCGAATGCAGACGAAACCCGACGTCAGCTCAAGGGTTCAGAGGTGCGGTTCGGCGATGTCAGCAGCATGGATTCCCTCCTGAAAAACGGCATCAGGGGCGAGCACTTCGATGTTGTGGTCTCCTGTCTGACATCACGGAACGGGGGAGTCAGGGATTCCTGGAACATCGACTATCAGGCGACACGCAATGCGCTCGATGCTGGCAAGGCAGCCGGAGCTACGCACTTTCTGCTGCTCTCCGCGATATGCGTTCAGAAGCCAATGCTCGAATTCCAGAGAGCGAAACTTAAATTCGAGCATGAATTGATGCAGTCAGGCTTGACATACTCGATTGTCCGCCCGACGGCGTTTTTCAAGTCAATTGCAGGGCAGGTGGAATCCGTAAAAAAAGGGAGGCCCTATGTGATGTTCGGCAACGGCGAACTCACTGCCTGCAAGCCGATCAGCGAACAGGACCTTGCGCGTTTCATGGCCGACTGTCTGGAAGATCCGGCGATGCGTAACAGGATTCTGCCTGTAGGAGGACCGGGAAAGGCGATCTCGGCCAGGGAGCAGGGCGAAATGCTCTTTGAACTTCTCGGACGCGAGCCGAAGTTCAAAAACATGCCGATCCGGATGTTTGATGTGATCATTCCTCTACTGAGCCTGCTTGCAAAGATTTTTCCAAAACTTGAAGACAAGGCCGAGTTCGCCCGCATAGGAAAATACTACTGTTCGGAGTCCATGCTTGTGCTCAATCCTGAGACAGGAAAATATGACGCAGAAATGACGCCATCCTACGGTTCCGATACCCTGCGCGATTTCTATAAACGGGTGCTCAAAGAGGGGCTTGCCGGACAGGAGCTCGGCGAACACTCGATATTCTGATGCAAAGAAGTCAGGGCGTGGAACGCTCAGTTCAGCTCCGAAAAATGCAGAAATTCGCTTCCGCCGATACATGACCGGCAAGGCTGCCGGTGGCCAGGATATGATTGGCACGTATCCCGATTGCGTTGCTAACGGCTTTTGCACTCACCAGGGCATCAGTTGTCAGCCCGCCCGTCGCCAGCAGGTCATTGCCGGCAAATATACCAATTACCATCCCCCCTCCCGAGGTCGCTTCCGCCGACACATGACCGGCAAGGGGGCCGGTGGTCAAAAGCAAGTCATGATTGGCACGTATCCCGAAAGCGTCGGCTGATTGCGATATAGCAGAAATATTGCCGCCAGGAGTACCGCCAAAATTTATATCCTGACTACTAAAGATGGCGGCCAGGGTAGATGGGCCACCGGCATCAATATTAAATCCTTCGGGGATGACAAGAAGCGGGTTTTCAACAGTACTGGTTGTCAATAAATAAGAATCTGGCGAAACGTTATGACTGAAAAGGGTAACTGGTCCGGAAGGATCTGGTTGAAAAACAATTTGAGTGCCAAATAAAGGGAGCAACGGTGTAAACGGTGTCGAGCCGAGTGTAATTGTTTGAGGCCCCGTATTCTTAAAAATGATCGTGGTAGAACCACCGATCAGAGTTGACTGATGAATTGCCTCACGCAATGTGAAGTCAGGATAAACAGCAACATTATCTGAAAAGTCAGTTACAATTAAATCTCTATGGGTCATATTCCCCGCCGCTTGCGGCGTGACATGATGTATATTATTTGGCATGAGCGAATATATTCACAAGAGCCATAATGTCACC
>Ga0268280_1000740_pt1 | contig 24895 bp, 34 predicted proteins | sample saktaG_9_FD_190139 | JGI IMG/M metagenome (GOLD analysis project Ga0268280, IMG submission 190139) | Saline water microbial communities from Sakinaw Lake, British Columbia, Canada - sak_2011_5_24_40m | ecosystem: Environmental > Aquatic > Non-marine Saline and Alkaline > Saline ... | reverse complement strand
CTTGCCAGACTGTGCCTCAATTATCTCCTGAAACTTCTTAAAGGCTTTTCCTGAAACTAAGATTTCTCTAGCCAAATCTTCACCCTCACCTTTTTTAGATTTTTTACAAAGTTCAAATATCTGGCCCGCTAAAAAAATTGCCTTTGTTTCTAAATCCTTTGGAGCGCTTTCTTGTTTTAAAACCTTTATTACGTCTCTAATCTCAAGTAAGGGTCCAATTCCATTTCCTATGGGTTGTTCTCCATTGGTAAGAACGCATTTTAACTTTAACCCAAATCGTTTTCCAAAGTATTCAAATTTCTTTTTTAAAATTATAGCCCTATTTTTTTTAACCTTTGCTGAAGCTCCAAAAGGAATATCTATCAAAACATATTTACTTCCTACTGCTATTTTCTTTGATAAAACACTTGCAAGCAGTTGAGCTTCAGGATCCAAACTTATAATTTTTTCTGTTTGAATTAATTTATCATCTGCAGGAGATAGACCAAGGATTCCATTCCAGACCATGCAACCATTTGTTTTTTCGACTATTTTCTTCAATTGTTCTGTAGTAAACTCTACATTAGCTATGCTTTCTATAACATCTGCTGTTCCTGCTGCACTTGTAATTGCTCTTGAAGAAGTCTTGGGCATGATTAAACCCGCTGCAGTACATATTGAAACAACAATAGGCGTAGTTCTATTGGCTGCAATTCCACCAATACTGTGCTTATCTACAACAACCCCCTTAAACTTCATTGTTTTTCCAACTTTTACCATTGAAGATATAAGAGCTTCTACTTCTGAATTACTCATATTATTCTTATAGACTGCCGCAACAAAATAAGCGATTTCTGCTTCACTGAGAGCATTATCTACTAAGTCCTTAATAATTGTATAGATTTCTTCCTTAGTTAATTCAAATCCATCCATTTTTCTTTTAATGTAATATGAACTTTTTGGTTTTCCAGATAAACTAACTTCTACTTCTTCTCCTTCAGATAAATGTAATGCCTCAAAAATCTCTTCTGAAAGAGCAACCTCATCGTTTTTAACTAGCCCTCTTGAAACATCTAAAATTGAAACAGTATTTTTAGAAGACTTAGAAATATTAATACGTTCACCCACATGTACATTAATGTGACTTGCTGTCCAATTATCTAAAATAGCAATAGGCCTTCCAGCCCTGAATTTCAATGCCTTTACTTTTAATTTCATTTCCTCTTTTTTTAAATTTAAAATTTATTAATAATCTTGGTGTTGATTTTAGTATTACTCTTGCCTAGGGTATTGGCGCTTTTTCTCTTAAAATAATACTATCTTCTTTTTTATTTTCATGAATTTCTATTAAAAGAATAAGATAGGCTAAAATAAGTGGACCAAGGATAAACCCAACTACTCCGAATGCTATTACTCCCCCAATCATACCAATAAGTGCGATGGCTGAATTAATTTCAGCCCTGCTTGAAACAATAAGGGGTCTTAGAATAGAATCTACCCAATTAATAACAAATAACCCATAAATTAAAAGCCCAAAAGCTGGTTGAGTCATTCCTGAAGCGAATAAATAAATATCTACTGGAATCCAAACTAACCAAGGACCTATTACAGGTATAACTCCTACAATCATAGTTATAACCATAAGTAATAATGCATTTGGCACTCCTAAAATAAAGTAACCTACACCAGCTATAAGACCCTGAACAATTCCCACAATAAATTGACCATAAAGTAGGGAGTTGGTTATTTTTTCGAATTTATCATAGAATCTAGTTTCATATTCTTTTGAAAAAGGAAAGACTATTGAGAAATACCTCTTAAAATAATCGCTTTCTATTAATGCAAAGAAAAAAGTGAATATTAAGATAATGGAGCTAAAAATAATTTTTGGGATATTTAAAATCGTACTCTTAAAAAAGTTTAAAAGAGATTGTGAAACAGCAGCCTTTAAATTACTAGAGGTAGCTAATAATTCTGTTGAAAGCTGTGGTGAGCTTAATATCGACGGAAAAAATGTATTAACCATATTATAAGCGTCAAAATCTTTTACAGATAAATAAAATTCAAATACCTGTTTAGTAAACATAGGAATTAAAATTATTAAGGGGATTATAACAATCGCTAAAGTTAATGCCAAAATTATTGCAGCAGACCAATAACTTGATTTTATTTTTGTTTTTAATTTATTATAAAGAGGGTTAAAGAGATAGGCGAGTACTAAACCTATAACTACTGGAGTTAAAAGGGGTTTGAATATAAGAAAAGAGAGAATGGCTAATACAAAGATAAATGCAGGCACCATAAATTTCCTAAGATTCTCTTCCATTAGAAAATAGAGTAAATATTGTTTATAAATGTTGTTGATTGTACGTCTATAAATTAACCTGAATTTAGTTAAACTAAAAAGATTTATAAAGAAGAAAAAAAGAAAAGAAGGTATGGATTGCTTTTTAAAAAAGATATTTGAGGGTAAGAAAAGCGATGAATTAGTCCATATGCAATTTATGAAATTTTCACGTGGAGAATTTCTGGATAGAGCAATGATTAGAATAAAGAATTCTGCAGGCAAATACACTGTAGATACTACTTCCGAATATGCTAGAGAGATAATTATGACTTTAGCTGAAAGATTAGGTAATAACAAGACCATGGTAACAGGAGCTCTAATTTCTGCCCTTGATCTTGTAGGATTTAAGTATAAGGAAAGAAAAATGGCTATGGGTGTGAGAAAATACATGATTGAAATGGAGATGTCTGGAAAAGAGATTATGGATTTATGCACCTCACAAAAAAAAGCATTTATTGCATTTTCATTTAAGGTTGGAGAGAGCGAATTAATTACTAAGCCCAAATCTCCAAAATCAGCTAAAGGAGCATCTTCAGCTAAAAAAGAAGATGCAAAAGCAAAAATAGACTTCTGTAAGCTAAAAACAAGTGATTGGAGCCTAATTGAGGGCTTTGCCTTTGATTCTGAAGCAAAGAATGCTAAAAAAGTAGAAATAACGCATGATTTTATTATTAATGATATAATTATCTCACCAGAGCTAAAGAAAGAAAAGGATTTTGCCAAGATTAGGGAAATGGCAGAAAGAAAAGGCAAGATAATTCGTAAACTTGACTTGGATGGTAAGAAGATTGTTAAAGAGGCAGATTTTACTGCTTAAATAATAAGACCCTATACACCTAAATTTGCTCAGTTATTAGAAAATTCTAGAACTTTGATAAAAGAAACCTTTGGTTTAGATTTGACTGAGCTTGAAAGAGGAGAACTAAAAGAGGTTGCTCTAGAAGTGCTTGCTGAACAAGAAAGAAATCAAGCAAATAGAAAGATTCCAGAAGAATTGAACTGGCACCTAATACTTGAACCGGCTCCAGAAACAGCCAGCAGATATATGGTTTATTTTTATGGAGTTGAACCTGATGTTGCTAGACTTCATCACTGGAATCTTCCACTAAACCATTGGGTTACTGATTCTACGCAAACCTATGAACTAACTGAAATTGCCCATCCGATAGCCACTCCAGACTTGCAAAGATACTTGAAAATAATGCAGACAAAGCATCATCAGGAAGAATAAATCAGGCACCAACACACTAAAAAGCTTTAAAAAATTCTTATTTTTTAACTCATTCACCTTAATCTTTGATGGAGAAGATTTAAAAACCCTGATTTTGTAGGTAATTTAAGTTAGGTAAGTGTATCTAACGACCAATAGAGTTTCTGACAACACTCCTTATAGGAGAGGTTCAGAAATCCTAGCCAAAAAATAAGCAAATGAAAGGCTACGAAGGGATTTCTTATAGTCGGGAATTAAAATAATATCAATTGGAATTGGAATTAAAATAAGTTTAAACTTAATTAAAATAAAAAAATAAATGGGAAGAAAAAACGGACCAAGACATGGAAGTATGCAGATATGGCCTAGAAGTAGGTCCAATGATTTCATATCAAGAGTTAATTGGACACCTGTTCATGTTGCTTCTTCTAAAGTTTCAAATACTACTTCTCCACAAAAATCTACTATTCTTGGTTTCATCGGCTATAAAGTTGGAATGAGATCTGCTTTTGTAAAAGATAATACTCCTGATTCCTTAACAAAAGGAAAGCGCATTATTCTTCCAGTAACGCTTCTTGAATGTCCATTAATGAAAATATTCTCTGTGAGATTTTATCAAAATGGAATTGTAAAAAAAGAGATTATTAACGATAACTTAAGCAAAGACCTTAAAAGAATAATGAAAATGCCTAAGAAAAAAACAGATACAAAGGCAGAACTTGAAAAAATAGATGTTAATGAATTTGAGGATATAAGACTTGTTGTTTATAGTGAAGTTAGTAAAATAGGATTAAAAAAATCCCCAGATTTAGCTGAAATTGCATTAACTGGAAACAAACAAGATAAAATAGATTTTATCAAAGCAAATATTCAAAAAGAATTTGGTGTCACTGATTCTTTTCAAAAGGGAGTTGTTGACTTGAGAGGATTAACCAAAGGTAAGGGCTTTCAGGGACCAGTAAAAAGATTTGGAATTGATTTTAGATCACACAAAGCAGAAAAAGGACAAAGAAGACCTGGAAGCATTGGACCTTGGCACCCTACTGGAGTTCCATTTACTGTTGCAAGAGCAGGACAGCTAGGTTTATTTTCAAGAATAACCTATAATTCACATATAATCAGTTCTAAAAAGATTGCAGATAATCCAATCCTTGAAAAAATGGTTTTTGATAATTATGGAAAAATAAAGGGCGATTATGTTGTTGTTAATGGGAGCGTTCAAGGACCATGTAAAAGACAAATTTTAATATGTGCACCATTGAGACCAACAAAAAAACAATTAAAAAGACAATATGAGCTGATAGAGCTTAGATAAATAACTAAAGATAAGAAATAAAATTAAAAAACACAATAAATAAACTAAAAAACACAATAAATAAACTAAAAAACACAATAAATAAACTAAAAAACACAATAAATAAACTAAAAAACACAATAAATAAATTAAAAAACACAATAAATAAATTAAAAAACACAATAAATAAATTAAAAAACACAATAAATAAATTAAAAAACTAAACAAGATAAAAACATAAATAAAAAATGACAAGATTACAAATATTTGATTCACAAGGAAAAAAATCCAAAGAAGTAACTACAGATATTTTTGATTCTGAAATCCGTGAAGATATTGTACAAAAAATAGCTGAAACCGAGAAAGAAAAACAACCTTACGCACCATTTTTATGGGCTGGAATGCAAACTTCTGCTTCTGGAAATGTAAGGCATAGTAGACATGAATGGAAAAGCGACAGAGGTAAAGGAGTTGGTAGATACCCTAAAAAAAGAATGTCAGATAAAGGAGAAAGATTTGTATGGGTTGCTGCTGCTATTCCAGGAGTTAGAGGTGGTAGAAGAGCGCATCCACCAAAGATATTAAGAACTGATATTAAAATAAATCAAAAAGAGAGAATTAAAGGATTATCTTCTGCACTAGCTATGATTGCTTCACCAGAACTAGTTAAGAAAAAATATGCTCGTCTTGAGAATTCAAATATAACTTTAAAGTTACCCGTAGTATTTGAGAGCACAATAAACACTATAAAATCAAAAGAATTCTTTAACACATTAAAACAAACACTTGGAGAAGATTTATTTTCAGTAGCGATACAAAAGAAAGAGATTCGAGCAGGATTGGGTAAGAAAAGAAATAGAAGATATAAAAGTAATGCTGGAATGCTTTTAGTTATTGGTAATAAAGAAGAACGTAAGATTTCAGGAGTAGAAGTAATAAAAGCACAAGAACTAAGAGTAATTGATTTAGCTTTAAATGGACCTAGATTAACTGCATTTACAGAGCAGGCTATAAAAGACCTAGAAATGAAATTAAACTCTAGCTTAAAAAAGAAGAAATAACAAAATGATACACTCTTTTAAAACAACAGAAAAATCAGTAAGATTGATTGAAGCCGAAAATACAATTGTAATAAATGTAGATATAAGAGCAAAAAAGGAAGAAATAAGAAAAGACGTAGAAGAAAAATTCAAAGTTAAGGTAAGTAGAATAAATACTTACATAAGAGCTAATAAAAAATTCGCTTATGTTAAATTAAATGAAAAGAATCCAGCAATTGACGTTGCAACTAAATTCGGATTAATCTAAACAAGAGATATTAAACGCAAAGATAAAATAAAACAAAATGGGAAAAACAATAATACAACAAGCAAGAGGACATGGAAGCAAAACCTATAGAGTTAGACCTAAGGGATATATTTATAGAATTCAGTATCCAAATGTAAATTTTTCTGGAAAGATTAAGATAGCTGATTTAATTAACTCTCCAGCACATAGTTGTCCCCTTGTAAAGTTAATAATTGATGGTGCAATCTTTTATATTCCTGCTGCAAATGGAATTTACCAAGGACAAGAAATTGAATTTGAAAGTGATAAAATTCAACCAGGAAATGTTGTTAGACTAAAGAATATCCCTTTTGATGCAAGAATATTTAATATTGAAATTAGACCTGGCGATGGCGGAAAAATGATTAGAACCAGTGGAGGTTCAGCAGGAGTTATAAGAAGAAGTGAAAAAGAAATAACTGTTTTAATGCCAAGTAAAAGGGAAGTTAATTTAAACCCTGAGTGCAGAGCAACAATAGGTGTAATTGCTGGTGAAGGAAGAAAATTAAAACCAATTGCAAAAGCAGGAAAGAAACACCACATGATGAAAGCTAGAAACAAATTATGGCCTAGAACATCTGCAGTCAAGTTCAACGCAGTAGATCATCCATTCGGTGGTGGTAGAGGAAAGAGAATTAAAAGTAAAATTGCTAAAAGAAATGCACCTGCTGGAGCAAAAGTAGGACATATCAGACCTAGCAGAACAGGAGTTAGAAAATAATAAGATAAAATGGCAAAAGAAATAATGTTTAGAGGAAAAACAATAGAAGAATTAAAGGAATTAGATACTCGGGAGTTTGCTAAGTTAGTTAAATCAAGAACAAGAAGAGCAATACTAAGACAAACTGCAGATATAGACAATTTTGTTGCTAAATGCGTCCATAACAGCTCAAAAAATAAACTAATAAAAACACAAACTCGTGAACTTGTGGTAGTTCCTAAAATGATTGGATACAAGATTGGAATTTATAGTGGAAAAATCTATGCTCCTACTGAATTAACAATTGAAATGCTTGGGCATAGACTAGGAGAATTCTGTGCTACAAGAAATAAAGTTAAACATGGAACAGCAGGTATTGGTGCAACTAAATCTAGCATGGCAAAGGGTACTAAAAAATAAAAATGGCAGAAGAAACAAAAACAACAAATAAAATGGAAAATACTAATGAAGTAAAGAAGGAAGAAAAAATTAAGGAAGAACAAAAAATCGAAAATAACACTAGCGAAGAAAAGAAAGAAGTAGAAGAAACAAAGAAAACAGAAAAACAAAAAGATAGTAAAAATGCTAATAAAGGTGTTAAGAGAGAATTCGCTCTTGTTAATGGAATAGATATTGGAATGTCCCCAAAAGAATCAGGGCATATTTGCGATATGATTCGTGGAAAAAATGTAGACGAAGCCATTAAAATGATTGAAGAAGTAATTGATTTTAAAAGACCAGTTAAAATGACTTCAAGAGAATACCCACATCAACATGGAAAAGGAATTGGTGGTGCTTGTTATCCTATTGAAGCAGCAAAACATTTTTTAAGATTATTAAAAAGTCTAAAGGCAAACGCATTACATCATGAACTTGAATTAGAAAAAGTAGTTATTGCTGGAAAAGCAGACAAGGCTTCAAGACCATTCAGAAGAGGCGGATCAAGATTCAAAAGAACACATGTGATGTTAAAGTTAATTAAAAAGCAAAGTGTAAAAGCTGCTGAAAAAAACAAAAAAGAAACTAAAGATAAAAGTAAAACTAAGGGAGAGAGAAAATAAAATGGATGAAAAAAAATTTGTACAATTTAAGAAAAAAGAATATGAAATGAAGAGATATGTTTGGCATACTTTAGGAAAAGGCAAAGTTAGTGCAATCAAAGTAGAATATACTCCTATTGGAGAAAAGATAATTGTATCTACTGATAAACCTGGATTAATTATTGGTTCAAGAGGAGAAAAAATAGACAATTTAACAAGAGTATTAAAATCAAAGTTTAAACTTGAAAACCCAAATATAGAAATAAATGAAATAAAAAATCCTGCTTTTGATGCTCAACTTGTAGCAGATAGAATTGCCTTAGACTTAGAAAGATTTGGAAATTTAAAATTTAAAACAATAGCTTATAAAGAATTAACCAGAATAATGAGGGCCGGAGCACTTGGAGTTGAAATACGAATGGGTGGAAAACTTCCAAGTGATAGAGCTAAGTCTTGGAGATTTGCAGCAGGTTATCTAAAGAAAGTAGGGGATAGTGCAAAGGTAGTTAATCAAGCACAATCGACTGCTCTAACAAAACTAGGAATTAGTGGAATAAAAGTTGCTATCTTACCTCCAGATGCAAAAATACACGATAAAATTGTAATCGATGACGAACTTAAAAGAATTATAAAATCGGGAAAACTTGAAGGAGAAGATATAACTGAAGATAAGAAAGATATTAAAGAAACAAAAAAACTAAGAAAGAAAAAAGAGAAAAAAGAGGATAAAATTAAAACTCAAGAAGAAAATACAGAAATAGTGGGGGAAAATAAAAATGGCACTGCTTAAAGCTAAAGACGCACTTGGACTAAGTTTAAAAGATAGAAAAGAAAAGATAAAAGAATTAAATGTGGAAATAATAAAAGCCAGAGTCGGAAACAAAAAAACAGCAAAGCTCAATGTTAGAGAGATAAAAAAAGCAATTGCAAGACTATTAACCCTAGAAAGTAAGGATAAAATTAAATCGAAAAATGGAGGGAAGAATTAATGGAAATTTGCCCTAAGTGCGGACTACCCATACAGGCATGTGTATGCCAAGAAATAGGTAAGGGCGAACAAAAAATAAAAGTTGAGTTAATCAAAAGAAAATATGGGAAGATAATAACCATTGTTGAGGGCTTTAAGAATATTGATATAAAAAGCATATTAAAGGAGCTCAAACAAGTTCTTGCTTGCGGCGGAACAATTAAAAACGGTCTTATCGAACTACAAGGAAACCATTCCGGAAAAATAAAACCCATCCTGATAAAACTTGGTTTTTCAGAAGACTCAATAGAAGATAAATAATAAAAACTCCAAATAAAAATTAAATAACAAATAAAATGGCAGAAAAAATGAAAAAACAAAAAATTGAAAAGAAAGTTAAGGTAGAAGAAAAAGATAATAGTATTTGCAATGATCCAAAATGCCCTTTCCACGGAACTTTAAAAACCAGGGGAAGAATATTTAACGGTACAGTTATAAAAAAGTTCCCTAAAAGAGTAGCAATAGAGTTTGAAAGGACACTTTATGTAAAGAAATATGAAAGATACTCTAAATCAAAAACAAAACTTCATGCAAGATTATCTGATTGTCTTGCACCGACTATAAATGTTGGAGATTATATTGAAATTGTAGAATGTAGACCCTTAAGTAAAATAATCAAGTTTGTAGTAACAAAAAAAATAAGAGATAAAGAAGGAGCACTAAAATGAAAGCACTAGCAGCACAATTAACACGAGCATTCAATATAGGGAGCATATTAGTAGCAGCAGATAATAGCGGAGCATTACTTGTAAAAATAGTTGGAGTAAAACACGGAAAGGTCGGTAGAGGAAGGCAGCAATATGCAAAAATGGCAGACCATGTGAAGGTTTCTGTTGTTAAAGGATTACCAGATATGAAAGGAAAAGTGTTTGATGCCGTTATTGTAAGACAAAAAAGACCCTATAGAAGATACACTGGAGAGAGAATCGCTTTTGTAGATAATGCAGCAGTATTATTAAAAGATGAAAAAGGAAATCCAAAAGGAACACAGGTAAAGGGCCCTGTTGCAAGAGAAGTACACGATAGATGGCCTAATGTTTCAAAAATAGCTAAATTTGTACTTTAAATAAACTTAAAAGATAAAAACAAAAAAAATAATATAAAAAACAAAAAATGAAAAAACAATTTTCAACTCATTGGAAAGCAAGTAGACAAACAAGAAAACAAAGAAAATACTTAGCTAATGCTCCAAAAAATATAAGGCAAAAAATGTTATCCTCAAACCTATCTAAAGATTTAAGAAAAAAATATGAAAGAAGAAGCTTTACACTTCGAAAAGGCGATAAGGTCAAGGTAATGCGTGGAGAAATGTTTGGAAAGGAAGGAAAAATAAACCTTGTTGATGTTAAAAAACTAAGAGTAACACTTGAAGGAGTCCAGGAAACAAAGAAAGATGGAACAAAGGTTAATGTTATCTTTAATCCTTCAAATCTTCAAATAATTGAACTTAATCTTGATGATAAAAAAAGAATTATGTCTTTATCTAGAAAATCCAATAAGAAAAGTGAAATTAAAACTAAGGGAGAGAAAAAATAATGCACCAAAAAAGAAAAACAATATCAAAGCTATGGGCTATCCAAAGAACTGGAACAAAGTACTTAGCAGTTGCGAACCATAATCAAAAAACAGCTATTCCTTTAATAGTTGTGCTAAGGGACATGTTAAAAGTTGTAAAAAACAAAAAAGAATTAAAAGGCATTTTATACGAAAAGCAAGTAAAAGTAAATTCGAAAATAACTGAAGAGATAAATTACCCTCTCCAATTATTTGATAGCATTGAATTAGTAGCTGACAAAAAGATATATAGGGCAATTTTAAAGAATAAAAAAATACAATTTGAAGAAGTTAATAATAAAGAAGCAAATACCAGAGTCTATAAAGTTTTAGATAAAAAAATACTTTCTGGAAAAAAGATCCAGATAAATTTAGACAGTGGAAGAAATTTGTTAACTAATGAAAAAATTAACCCTGGAGAATTTATTATTATGACTTATGATAACAAAATAGAGAAAATAATTCCATTGAAGGCAGGTGTTGAAGTTATTGCTATAAAAGGAAAACATATAGGTAAGGAAGGAAAAATAGAAGAGATAAACAAGGAAGGAGAAAATACTCTTGCTACTATAATCACAAAAAACAAAGAAGAATTAAAAGTTAATATAAAGAACCTTTATGTACAGATGAATTAATTAATAATAAAAAATAAGCTAAAAAAATAAAATGGCAGAAAAAATAAAAAAACAAAAAATTGAAAAGACGCAAGATAAAAAGAGCGTCAATAAAAATAAAGATAAAACAACAAATATAATGAGAACTCCAAGATTAGAAAAGGTAGTTTTAAACTGTGGCGGAACTGCTGAAAAATTAGAAAAGGCATTAAAGTTATTAAAAATATTAACTGGAAAAAAGATAAATGAAATCGTATCACAGAAGAGAATACCCACCTTCGGAGTGAGACCCGGACTAAAGACTGGTGCTATGGTTACTATAAGAGGAAAAGAAAAACAAGATTTATTAAAAAAACTATTTGGAGCAGTAAATAATAAAATAAAGATTAGACAAGTTCAAAATAATCATTTTTCATTTGGAATAAAAGAATATTTAGAAATTCCAGACATGGAATACCAAAGAGACATTGGTATACTTGGACTTGATGTTACAGCCGTATTTTCAAGAGCAGGAAAAAGAGTTAATTTAAAGAAAATAAAACAAAGTAAAACCCCAAGGAAACAGGATGTAACAAAAGAAGAGATTATAGATTATTTAACTAAATTAGGAATAAATGTAGAATAAAAAATGACAGCAAGTAATTGGAACAAGGTTATTAAACAGCTTAAGAAGAAGCCAGCCGTAATGGAGAAATATTTAAGACATAATAAACCACAAGTGAGAAAGTTTGGAATAGCGGCTTTTAAATGTGAGAACTGTGGAAGATTTGGTGCAAGAGTAAGCCAGTATGGTTTAAACTTATGCAGACATTGCTTTAGAGAAATGGCGGAGGAACTTGGATTTAAAAAGTATAGTTAAAATGAGTCAAGACAAAATATCAGATATATTAAATGAAATAATGAATGCTAAAAAAGCAAGGAAAGAAAGTCTAGTGATAACCAAACCTACAAAGTTATTACTAAAAATACTTGGAATGATGAAGCAATATGGATATATTGACTATCAAGACCAAGAAGATAAAATGAAAATAAATATCAAACAACTAAACGAATGCAGATCTATAAAACCAAGATATAGCGTAAATAAGGGCAATATAGAAAAATACATTAGAAGATTCTTACCTGCTCGTGATTTTGGATATGTAATTATCTCCACAAGTAAGGGATTAATGACACACCAAGAAGCTCAAGAAAATAAAATTGGAGGAAGTTTAATAGCCTACTTCTATTAAATCTAACAATGGCAAAATCAAAAATAACTAAAGCAAAACGAAAAGATATGGCTGAGACTATTTTAATACCTGCAGGAATAGAAATGACTGTAAAGGGTAGGGAGATAATTGCAAAAAAAGGAGATAAAGAAGTTTCAAGATACCTGGATCCAACAGTTAATTGCAAGATACAAGAAGGTAGTTTAATACTTAGCACAAAAAAAGCTAGAAGAACTGAGAAAAGAAAAATGGGAACTACAGTGAGCCATATAAAAAACATTTTTGAAGGATTTGATAAAGAATATGAATATGAATTAGAAATTTGCCATGTGCACTTTCCTATGACGGTTACCTATGATAAAGCTAAAAGTGAATTTGCAATAAAAAACTTGCTTGGAGAAAGATCACCAAGAATACTAAAAGCAATTTCACCTAAAAAAATAGAAGTAGAAATAAAATCACCGATAATAAAAATAAAATCCTATGATTTAGAAGCCGCAGGACAAAATGCTGCGAATCTTGAAAAAAAATCCAGAATTAGAAATAGAGATAGAAATAAATTCCAAGACGGAATTTTTATAACAAAAAAACCTGGAAAACACTTCATTTAACAAAATAAAACAAAATAATAAATAAAACATAAAAATAAAAAAATGCCACCAAAATTTCAAAGAACAAAATATAGAGCCTATGTAAAACTTGGTTCAAGACAGAAAAGCAAACTTAAATATAAAAGAGCCAAGGGCAGACATAATAAAACACGACAAAAATGGCGTGGAAGACCCGTAATGGTTGAAGTAGGATATAAAAATAAAACAGAGACTCGTGGTTTAATAAATAATAAAACTTCAATCCTAATTAACAATCTACAGGATTTAAAGAAAGTTACAAAAGAAAACGTGATTATCATAGGTAAAATCGGAAATAAACTAAAAATAGAAATAGCAAAAGAAATTCAAAAATTAAATCTAGAGGTTTTGAACTTAAATATTAATAAATTTTTGAAGAAGATAGAAAGAAATTCAAAATTAAAGAAAAATGTAAAAAAAGAAGATAGTGGAAAAAAAGAGAAAACAGAAGAAAAGGTAAAAGAATTAAATAAGAAAGAAATAGAGAATAAAAAATGAAAGAATTATCGAAAAGAAAAGTATTAGCATCAAAAGTACTTGGTGTGGGAAAAAACAAAATAATCTTTGATAGTAGTAAACTTGCAGAAATAAAAGAAGCAATTACTAAACAGGATATTAGAGATTTATTTAGCTCAGGTGTAATCTCAATAAGAGAAACAAGAGGAAAGAAAGCCGTAGTTAAAAGAAAAACAAAGAAGGGACCTGGAAAGACTAAAAGAAAAATAAAACATGAAAAAAAGGATTATGTTATTATGGTAAGAAAACTAAGAAGATACATAGGAGAGCTAAGAATACAAGGAAAAATTACAAATGAAAATTATGAAGATTTAAGAAAAAAGATAAGAACAAAAGCATTTAAGAATAAGGCGCAGTTGAAAGAACATACGGAGGCTTATGAAAAATGAAATTAATACCTAGAAGAAGAAGACTTGAAGGAAAGACGAATTATACTAAAAGAAAAAGATTGCTTTATGGAAAAAAATCTAGAGTGGTTATAAGAAAAACAAATAAGTATATTATAATCCAACATGTAGAAAGCAAAGAGGCACAAGACAAGGTTAAGTTGACTATAACTTCAAGAGATTTATTGGAACATGGCTGGCCAAAAGAAAAAGTAGGAAGCTTAAAATCATTGGGTGCTGCTTACTTAACTGGAATCCTTTTTGCTAAAAAGTTAAAGAATGAAGGAGCAAAGCAAGTAATATTAGATACTGGCTTAATAAGAAGCACTAAAGGATCAAAGATTTACTCTGCAGCAAAGGGTATAATTGAAGGTGGATTAAATTTACCGTGCTCAGAAAAAGTCTTTCCAGAAGAAACAAGAATAAAAAGAGACTTGGATTTTTTTGATAAGGTAAAAAAATCAGTGGAGGGTGCAAAATAAAAAATGGAAGAAAGAAGAGAAACAGGAACTTTTGAAAGAAGACGTAAATCACGTGGAGAAATGATTGAGGAAGAAAAACAGATTGCATTAGATAATTGGAAACCTAAAACAAGCCTTGGAAGAAGAGTAAGGGACGGAAAAATAAAAAATATAGATGAGGTAATCAACGACCCTATATTAGAGCAACAAATAATCGATTTATTATTACCTACAAGCTCAGATTTATTATTAATTGGACAATCAAAAGGAAAGTTTGGTGGTGGAAAAAGAAGAGCCTGGAAACAAACACAAAGAAAAACAATTGATGGAAATGTTCCAAGTTTTTGTTGTGGATTAATTGTAGGAGATAAAAGTGGACATGTTGGTGTTGGATTCGGAAAAGCAAAAGAAACTTTACCTGCTAAAGAAAAAGCATTAAGAAAAGCTAAGCTTAATTTAATAAAAATTACAAGAGGTTGTGCTAGTTTTGACTGTTTGTGTTCTGAACCGCATACTGTTCCTTTTATTGTAGAAGGTAAATGTGGTAGTTGTGTAGTTAGATTAATTCCAGCACCGCAAGGAACAGGATTAGTTATTGGAGATGAATGTAAGAAGATATTAAAACTTGCAGGAATAAAGGATGTTTATAGCAAAACATTTGGACAGACAAAGTCTACAATAAATCTTGCTAAAGCTTGTATAGAAGCATTGAAAAAAACAAATGGAGGAGTTAAACAATGATAGCACTAATAAGAATTGCAGGACTAGTTAATATGAATTCAAAAGTAGAGGAAACTCTATTTAGACTTAGACTAAGAAGAAAATTTTCATGTGTGATACTTAAAGAAAGCCCAGAAACATCAGGGAAAATACAAAAAACTAGGAACTTTATTGCATTTGGAAAAATAGATGAAGCAACTTTAACGAATTTAATAAAGGCACGAGCAGAAAAAATAGGAGATTCAAAAGCTAAAGTAGAAAATCCAGAAAAAATTGCTAAAGAAGTAATGGGTGGGAAAAGTTTTGAAGAATTAGGGATAAAACCTTTCTTTAGACTACATCCAGCAAGAGGCGGAATAAAAAGCAAATTGCATTATCCTAGAGGAGTTTTAGGAGACCATAAAGAAAATATAAATAAATTAATAATGAAAATGTTATAATATGAAAAATCAAATAATTTTTCAATTATTCACTTGTGGAGGACAAGCTTAATAAAATGAAACTGAAAAAAAGACATAAATCTTCGCGAATGCATGGACATCATATGGGTACACATGGCTGGGGAGCTAGAAAAAAGCACATCAGCACTGGACATAAGGGCGGTAGAGGTATGGGTGGAAGTGGAAAACAAGGTGGAAGCAAAAAAACACTTATCCATAAATTATATGGACATGATTACTTTGGTAAACAAGGAATAACAAGCCAGGGAACAAGAAGAAAAAAGAATAGTGTAATGAACCTTGAGTTTATGGTAAAGAATTTAGAAACCCTAAAATTAAAGTATGGAAAGAAAGAAGGGAAAGAAGAAATATTAAATCTAGAAAACTTTAAAATACTCGGAACAGGAGAAATAGAAATAAAGGTTATTATTAAAGCAAAAGCAGCCTCTAAAAGTGCAATTGAAAAAATAGAAAAGGCTGGTGGAAAGATAATTCTTACAGACTCTGAAGATACAGAAGAGGATGCTGAGAAAAAATAAAAAGATGCAGAGAGGTTTATAAACTTAAAAAAATTGTAGTATATTATGTCATTTAAAGATATTCTCCACAATCTTCCTGAAGTTAGTAGCCCAACTGAAAAAAAACTTTCTTTTAATATTAAATTAAGATGGACCTTAATAGTTTTATCTGCCTTTTTTATTCTAGCTAATATTCAACTTTACGGACTCCGAACAGAGGCATTAATGAAGTTTGAGTATATTGCTATACTTCTTGGAACAGATTTTGGTTCGATAATTTCTTTAGGTATTGGGCCTATTGTTATGGCTTCTATTATTTTACAGTTATTAGTTGGAAGTAAAATATTAAATATCGATACTTCAAATCCTGAAGGAAAAAGATATTTTCAGGGCTTACAAAAGCTTCTTGTTTTCGGTTTTATTATCTTTGAGTCTATTATCTATGTTTTAATGGGTGGAACTCCAGCTATACCTGGTTTTGAATTAATAGTAATCATTCAGTTAATGATTGGTGGATTTGTTATTTTATTAATGGATGAGGTTTGCCATAAATGGGGTTTTGGTTCCGGGGTATCTTTGTTTATTGCAGCAGGAGTTGGATGGAGATTAATAACCGGTTTATTTGGATTCATAGGGGCTCAAGGTACATTAGGAGCAATTGGTGCAGTACCAAGTTTATTTTATAATCTATTTGTGGTTACTGATACGATTGGAGCACTAAAATCCTTTGCAACTATTCTTGCTACAGCGATTATCTTTCTAGTAATTGTTTGGGCACAATCACTTAAAATAGAAATACCTCTTTCCTATGATAGACTTAGAGGATATAATGTAAAATGGCCTTTAGCATTTTTCTATGCCAGCAATATTCCAGTTATTTTAACAGGTGCGTTTATTGCAAACATGCAGTTATTTGGAAGTTTATTCCAAAATTGGATGGGTAGACCCACTTTCCTTGGAAATTTTATAAATGGACAGGCTGTCTCTGGAGTATCTTACTGGGTTGGAAGTACTAATGTTGTTGGAGCCCTAATCGACAAGAGCTTTAGATGGATTTATCTTGGACAAGCAGCAACACATATCCTTGTTTTTGTTATCTTTTCAGCAATATTCTCAGTATTTTGGGTAAAGACATCTGGAATGGATGCTCAAGCACAGGCAAGAAATATACTAAATTCAGGATTGCAAATACCTGGATTTAGAAAAGATGAAAGAATATTAGAGTCTATCTTAAACAGATATGTAATGCCATTAACTATTATGGGTGGAATTGCTGTCGGACTACTTGCTTCAGTATCAGATATAACTGGAACAATAACCGGTGGAACTGCTCTACTTTTAGGAATAATGATTATTTATCAGTTCTACCAAAATATCGCACAGCAACATGCAATGGACATGCATCCTGCTATGAGAAAAATGATGGGTTAGTGGTATTTAGTATTTGTATAAATCCATTAAAAAGAAAAAACAAACAAATAAAAACCCTTAAATTAACCAAATATAGTCAAGAAATAAAAAAGAGGCAAAAAAATGGAAATAATTAGTTTAATACAAGCAAATCCCAAGATAGGAATCATAATTTTATCATTTATTGTAACTGTTGTTCTAACAACCCTGACCTATTTTGTCACAGATAAAAAATTAATGAAATCTATTAAGGAAAAACAAAAGAAGCTTAGGCAAGAAATGAAAGAGTATAAACATGATGCTCAAAAAATGATGGAAATTAATAAGAAAATGATGGAAGACTTTCCGATACAGATGAAACAATCTTTTAAGATAATGATAATAACCATCTTACCCCTATTAATCTTCTTTAACTGGTTAAGAAGCACATTTGCTGCAACAAGTCTGGCAGACAACTGGATATGGTGGTATATTATTTCTTCAGTGGTATTTAGCATGACTTTAAGAAAAGTGTTCAAACTTGATTAAAGAGTTAAATTTAAAAGCAAGAAAAAACCTGAATTATTATGGAACAACAACTGATGATGCAGATACAAATGCTCAGCGAAGAAGCTGAAAAGATAGAACAGCACGTTCAAATGATAGATCAGCAAATAAATGAGTTACAAGAGATAAGAAAAAGCGTAGAAGGAATAAAGAGCGGTAAAGATAACCAAGAAATACTAGCCAACCTGGGAAAAGGAATTTTTATTAAAGCAGAAGTAAAGAGTAAAGAACTTTTAGTTAATATTGGTAAAGATGTTATTATCAAAAAAAGTCCTGAAGAGACTATTCAAATAATTGATAATCAGTTAATAAGATTAAATGAAGGAAAAGAAGAGCTTATTGCTAGAATACATGATATACAATTACAGGTACAAGAATTATTAGGAAGAGCGAGAAACTCTGGAAATTCTAAAGAACAAAAAAAAGATAATTTAGGGCAGCATAATTGTGAAGGAGATTGTGATTGTGGAGAGGACTGTGAAGGTGAATGTGGTGATGATTGTAAGTGCAAAGCTTAATTGTTCTTTTTATTGCTAGACTTTTTTTATTAATTACCGATTATCCAAATTAATTTTATTAGAATTTTGTATGAAGGTATCATAATCTAAAATTCCAAGTTCACTAATAATTGCTTTAATATGTTGTTTTTTAATTGGTTCAAAAGCAGGATTCTTTATATGAACCTTTTTTGAACCCCAAACCTCTTTAAAATCTCTTTGCTCGAGCCTAATGGATTTAGAAGAATATTTCCAGGAATCAGCGACGATGAAAACAGGTATTTTTTTATCAGAAGCAATTTGAGCAAACATTCCACTTCCAACTTTGTTTATTACAGCATCCCTTAGAATAGCATCTGCACCAAATAATACTAAATCACAACTATCCAAAGCAATTGAAGCAGCAGAATCAACATGACTAGTAACCTTTATTCCTGCTTTAGCAAGCTCTTTAGCAGTTATTCTTCCTTGATAGAGGGGTCTTGTTTCAGTATTATAAACAGAAAAATTTCTTCCTTTTACTTTTGCATAGATTAAGGCTTTTATAACATTGGTTGAATGACAATGCGTGAAAATAACATCATCTTCTTCAATAAGATTATAAACAATTTCGTTGATTACATTCTGGGCTTCAGAAAAATGACTTAGGATTTCTTGCTTAGGTTTTTTATCAACTAAATCAAGTACATGGTGTAACATGGGTTCTGTTGGCCTTAAACTAAAGAGTTTCTTTTTACTCTCGGGTGCTGGAATTAAATAATAAGCTTTTATTGCGGCTTTAGCTACATTAGTTGCACCCTGAATTTTTATATCCTTGATATCTTTACAAATCTTATTAAATCTATATTGATTAAGCATTTTTCCTCTTTTTTTCTTATATTTAATAATCAGGGTTATATTTAAACCTTAATGATTTTATTTTTATTAGGTTATACTAAACTCCCTATTCTTTCAAATTACTAATTAACCTAATTAATTATCAAGAAATCGGATCAAAACTAATAAAACCTAGTCTTAGTTAAACTAACAATATTTAAAAACAAATAAGACTATAGAAAATCATGTTAGAATTACTAATTAATCCAAAAAGAGCGGAGAGACAACCCTGGCAGATGGGTATTGTTGGATTATTGTTTGGGATTATTGCCATGTTTGCGGCAGATAAAATATTTGCAAGCGACCCTGTTCTTTCACAATACTCCACAATATTCGTTATTCTATTCAGCGTAATCTTAACAATACCCTATATTTATTATACTATAAAATATGAAGAAAGAAAAGATGTAACTATAGACAATGAATTCAAGCTACTCCGCGAACATAGTCGAGCAATTTTCGCTTTTATATGGTTGTTTATTGGTTTTGTACTGGCTTTTTCAATTTATTATATAGTTATGCCTAATAGTGGAAATCTTTTAAAAGCCCAAGTAGAAACCTTTTGCCAAATAAATAGAGGTAGTAATTATCAAGAGTGCTTAAAACAATATGGTTCTGGAATAAATGTAGTGACTGGACAGGTTACTGGAAAAGAAAGATTTTTTTCTATATTCTCAAATAATATGGCGGTTTTAATTTTCACTATTGTCCTCTCTCTTCTTTTTGGAGCAGGAGCTATTTTTATTTTAGCATGGAATGCAAGTGTTATAGCGGCAGCCATGTCGATTTATGTAAAATCTAACCTAGCACAACTACCCCAGGGTTTTGCAAGATATATGTTATTTCATGGAATTCCTGAAATAGCTGCTTATTTTGTTGGTGCACTAGCAGGAGGGATCTTGAGTTTGGCAATAATAAGAAGAGATTTAAAAGGAGAAAAAGTCTGGAATATATTGCAGGATGCATTATACTTAGTTATAGTGGCAATTATAATTTTAATTTTAGCAGGATTCATAGAGGTTTATATTACTCCCCTTTTAATCTAAAGAATCTCCTAAAAGATTATAAAACCGAATTATTAAATTTGGTTTAGAAGACCCAAATTAACAAAAGGAATAAGTATTTAAAACTAAAAAACCCTTAAAAAACAATAAAAACAAGTAAAAAATAAAGAAAATTAAAAAAGGGACAAAAATAAAATGGCAAGTTTTAGATGTTTAAATTGTAGTTATAGATTTGAATCAGAAAAACCACAAAAAATCTGTCCTTACTGCAATAAACTAGAGGTAATAAAAGAACCAAGTGCAGAAGACTTGCTTGAGGAAGTAGAATAATAAAATGGAAAATGAACAAAAAATTATAGAAGAAAGAAAAAAATTAATATTAAACTTCTTTAAAAAAAATACAAAAATATGGGTTTATGTAGCCCTTCTTCTTTTATTGATATTAGGATTTTATATAAGATTCCAGCCGCTTACAGACCATGGTGGAAATCCAGGACTTTGGGATGCTACTTTGGATGACTATACTCTTGGACCGGATTTAGATCCCTTCTTATTTCTTAGATATGCAAGAGAAATAATTGAAACAGGTAGCTTAGCTCAAATGGACTCTATGCGTTATGTTCCTCTTGGTTTTGATACAACAACAGAGTTACAGATGGTTTCTTATATGATTGTTCTTACCTACAAAGTTCTAAATATTTTTGGAGAATATAGTATAAACTATGCTGGAGCTTTTATGCCTGTAATATTCTTTCTACTTACAATTTTATCATTTTTCTTTTTTGTTAGAGAGATTTTTATAAGAAAAGATGAAAAGCAAAGCGAGTTAAAAGCCAATCTTATAGCTCTTGTTTCTACGTTGTTTATGATTATTCTTCCAGAATTCTTATCGAGAACAGTTGCCGGAATTCCTGAAAAAGAATCCGTAGGTTTCTTTTTTATGTTTTTGGCATTCTTCTTATTTTTAAAAGCTTGGAAAACTGAAAAGATAATTCCAGCTTCGATAATTTCCATATTAGCAGGTATTGCTACTGCATTAATGGGCTTAACTTGGGGTGGAGTTACTTATATTTATATTACAATAGGTTTAACTTCGCTTATTTTATTTATACTCAATAAATTTAATTCAAAAAATGCCTTGTCTTACGGCCTATGGCTTTTAACCTCTTTTGGCATGACCCTTTTATTTACAAATAGATTTAGTATAGAAAGATTTCTTTTCGGAATTGATACTGGTTTATCTTTTCTTGTCTTAGGAATACTAATTATTCATCAAATTTTATGGAAGACAAAACTAAAAAATATATTACGAGTCGATAGGTTAAAGATGCCTAAGACGATAGTTTCAATTATCTTGGTCATTGTTCTAGGATTATTGGCTATCCTTATTATAAATCCCAGCATGATAGGTGAAAGAATAGCTCAAGTTTATCATATGCTGGTAAAACCAGTTACAGGTAGGTGGAGTACAACAGTAGCTGAAAATAGACAACCTTATTTTACAGAATGGATTGGAAGTTTTGGAACCGCTATATTTTGGTTATTCTTTATTGGAAGCTTACTTTTGTTTCATAAACTATTTGATAAACTAAAGAAAAAAGATAATATGATTCTAAGCGGATTATACGTGCTATTCTTTTTTGGTTTAGTCTTTTCTAGATATGCTGCTCATCCAAGTCTATTTGATGGGGAAAATTTTATTAGTAAATTCTTTTATTTTGGAAGTGCTTTTTTACTTATAGCGACATTAGTCTATTTTTACATAACTTACCATAAAAATAATAACTTTAGTTTTGAAAAAATCGAAACAGAATACTTATTCTTATTTGTTTTATTTATCCTAACATTATTTACAGCTCGAAGTGCAGTAAGATTAATCATGGTTCTAGTTCCTATTGCTCCAATCTTTTTATCTTACTTATTAGTTGATTTAGGATTTAAGGCAAAGGACAAAAATAGCAGTAATAGAACTTATGTTGCTATTTTATTTATTATAATCTTAATAGCTTCTTCTTATTCTGCTTGGTCCTATTATCAATCAATTCAAGAAAAATCTTATAATTTTGTCCCTTACTACTATACAAATCAGTGGCAAAATGCAATGTCTTGGGTTAGAGAAAGTACACCAACAGATTCTGTTTTTGCACACTGGTGGGATTATGGTTATTGGGTACAATCAATAGGAAATAGAGCTACAGTTACAGATGGGGGCAATATAATTACATGGTGGAATTATCTTACAGGAAGATATGTCTTAACAGGGGATAATCAAAAACAATCTCTTGAATTCTTATGGAATCATAATGCTACACATCTATTGATAGATTCTAGTGATATTGGCAAGTATGGTGCTTTCTCTCAAATTGGAAGTGACGAAAACTATGATAGACTATCTCAAGGGCCCCTGACATTTTTATCCTCTGAAACAAATACCAAAGAGACAAAAACAGGAATTCAAAGAATTTATGCTACAAATGCAGGAGGATATATGTTGGATGAAGACATAGTTTATATTGCAAATGGCACATCAAAAGAATTATTTAAAGAAAATTCAGGTATTGCAGGAATTAGTATAGATTATGTAATTCAAGGAGATGGTGGCAGTTTTTCACAGCCTATTGGGATATTTATTTCAAATGGAAAGAGAATTGATGTCCCCCTAAGATACATTTATTTTCAAAATAAAATCTATGACTTTGGAAAGGGAATAGGTGCTGTAGCTTATGTTATTCAAAAGGTTGCACCTGTAAATAATCAATGGGCACTAGATGAATTTGGAGCAGTAATTTATTTATCACCTAGAATTTTAAGAGGGTTTTTAGGACAAGTGTATATACTTAATGATCCTTTTAATAATTTTCAAAACTTTGAATTAGTACATACAGAAAAAGATATAATTACTAATAGCTTTAGTCAAAACTTTGAAAGCCTAGAGGATTTTGTATATTACGAAAATTATGTCGGTTTGCAAGGACCAATAAAGATCTGGAAAATAAACTATATTGGCGATGAAACTTTTAATTCAGAATATCTATTAAGAGACCCCCCAGAATATATCAATTGGGAGTTCTAATAAGATTTAAAAGTAGAATTAACCTAGAAAATTTATGAATACAGCCTTATTTGCAGGATTAATAGTGAGTTTAATTGCTACGGCATTAGTACTGCCATATTGGATAAGAAAATGCAGGATAGTGGGTTTACTCTGGGAAGATATGAACAAATTTAATCATCCTAAAAAGGTGGCTGGTTCTGGAGGTATTGTCGTTGTTTTTGCTTTTATACTAGGTGTGCTAACTTATATTGCTATTCAAACCTTTTTATTTAATGAAAATAGCACCATAAGGTTACAAATATTTTCTTTATTAAGTGTAATTTTAATCTTGGCTTTAGTCGGTTTAGTAGATGATTTACTTGGATGGAAGCACGGAGGTTTATCCTGGAGATTTAGAATATTTTTAGCTTTAATTGCTTCAATACCATTAGTAGTAATAAATGTAGGGAACCATACAATGGGATTTCCATTCATAGGCCAGGTAAATCTGAGTTGGATTTACCCACTAATCTTTGTCCCATTGGCTATTATAGGTACAACAACGACCTATAATTTTTTAGCAGGTTTTAATGGTTTAGAAGCAGGACAGGGAGTAATATTACTCTCCTTTTTATCTTTTGTTGCATTTGTTACAGGTTCTAGTTGGTTAGCCATCATTGGATTAACAATGGTGGCCAGTCTTTTAATCTTTTATTTTTATAATCGATTTCCTGCAAAAGTTTTTCCAGGAGATATTTTGACTTATGCCATAGGTGCACTTATAGGAATTATGGCAATTATGGGTAATTTTGAAAAAATAGCCCTATTTATGTTTATTCCCTATATTATAGAAACCGTCCTTAAAGTGAAGGGAAAGCTAAAGAAATATTCATTCGGCATACCGGACAAACAAAATAATTTAACATTGCCTTATGATAGAATATATGGTTTAACACATTTATCTATATTTATCTTAAGTAAATTTAAAAAACAAGTTAAAGAGAGAGATGTTGTTTATTTTATATTTCTTCTTCAAATATGTATCTGTTTAATATCTCTTCTTATATTTTCTAATACTCTCTTCTTATAAGATGAATAATGTAAAAAAATTTTTTGGAAACGAGGTTATACGGGCTAGTCTAATAGTTTTATTCTTGACATTCATAGGAAACCTATTTAGTTATTTATTCCAGTTTCTTAGTGCCAGAATGCTTGGACCTAGTGATTTTGCTATTGTTGCAGTAATAACTAGTCTAATAGCAATATTTGGAATCCCTTCCTATGCTATTCAAACAGTTATAGCTAAAAATACAACTATTTTAAATGTAAAAAATAAAATATCTAAAATAAAGGGGCTTATGGAATCTTCCCTTAAAAAAACACTTGCTGTGGCATTACTCTTTTTTGTAATTTACTCTATTTTGGCAGTAAAGGTTGCCGTATGGTTAAAAATAGAGTATATTTATTTATTTTTGACAGGCTTGTATATTTTTGGTTCTTTTGTCTATCCAGTTATGACAGGAATAGCGCAGGGCATGAAAAAATTCTCAGATTTT
>Ga0268280_1000733_pt1 | contig 25096 bp, 17 predicted proteins | sample saktaG_9_FD_190139 | JGI IMG/M metagenome (GOLD analysis project Ga0268280, IMG submission 190139) | Saline water microbial communities from Sakinaw Lake, British Columbia, Canada - sak_2011_5_24_40m | ecosystem: Environmental > Aquatic > Non-marine Saline and Alkaline > Saline ... | reverse complement strand
GGTGACATTGGATGGGACCCAAATTTCGAAATGGGGGATGGGGGGATAAGAATAATAAGGGTCTATTGAAGTCCTATTTTATTAACCCCCCATTAAGAAATTTGGGAGATCCAATGGCAGGACCCGCTATCAATTGACTACAGAAACAGAAAAGTTTTATCCTGCTGTAGATATGTTTAGGTCACAAAGAGATTGCGGGAGGAGAACTTGCCGTCGGTAGTGAGGTTTACGCCAAGCATCTTAAGCCCCACCTCATCCCCCGGTGAAGGCATATGTGTTATATGTATTTCGCATCCTTTTAATTCGGCCAACTTCTTCATGGCGATCTCGGCCGTATGATTGGCCGAAGCGCTTATGGAAAGCGCTATCAGGATCTCTTCCAGATCAAGGCTCTCGGGATCTCCTTTTAAGATCTCTTCCCTCAGTTTTGAGATCTGATTTATGATCTGAGGGGATAGCAGTAAGATCTCGTCCGGGATATTCGCAAGGACCTTTATGGCGTTTAATATCAGGCTTGATGAAGCATTCATGAGAGCGCAGTTCTTCCCCGTAATCATGCGCCCATCCTTTAGTTCGAGAGCCGCTCCGCAATAGATCCCGGCAAAGCCCTTGCCGTTCTTCTCGGCGTCTTCGGCAGCTTTTCTCGCTATGGCTACTACCGCCCTGTCCGTAACTTTTACGCTCATGCCCTCCATAAGCATGGAGGCCCTGTCTACGGTCTCCTTCTTCTCTATGCCGAGAACGTGTTCAGCGTTATATCTGAAGTATCTTCTGATCAACTCCTGTTTAGCGGCTTCCTGAACCAGGTCGTCGTTGACTATGCCGAAACCGGCCCTATTCACGCCCATATCGGTCGGGGAATTGTATGTGGGAAGGTTCGCGTCTTTCTTCAGTATTCTGGTAAGCATAAGTTTTAATATCGGGAAACTCTCCACGTCGCGGTTGTAGTTTATGGCCGCCTCTTTATATTCCGCCAGATGGAACGGGTCCACGAGGTTAAAGTCTTGTATATCAGCGGTGGCCGCCTCATACGCAACATTAACAGGGTGCTTTAATGGCAGATTCCATATAGGGAATGTCTCAAACTTGGCGTATCCGGAATTCATGCCGCGTTTATGATCATGATACAGCTGTGAAAGGCATATTGAGAGCTTTCCGCTATTCGGCCCGGGAGCCGTAACTACGACTATAGGTTTTTTAGTCTCGATATATTCATTTTTACCGAAACCGCCTTCGCTTATTACAAGGTCCATATCGGACGGATATTTTTCTATGGGATAATGCAGGCAGACCTTTACGCCTCTACGCTCGAGCTTATTTTTAAATATTACGGCAGAGGGCTGATTTGCAAAGCGGGTTATCGTAACGGCGAGTATGTCCAGTCCCCATTTTCTTAGATCGTCTATAAGCTTGAATGTGGCGGCATCGTATGTTATGCCGAAATCTCCGCGGACCCTGCCCGTCTCTATATCGCCCGCGTATATGCCGAGCACTATATCGATCTTATCCTTGAGCGACTGGAGCAGCCTTATCTTTACATTGGGATCGTATCCGGGCAGTACCCTCGCCGCATGGTAGTCAAAACATAGCTTGCCGCCGAACTCCAGATACATCTTATTGTCAAATTTTTTGACACGATCAAGAATGGCGGCTGTCTGCTCTTTTAGATATTTTTCATTGTCGAAACCTGTGTTTCTCATATGCTATTCTCCTGATATAAATTTATGGAAATCCGCCATGGCCTGCCTGAATACCTCCTGATTGGACTGCCAATCTTTGTATTGCGGCATCTGAGAGACCCATTCTTCAAATAGCGCCCACCTGAGCTTCGCGGCCTCTGCCTGTTCGCCGGTTAGGCCTAAGGTACCTTTTATGATCGGCTGCATGCTTGGCAGGTTGGTCCTGCCCTTGTAATTTTTTATAGGCGTAACTTTACCCGTGAGCATATTATATTTTGATGGGATCTGTATGCCCGCGATCTCGTAATTGACTACGCGCGTGAATATTGATTTATACGACGTCGCGATCAGGGCGACGACAGCTATTATTATGATCACCGGAACAAGTATTCTTTTCATGCGCTTCTCCTTTGCCTAGTTTTCTAATTCCATTTTATACAGATTATCATGGGTCCCGGTAACCCATAGATATCTTCCATCCCAGGCTATTCCGGTAGTTTTTGCAGCCGGAGATTCCAAGTATCCCAGCATCTCCATCTTCTCTATGTCTATCTTATATACGCGCTTACTATACCAGCAGCTGACCCAGATATATTTACCGTCCCATGCCAATTGTGTCGGTTCCAGTATCTCGACTATCTCAACTCTGCTCAATGTATTCATGTCGGCATCCATCTTTAATAGATGGAATCTGGTCCCGGCAAGAGACCGTGTCCATGTTATGACAAATAGATTCGAGCCGTTCCAGACCGCACCCGCCGGATGCGCCGGTTCCACCGATCTCTCCGACAGAGCGCACATCTTATCGCCTTCTATCTTTGAGGTGTATATTTTCTTGGTATCCCAATCTGTTACAAAGAACGTATCTTTATCTAGAGGGGTTATTGCTTCGGTGAACGGGCCCGCCGGTATCATTCTTCTGATCACCTTGCCGGTCTCTTTATCTACAACCCAAACATCGCCCTTCTTTCCGTTACAGACCCAAATATATTTTCCGTCGCAATTTAGCCCTTCATGATACCATTTTGGTATTTTGATCTTTGCGACGGTCTTCGCCTTAAGCTCCCCGTAATCCTTGCTCATGGTAAAGCCGGAAAGGCCGAATACCGCGATCATAAGAAAGATAAGTTTAAAGGCTCTAAGCGAACCGTTATTCATCTTTAGAATTTGTAGTATGCTCCTGCGCTTAAGGAAGTTTCGTCTATGAAATGGCCTTCAACGCTTAAGTATGTATTCTTTGTCAATCTTACATTGCCGAATCCTATCTTTCCATCGAGTGTGAGCCAGTCAAAGACTCCATTTTGAATATACTGTTATTTTGATAGCCGGTGATATATTTGCCCTTATATGGGATATTTGTGCCGTCGGTGGGTGCCGCGAAGATGGAGTGTGCGGCAAAGAGGACTATTATTATTAATCCATATACCTTTAAGTTCCGCATATGGAATTGTATTCTACTATATTATTTGTCATAAGTCGAGTAATAATACGGAGTATGGGCGCGGAATTCCGCGGCGCAAGTGTCTACAAGTTTAAAATCGGGCGTCAGATTACCGGCCCTTCTCATGTTCAGTATATAAGCCTCATCCTTGTCTATAATGGCTGCGATCTGTCTGTCGCTGAATCCATATTGCTTTGCGGTCTTAAGAAGCTCCGGGCCAAATACGGCCTTATTCTTAACTATCTCTCTCTCCAGCTCCACGATCTCTTTTATGTTGTGCAGGAACCACCTGTCTATCTTTGTCATTTCGTATATTCTGTCTATATCCATAGAGGCTCTGAAAGCATCCGCAACGTAAAATATCCTATCGGCTCCCGGTATTCTCAGTTTTTCATAAATTATATTCAACGTATCTTCGTCGCATTTTATATCGTCAAGCTTATCTTTGAATAACATGCTCTCCAGTCCGTATTTTTTTATTTCGAGCGAACGTAGGCCTTTTTGCAGAGCCTCTTTAAAGGTCCTGCCTATCGACATCGCCTCTCCCACTGATTTCATCGAGACCGTTAGGGTAGGATCGGCCAGCGGGAACTTTTCAAATGTGAAGCGCGGTATCTTCACCACGCAATAGTCTATGGACGGCTCAAAGCATGCGGGGGTCTCTTTTGTTATATCGTTGGATATCTCGTCCAGAGTGTATCCGACGGCCAGTTTGGCGGCTATCTTTGCTATCGGAAAACCGGTCGCCTTGGAAGCCAATGCCGAACTTCTTGAAACCCTCGGGTTCATCTCTATGACTACCATTCTTCCGTTATCAGGATTTACCGCAAATTGAATATTCGAGCCTCCGGTCTCAACCCCTATCTCTCTTATACAGGCGATGGCGGCATTCCGCATCGCCTGATACTCTTTATCTGTCAGTGTCTGTATCGGCGCCACCGTTATGGAATCACCCGTATGAACGCCCATAGGATCGAAATTTTCTATGGAGCATATGATAACAACATTGTCTTTTAGGTCACGCATGACCTCAAGCTCAAACTCTTTCCATCCTATTACCGATTCTTCCACCAGGATCTCGCTGATCATGCTCGACTCGATGCCGATCTTGGCGCGTATTTTAAATTCTTCCATATTATACGCTACGCTTCCTCCGGTGCCACCCATAGTGAAGCTCGGTCTTATTATCAGGGGAAAGCCTATCATCTGTGCGACAGAGATGGCGTCTTTTAAGTTATAAGCTTTATCGCTCCTCGGCAGGTCGAGACCTATCTTTTGCATTGCTTCTTTAAATAAGCGCCTGTCCTCACCCTTCTTGATCGCTCTTATATTCGCGCCTATCGTCTCTACTTTATATTTTTTTAATATTCCTTTTTCAGCGAGTCCTATCGTGGCGTTCAGGGCGGTCTGTCCGCCCAGCGTGGGCAGGAGCGCGTCCGGCCTCTCTCTCTCGATTATCTTTTCTATCACTTCCACGGTTATCGGCTCTATATAAGTCCTATCCGCCATATCCGGGTCCGTCATTATCGTAGCCGGGTTTGAGTTGACGAGGATTATCTTATAACCGTCCTGCCTTAAGACTTTACAGGCCTGGGAGCCGGAGTAATCGAATTCACAAGCCTGGCCTATGACTATAGGGCCGGATCCGATTATCAATATTGATTTTATGTCAGTTCTTTTTGGCATTCTTCTTCATCATTTGGTTAAACTTTACGAATAGATATTCAGCGTCATTAGGGCCGGGAGCCGATTCCGGGTGAAATTGGACGGAGAATATCGGAAATTTCTTGTGCCTCATCCCCTCAAGCGTCTTATCATTCAGATTCATATGCGTTATCTCGACATCTTTTTTATTTAAGGAGTCGATATCCACACAGAAGCCGTGATTCTGCGCTGTTATGGCCACTCTGCCGGTCTTCAGGTCTTTGACGGGCTGGTTTCCGCCGTGGTGGCCGAACTTCAGTTTATATGTCTTGCCGCCAAAAGCCTGTCCAAGCACCTGGTGGCCCAGACATATGCCGAATATTGGGACTTTTCCTATTAATTCTTGGGCGGTTTTAACTATGTAAGGCAGTGCCGCCGGATCTCCGGGGCCGTTTGAAAGGAGGACGCCGTCAGGCTTGTGGCTAAGGATATCTTTAGCCGTCGCCATAGCGTTCACAACAGTTACGCGGCAGTCGTTCTTCGCGAGTTCTCTCAAGATGTTAAATTTAACTCCGCAGTCAATTACGACTACCTTATATCTGCCCTTGTTATTCCAGGCATAGCCTTTTAGTTCGGTAACTTCCTTAACAAGATCTATGCCCTCAAGGCCGGGTGATCTCTTAGCCTTTTCTATCAGACTCTTTTCGTCGAGATCTACTGTGGAGAGAACCGCCTTCTTCGCACCCGCCTCTCTTATATGAAGCGTGAGAGAACGCGTGTCAACGTCCTCGATCCCCACTATACCGTTCTCGTTAAGATAGCCGCCCAGCGTCTTAAGGCTGCGCCAGTTGCTCGCTATTTTAGAACACTCCTTAACTACAAAGCCCTCGACGAACGGCTTACGCGACTCATCGTCCTCCCCATTAATGCCGTAATTCCCTATCAGGGGATAGGTCATCGTAACGATCTGGCCCTTATATGACGGGTCGGTCAATATCTCCTGATATCCGGCCATGCTCGTATTAAAGACGACCTCGCCGTATCTTTCGCCGGATGCTCCGAAAGACCTGCCCTTGAATATCTTTCCGTCTTCTAATGCGAGGATCGCTTCCATAGTTGGGTGTGATCTACTTTTTTATCTTCCGCTCCTGACCGAGAGCCGATTTAATGAATTCCCTGAATAGCGGATGCGGCCTATCCGGCTTAGATTTGAATTCCGGGTGGAACTGGACCGCTATAAAATAAGGATGTTTCTTTATCTCTATTATCTCAACAAGGCCCTTCTTTTGATAGACGCCGGAGAAGATTATACCTTTTTTTTCCAATAAGTCACGATAAATGTTGTTGAATTCATACCTATGGCGATGACGCTCGGATATCATAGATTTTTTGTATGCTTTGTAAGCCGCGCTCCCCTTCTTCACTCTGCACGGATAAGCTCCCAGGCGCATAGTGCCGCCCATATTTTTGATATTCTTCTGCTCTTCCAGGAGACTTATCACGGGGTGCTTAGTAGTCTTATTAAATTCTGTTGAATTGGCCCCCTTGAGGCCGCATGCGTTCCTGGCGAACTCTACAACTGCGCACTGCATGCCTAAACATAATCCAAGGAACGGGATCTTATTCTCTCTGGCATATCTTATAGCCGCCACCTTGCCTTCTATGCCGCGATAACCGAATCCTCCGGGAACGAGCACTCCGGCAATGTCGTTTAAGAGGCTTGCCGCGCCGTGTTTTTCTATATCCTCAGAATCGACCTTCTTTATCACAACTCTCGCGTCATTGCATATTCCGGCATGTATGAGCGATTCGTATATTGATTTGTACGCGTCTTGTAATCCTATATATTTACCGACCACCGCCACAGTTACTTTATGTCTTGGCCTGAGCACTCTTTCCACCACTCTCTCACCCCAGTTTCTGAGATTGCCGGACCTGCACTTTAGTCCGAAGTGCTTAAGAATTATCTTGTCGAGTCCCTGTTCTTTAAATACGAGCGGTATCTGATATATCGATTCGGCGTCTCTGGCTTCTATTACGGCCTCCTTACCCACATTACAAAAGAGAGATATCTTCTCCTTTATCTCTTCCGACAGGGCTCTCTCGGTCCTGCAGATAAGTATGTCGGGCTGTATACCTATTTCCCGAAGCTTTCCTACAGAGTGCTGGGTTGGCTTCGTCTTTATCTCTTCGGCGCTTCGAAGGTAAGGTATTAAAGTAAGGTGCACATATAATACATTGCGATATCCGACTTCAAGCCTGAACTGCCTTGCCGCTTCCAGGAATGGAAGGCTCTCGATGTCTCCGACCGTACCGCCTACCTCCACTATCATGACCTGCGCTTTAGAAGCTTCGGCGGCTCTTCTTATTCTCTCTTTTATCTCATTAGTTATATGAGGTATTACCTGGATCGTCTTGCCGAGATAGTCCCCGCGCCTCTCCCTCGCTATTACGGTATTGTAGACCTGGCCTGTTGTGGCGTTGGAAAATCTGGTAGTCTCTGTATTGGTGAATCTCTCGTAATGGCCAAGGTCGAGATCCGTTTCGGCGCCGTCCTCCGTTACGTAGACTTCACCATGCTGATAAGGGCTCATCGTGCCGGGATCTACGTTAATATACGGATCGAGCTTCATCAATGCGACCTTTAAACCGCGGGACTCCAGTATCTTGCCTATAGACGCGGACGCTATGCCTTTGCCCAGACTTGAAATAACTCCGCCGGTAGTAAAGATATATTTTGCCATATTACACCTTCTTTCGTTTTGAACAGCATATTATCCTCTGCGATACTACGTCCGACATTATCTTCAGATTTCTGTCACCAACGTCATAAACATATATGGCGTTTTTATACTTAGCCGCTTTTGGCAGGAGCTCTGTAAAAATATTTTTCGATCCCGCAAACCATCCTAGGTTCAGAATAACGCTCTTCTTTTCCGGAAATAGCGCAACATAGAATATGTTCGTCTCGACCAGGTCCTGAAAGAAATGCGTTCCGAACGATAGTTCGGGCCTTGCATTTGCCGTGGCAAATGAGACTTCTATCAGCACGGCTATATTATTGATCTCGGCAAATTTCACGGGGACCCCTAATGACGGCGTAGTCGTACCCCACCTTCCCGGGCCAAAAAGGATGGTCGGCGTCCTGCTCCTCTCTTTTATACCGATATTCAACTCTCCTATAGTGCGGGCAATCTCGTACTTATCGGATTGCGTGAGTCTTCCGTACTCCTGGGGATCTACGCGTATTATCCTTTTGATCTCCTGCGAAACGTTTCCGCCAAGAAAATATCCGCTCGACTCGAACAATATATCGGTCTTATTGACATGATCAGGCATCTCGACTTTATGACCCAGGCCCCTAGTCTGCAAAGGCCTGCATTGCAGCAAATTTATTTTGAATTTCTCGTTTTTGGTAAAGTTTACGGTGAATTCTATTTCGACGGGATATTTGTAGTCATCTTCAAGAGATTTGAGTATCTTTATGAAATAGTCGATCAGGGAATAATTTACAAGGACACTGTCAAGCGTCAGTATCCAGTACTCTTTACCTTCCATTCCCCTACCGCGCATCATCTCTTCGGCTTCGGAGTCCCTTTCGACCAACTGGCTCGTGCATGAGTACGCTCTTTCGACGAGCAGCTTTTCAAAAGGTATGGTTTTAAATAGATTCTCCTTCGTATCTATCACATCGACATCATGCTGAGAAAATCTTCTTACGTCATCTTTTTCCGCATAGGGTCTTCGCAAAGGGTCATCGAGCGCCACAATCCTCGGATAGTCGCCTTCTACACGGTTAACCGCCCTTGTGCCGAGCCCGAATACGACCCTTAGCATTCCTGCTCTTGGATCCATACTCTCATTCCATACATATGTATTATAAGAGACTCCTACGCCTGCCAGATCCGGGAAAAAATAGTGCTTATGATGCGCTCCGGAAACTCTCTGCACAAGAAGAGCCATCTGCTCATCCAGCTTATCGAGATGCCTCTGTTTTCTGTATGCGAGAGCGTCATCATTCATCGTGCTGGCGTAGATACGCTTTACCGCATCAGCGAACTGCAGATATCGCTGCTCCGGAGTGCCCTGGTTGGCCAAAAATATACTTTCATATTTCCCGGCGAACGCGTTCCCGAAACCATCTTCCAATAAAGAGCTCGACCGTATAATTATCGGCGAGGAGCCAAAGTATTCTATGACCTGTTGAAAGAGTTCCATTATCTCATCGGAAAATACGCCGTGGAGCATCTCTTCTCTCAGTGTCTTTGCTACAGAGAAATAACCATCATCGGTCTTTTGCAGCATATGAAGCTTCCACCATCTGTTTTGGACTATATAGGAATAAAATATATCCGAACCTATATAGAAGGAGTCGTGAGGCTCCGAAAGCTTATGCCAGTTTGGTATCTTTTTCGACAATATCTTCCTGGCCAAAAGCATGCCGACGCTTTTTCCGCCGATAAACCCGGTTCCTATCAGCCTGGATTTAATATCTATAAGCTCATTGAGGGAAAAATTGTCCGCGGCCAGCTCCAGGATCTTTTTGTTAGCCGATATCATTATGGCGCATAGCTTTCTTATAATTCCATTTATAGCGGCTCTTGTCCCCGAGCCGCTGATAAGTTTTTCCGCATCGAGGAATAGGCGGTCCCAGTAATCGAGGTTTCTTTTGGCCCCCTGGGCCCCTTTCTTGCTTATATATGAGAGTATCTTTACGGCATCGATACTGTCTGTGATGGGTATGAGTTTCTCTTTCTTCTTTTCGTGCGGAAGGAACATCGTGGCCGAGTACCTGTTCAAGACCTTGAGAGGATGTATGTACGTGCTGCCTTCACAATCGTATACATCCATTAAAAGCTGGGTGGTCTCTCGTATACTAGCTATCGATTTGAAGGAATGATTATTGCGCAGTATGGAAAAATATGTGACCGTCTTAAGTTCGTAAAGATATGGGCAGGTCACCATAAAAAAGTTGCTTATCATCAGATCGGTAGCCCATGCCGAGAGAAGCTCCGAAAGGCAGTCGAATATGTAGTAAGCTCCCTCACCCTCATCGGTAATGATGTTATTCAACTTTGTGGTGAAAGACTCAAATCCCGCATAAGCGTTTAGTTCATATCTCTTTATCTGTTTTGACGGGCCAAGAAGCTCTCTATGTGAAGCGAACCTTGCGTAGATAACCTTTTTGTGCTCTTTGATGGCCTGCCGTACGAAAGGCTTTACGAGGTCAATATAGTCTTTAATATCGTCTATTTGCCAGACCACATTATCTCCGGCCCTAAGACCCGTTATTACGTTATCCAACCCCTCTATTCCGGTACTTATCATAAGCTTTAAACCTTATTCTGTTATCGACAATAAAAAAAGACGAAGACTCCATTAAAGGAACGTCTTCGTCTTTTTTGCATCAAATACAAGCTTTGTACTTGATCAAATATTACTATAGCATCTCTTATTCATTTAGTCAAGGATCAACTTGCAATATTACCGCTATACAAGCCCCTGGTCTATCATCGCATCCGCGACTTTGACAAATCCTGCCAGGTTCGCGCCATTGACGTAGTTGATATACTTGCCTTCTTTCCCGTACTTAACGCACTGCTCGTGGATCGCTATCATGATATCATGCAGCCTTCTATCCACTTCTTCGCGCGTCCATGAAAGCCTCATGCTGTTCTGGGACATCTCGAGCCCGGACGTCGCTACGCCGCCGGCATTTGCAGCCTTGCCGGGCGCGTAAAGGATCTTTGCCGCCTGGAATACCTTGATGCCTTCAGGGGTCGTCGGCATATTGGCGCCTTCGCCGATGGCTATGCAGCCATTCTTAACGAGCGCCTTGGCGTCATCGCCGCTTATTTCATTCTGTGTGGCCGAAGGGAATGCGATATCGCATTTCACGCTCCAGGGCCTCTTCTTCTCGAAGTATTTGCATGTGAACTCTTTAGCGCAGTCCTTTATTCTGGAGCGCTTAACGTTTTTAAGATTGAGCACGCAAGCCAGCTCTTTCTTGTCTATTCCGCCCTCATCGTATATGAAGCCGTCGGAGTCAGATAGAGTGACCACTTTGGCGCCCAGATCTATCAGTTTTTCTACTGTGTACTGAGCTACGTTTCCGGAGCCGGATACGGCGCATGTCTTTCCCTTTAAGGACTCGCCTCTGGTCTTGAGCATCTCCTGAACGAAATATACGCATCCATATCCCGTTGCTTCAGGTCTTATAAGACTGCCGCCCCAGTTCAGGCCCTTACCCGTAAGAACACCGGTGAATTCATTGCGGACCCTCTTGTACTGGCCGAACATATAACCGATCTCGCGCCCGCCGACTCCTATATCACCTGCGGGAACGTCAGTATTCGGACCGATGTGCCTTGAAAGTTCCAACATAAAACTCTGGCAGAACTTCATTACCTCGTTGTCGGACTTTCCCTTTGGGTCGAAGTCCGAACCGCCCTTGCCGCCGCCCATAGGTAGGGTTGTGAGGCTGTTCTTGAATACCTGCTCGAACGCCAGGAATTTTAAGACTCCTAGATTGACGCTTGGATGAAAACGCAAGCCCCCTTTGTAAGGCCCGATCGCGCTGTTCATCTCTATGCGGAATCCCCTATTTACCTGTAGCTCTCCTTTGTCATCCAGCCAGGGAACGCGGAACATCAATACTCTCTCAGGCTCCACCATTCTTTCAAGTATCTTAGAATTTTTATATTTTGGAGTCTCCTCTATCAGCGGCATTACGGATTCAGCCACTTCTAGGACAGCCTGGTGGAACTCAAGCTCCGCGGGATTCTTCTCGATAACTTTTGCCATGAACTCTTCTATTCTCTTCAAGATAAACCTCCTTTTTTTAGAAAAATTGCCTAATTTTTATGCACACATATACAAAATAAAAAAGACACCCCAGTCTCATTAGGGACGTCTTTGTCCTACTGGCAAAGGATTATAGCCATGTGTAACTTTTTTGTCAAGAATAATCATAATTTTGGCAGACTCGATCCACCGGTCAAATATCTGTCCATATTGTAAGCGGCTCGACGCCCCTCGGAGATAGCCCATACTATGAGTGACTGCCCCCTTCTCATGTCTCCTGCAGAAAAGACGCCTTTGCGTGAAGTCATGTGATCAGCGCCGGTCTTGACGTTTCCTTTTTGATCAAATTCTACGTTGAGCTCGCGAAGCAAAAGATCGTGTTCCGGATGAAGGAATCCTATGGCTAGTATCACAAGATCGGCTTCGATCTCAAAATCATTACCATCGCCCGTACACAAAACTTTCTTTACCCAACCTTCTTCTCCTGTGAACTTTTTTGTCAATACCGACCATCTCCTGATCCCGCCCTCCTCGTGGCTGGTAGAGGTTCTCAGGATAGCCGGATATTTTGGCCACGGGCATTCGCATGTCCTGCATTCCGGCGGCTTAGGAAGCACTTCTACCTGGATCACAGAGGCCGCTCCCTGTCTGTGCGCCGTGCCCACGCAATCAGCGCCTGTATCGCCGCCCCCTATAACGAGCACCTTTTTATCCTTGGCATTTATCGCTCCTATCGCCGGCATCTTTTCGCCCGCAACCAGCCTGTTTGACTGTACAAGATAATCCATGGCAAAATATATTCCGTTTAAGTTTCTGCCTTCCGCGGTCAGGTCGCGCGGTCTTCTTGAGCCTCCCGCCAGACAGATTGCGTCAAATTTCTTCAAGAGACGATCCGTATTATAATCGGTGCCCGCGTTTGTCGAAGTAAGGAACTTTATACCCTCTTTTTCAAATATCTTTATTCGCCTGTCAAGGATGCGTTTTTCCAGTTTAAAATCGGGTATTCCGTAGCGCAGTATCCCGCCCGTCTTGTCATCTTTTTCAAATACGGTCACGTTATGCCCCGCCTTATTTAGCTGATCTGCGCATGCCAAGCCTGCCGGCCCGGAACCTATTACGGCAACAGATTTACCGGTTCTTTTTTTTGGCGGTCTAGGCTTTATCAGATTTGAACCGAATCCGTTCTCGATTATTGATAATTCATTCTCTCTTATGGTCACCGGCTCATCATTTATACCTAGAACGCAGGCGGATTCGCATGTCGCCGGGCAGAGTCTTCCGGTTATTTCCGGAAGATTATTAGTTGCGCCGAGAAGACCGAGCGCCTTTTTCCATTCACCGCGGAATAAGAGGTCGTTCCATTCGGGAATATAATTTCCTACCGGGCATGCCCAATGACAGAAAGGAGTCCCGCAGTCCATGCAGCGCGAGGCCTGGTCGATGGAGCTCTCCTCTTTTCGCAAGAGAGCTACGGACTTGTAATCCTTTACGCGCTCAGAGACGCTTCTGTATGGAGAAGGTCGCCTCTTTATTTTTAAAAAACCTTTTATATCACCCATCCGACACCTCTGAAAGCTCAAGCCCATATTCAGCCATCTTAGCTTTCATTATGCGCTTATATTCTATGGGAATGACCCTTATAAATCTCTTCTTCTCTTTTTTGAATTCGTTCAGTATCTTTCTGGCGACCGGGCTTTGGGTGAACTTTAAGTGGTTTGCGAGCATATTGCGCAGGAGCTCTTCGTCTTCGATATTGATGTTTTCAATATCTGCCATACTAAGGTTGCATTTTTCTTTAAAGAGCGACTCCTTATCGTAGATATAGGCGATTCCGCCTGACATGCCGGCGGCGAAATTCCTTCCGGTCCTGCCGAGGACAATAACTCTGCCGCCCGTCATATATTCACATCCGTGATCCCCCACTCCCTCCACAACCGCATAAAGTCCGGAATTTCTTATGCAAAATCTCTCGCCCGATACACCTCTTATATAGGCCTCGCCGGATATTGCGCCGTAGAAGGCAGTGTTCCCTATTATGATATTATCATCCGCCCTATAGTCCGAATCTCTGTCAGGCCTCATTATTATTTTGCCTCCGGATATGCCCTTACCTACATAATCATTCGCCATTCCTTCAAGTTCAAAGGTGACCCCTTTTGTCAAAAATGCTCCAAAGCTCTGTCCGGCCACTCCTCTGAATTTACACTGTATGGTATCTTCCGGTAATCCGCCTTCACCGTGAAGCTTACAGATCTTGCCGCTGAGCATGGCGCCCGTTGTTCTATTTGCGTTATTAATGGGAAGCTCGATCTTTACAGGCATAGCCTTATCAAGCGAATCTTTCGACAATCTTATGAGCTCAAGGTCCAGCACCTTATCTATCCCATGGGACTGTACCTTTATCTCCTCGGCCTGGTGGGCATTAAGTCTGTCCGGCTTGTGGAGTATCGCTGAAAGATCGAGATCTTTACCGTTTAAAGAGAGCATCTCCCTGTCCGGCTCCAAGAGATCGACCCTTCCGACCATTTCATCTACGGTCCTTATTCCGAGTGAAGCCATGATCTCGCGCATCTCTTCCACCACGAACCTTAAATAATTCACGATATATTCAGGCCTGCCCTTAAACCTTCTTCTTAGTATGTCGTCCTGCGTCGCTACGCCTACGGAGCAATTGTTGAGATGACAATGCCTCAGCATAACGCAGCCTAATATGATAAGTATAGCGCTTGCAAATCCGAACTCATCCGCTCCCAATAGAGCGGCTATCGCCACATCCCTTCCTGTCCTCAACTGTCCGTCTGTCTGCAGCCGTACCCTGCTTCTTAATGAATTCAGCATAAGCGTCTGATGGGTCTCGGAAAGCCCGAGCTCCCAGGGGAGGCCGGCATGCTTTATTGAGCTCAAAGGTGACGCGCCCGTCCCGCCGTCGCCTCCCGATATCAATATCATATCCGCGTGGCCCTTGGCCACTCCGGCGGCGACCGTACCGACGCCCATCTCAGATACGAGTTTTACGCTTATGCGCGCCTTAGGGTTGACGTTCTTCAAGTCGAATATCAATTGCGCCAGATCCTCGATGGAATATATGTCGTGATGAGGCGGCGGTGAAATAAGGGTTACGCCAGGAGTGGTATAGCGGGTCTTAGCGATAGTTACGCTTACTTTGTGCCCGGGCAGCTGCCCGCCCTCTCCGGGCTTTGCGCCTTGCGCGATCTTTATCTGCAGTTCGTCCGCATTGACAAGATAATTTGTAGTTACGCCGAATCTGCCAGAAGCTACCTGTTTTATCGCGCTTCTTGCGGAATCGCAATCCGGGAGGCTATCGAATCTTAAGGGGTCTTCTCCGCCCTCTCCGGTATTGGACTTCGCCCCCAATCTATTCATGGCGATGGCGATGGTCTCATGAGCCTCTTTGCTTATCGAACCGAAGCTCATTGCTCCGGTCGTAAAACGTTTCACTATGGACTCGGGACCCTCGACTTCATCAAGCGGTATTGCTTCGGTCTTCACGAATTTTAATAGCGATCGAAGAGTGCATTGATGCCCGGTCTGGTCATTTATCAGCCTGGAAAATTCTTTATACTTATTATAATCTCCGCACCATGAAGCTTCCTGTAATGCGGAGATAGTCTCGGGGTTCCAAAGGTGGAATTCTCCGTCTTTCTTCCATTGATACAATCCACCGGTCTTTAATTCAGGCCGTTGAAAGCCCCTTTCAGGATACGCTTCTTCATTTCTTTTTATCGTCTCGGCGGCTATTCTTTCCAGCCCTATTCCACCTACCCTTGACGGCGTTCCTGTAAAGCATTTTTCTATGACGCCGGCGCTCAATCCGAGCGCTTCAAATATTTGAGCGCCTCTGTAGCTCTGTAGCGTAGATATGCCCATCTTTGAAAGCACCTTAAGTATCCCCTTCGATAGCGCCTTGATATAATTATGCTGCGCAGCGGCACGGCTTAAATTCAATCCACCTTCTCTTATTAACTGATCCATTGCTTCGTAAGCAAGATACGGATTTACGCAATCTGCGCCGTATCCGAAAAGAAGCGCAAAGTGGTGCACCTCTCTGGGCTCGGCGCTTTCAACAATGATACCTATGCGTGTACGAAGAGCCTTTTTAACGAGGCACTGATGTACGGCTCCCATAGCCAAAAGGCTCGGTATGGCTGCCAACCCTTTTTTAACGCCCCTATCACTTAATACTATAAAGGTGTAACCGTCTTTTATGGCCGAGGAAGCTTCCAGGCATACGGCATCCAGCCTTTTTGAGAAATCTCTCTTGTTATTCATGATGAACAAAAGAGATATGGTCTTTGTTCTGAAGCTATTGATCCTTATGTTTCGGATCTTGTCCAGGTCTTCGTTTGTAAGTATAGGATTTTTTATTCTTAATTTATGGCAATGAAGAGGGGTCTCATCCAAAAGATTCTTTTCCGGACCCAGATATGTTTCAAGGCTCATGACAAGCTCTTCTCTTATCGGGTCCATGGCGGGATTCGTGACCTGTGCGAATAGTTGTTTAAAATAGGAGAATAAAACAGGGCTCTCGTTCGACAATACCGCGTGAGGAGTATCGTTTCCCATGGAGCCTATCGGCTCCTCGGCCTTTTCGGCCATCGGCTTTATGATGAATTTCATATCTTCTCTCGTATAACCGAAAGCCTTTTCAAGAGCCGGAAGGTCATTTATCGCAGCCTCTTTTAGCTTCCTCGGTCTCAAGGAAGCTAATTCCACCATATTCTCTTTTAACCATGGCCCATAGGCCTGAGCTTTTGATTGTCTTTCCTTGATCTCGGAATCTTCTATTATCTTTCCCAGGGCCGTATCTACTAATAACATCTTTCCTGGTTCGATCTTACCCGAGACGAGGATATTATCAGGCCTGATATCGAGCGCTCCCGCTTCGGAAGCCATTACAACCATCTTATCCTTGGTTATTATGTACCGCGCGGGCCTTAAGCCGTTCCTATCAAGGGCCGCACCGATCTTAACGCCGTCACTGAACGCTATTGCCGCCGGTCCGTCCCATGGCTCCATCATACATGCGTGATATTTATAGAAATTCTTCAGAGCGTCTGACATGGCCCTATCGGTCTCCCACGCATTTGGAATGAGCATCATCATGGCATGCTCTAGAGATCGTCCGGATAGTACCAGAAGCTCGAATATGTTATCTATGGCCGCCGAGTCGCTTCCGCCGGGCATTATTACGGGGAATATATCTTTTATATCTTTCCCGAAAAGATCCGTTTTCATCAGGCCTTCTCTGGCCCTCATCCAGTTTATATTGCCTCTCAGAGTGTTTATCTCTCCGTTATGCGCCAGAAACCTGAAGGGCTGAGCCAGGTCCCATGCCGGGAAGGTATTCGTGCTGTATCTGGAATGAACTAACGTTATGGCGCTCTTGATTCTCCTGTCCTGCAGGTCAACGAAGAATCTCTCTACCTGGCACGGCATCAGAAGCCCCTTATAAGAAAAAGTTCTGGAGGATATGTTGGTGATATAAAAAGAGGAACTCTTATTAATCAGAGATGAGCGTATCTTGTTCTCGACCTTTTTTCTTATGATGTATAATTTTCTTTCAAAAGAGAGGCTCTCTTTGATAGTCTTGTTCTTTTCGATAAATATCTGCTCTATTACAGGCGCTGTATTTTTTGCTGATACACCTATGTCGGAATCGTCTACCGGGACCGTTCTCCATCCGATTATCCTTTGGCCCTCCTTTTCGACTATATCGGAAAAAGTATCTTTGCAGAGTCTTCTCTCTTTATTGTCAACGGGCAAAAATATAAGGCCGGTGCCATAATCACCCAATGGCGGCAGATCGATCTTTGCTTCAATGCATGCCTTGGTAAAAAATTCATGCGGCATCTGTATGAGTAGTCCGGCGCCGTCTCCTGTCTTGGGATCGGCCCCTGTAGCTCCGCGATGAGAAAGTCTCTCCAGGACCTCAAGCCCTTTCAGCACCGTTTCGTTCGAGGCCTTGCCTGTTATATCGCAGACAAAACCTACGCCGCAGGCGTCGTGTTCGAACGCGGGATCGTAAAGCCCCTGTCTTTTCGGCAGATGTCCATATGCCATTTTTAAGCCTTCCATCTCTTTGCGTCTATACCAAGCTTCCTGATCTTGGAACGTATCGTATTCCTGTTAATACCAAGTATCTTCGCCGCCTTCAGCTGGTTTCCTTCGGTACGCTCCAGAACGTTTTCTATAAGCGGCTTCTCTACCGCCTGGATGGTAGATTTATAGAGCTCTCCGTCTTTTTTCATAATTTAATTAATAAAGAGCATCTCTCTATATTTTGGCAGATCCCAGTCCTCATCCGAAACTACGCATTCAAGGGCATCGACATGCTTTCTTATGTGCTCCATGAGTGGTTTCAGCTCTTCAAAATATAGCTTTGCTCGTCTTTCTCCGTCAAGGCGCTTGGCCTTCTCAAGAAGCCCGATCATCTCTTTCACATTGCGTCTGACATAATAAATTTTGGCTACTACGTCACAGAGATGCTCTTCCTGATCTTTTAGCGCGGCCGCTTCCGGCTTGATCTTGGCCGCCTTTTTAAGGCCAACTAAGACTGCCACATTTTCGGAGAGCAATTTCTGGTATTTATATCCTGCCGGAAGTATGCTGGCGTTCACCATCTCATTCATAGTGTTTGCCTCTATCTCCAGGATCAGGTTGTACGTATGTACCCATATGTGGTATCGCGCAAGCAGCTCTTCTTTAGAGAATACTTTGTATTTTTCAAAGAGGTCAATATTCTCTTTTTTGGTAAGGGCTTTTAAAGCTTCCGATGTATAAGCTATGTCAGGAAGACCTCTCCTGTGAGCCTCCTTCACCCAGTCCGGCGAATAGTTATTACCCTCGAATCTTATCTTTTTTGCATCCTTTGTTACCTTTGAGACCACCTGTATTACCGCCGTATTAAAATCGCCGCCTTTTGCCACAATGCTCCTTATCTCGCTTGCCATATGATCCAGCGAATCCGCTATTATCGTATTGATCATGGCGATAGGTGTCGATATGTTTTGCGATGAACCCACGGCTCGAAATTCGAACTTGGCCCCAGTAAAGGCGAATGGCGAAGTCCTGTTCCTGTCTGTGGAATCTTTGTTGAATTTCGGAAGACGCGCCACGCCCAGATCTACAATGTCCTGTTTTGACACCTTTTGTTTAGACCCCTTTTCGATGATATCGAGGATCGTGTTCAATTGATCGCCTAAAAAAACGCTCATAATGGCTGGCGGCGCTTCATTTGCTCCCAGGCGATGCTCATTACCCGCAAGAGCGACGCTTGCGCGCAGAAGATCGGCATGGAGGTATACGCCTCTTAATACAGCTGCCAGGATCGTAAGGAACTGAAGGTTTCGTTCCGGAGTGCTTCCGGGATTCAGAAGGTTGTTCCCCTGATCATCCGCAAGCGACCAGTTCAGGTGTTTACCGCTTCCGTTTATGCCGGCAAACGGTTTCTCGTGCAACAGGACGACTAAATTATGCCGCAAAGCGACCTTCTTCATAACATCCATCAGCAACTGATTATGGTCCGCGGCAATATTAGATTCCTCGAATATGGGCGCGAATTCGTATTGGTGCGGGGCCACTTCATTATGTCTGGTCATTACAGGTATACCGAGCTTATAAGCCTCTTCGGCCGCCTCGTACATAAAATTAGCTACCCGGTCCTTGATAGTGCCGAAATACTGATCTTCAAGCTGCTGCCCTTTTGGAGAAGGCGCGCCAACTAGCGTACGTCCTGTCATGATAAGGTCCTGCCGGAGATTATAATAGTTTTTATCGATCAGGAAATATTCCTGCTCCGCTCCGCATGTCGAGACTACCTTCTTTACGTTTTTTTGGCCGAACAACCTTAATAAATTCACCGCCGCTTTACTAAGGGCTTCGTCTGATCTTAAAAGGGGCAGCTTCTTATCTAGAGCTTCGCCGTGATAAGATATGAAGATAGTGGGTATACATAACGTTTTACCGAGCCTGCTCTCTATTATGAAGGCGGGACTAGAGGGGTCCCATGCAGTATAGCCTCTTGCCTCAAAGGTCGCCCTTATGCCTCCGGAAGGAAAGCTGCTTGCGTCCGGCTCACCCTGTATCAGCTTATTCCCTGAAAATTTTTCTATGACCTTGCCCGGACCTTCCATAGAAATAAAGCTATCGTGCTTTTCTGCCGTCAGGCCGGTCATCGGCTGAAACCAGTGGGTATAATACGTGGCTCCTTTTTGCATAGCCCAAACTTTCATGGCATCAGCTATTATATCCGCCTGCTCCTTAGATATGGTTATTCCGTCGGATATCCAGCGCTGGAAAGCCTGAAACGTCCCTTTGGGTATATACTTACGCATAGTGGAAACGCTGAAGGTATTCTCTCCGAAATACGACGAAACTTTCTTCGGATGCGATTCCTTCGGCAGCTCGATCGAACTTATCTTAAATAGAATTTTTTGTCTGATACTCATCTCGACCCCCTCCTTGTTTTTTAAAAAACTTTAACCTATTGCCGTAGTGCCTCTTTCTTCTGTTCTAATCCTAACACATTCTGCAAGATCCAGGACGAATACTTTTCCGTCTCCTATTCGACCTGTCTTTGCGGCTTTTGTTATCGCTTTTATGGTTGGCTCTACGAATTTTTCATTTACAGCTACTTCCAACCTTACCTTCTTTAATAAGTTGCCGGTCTCTTTCCTGCCTCTATATATTTCGGTCAGCCCTTTCTGCCTTCCACAGCCCAGAACGTTACTGACGGTCTTCAGATAAACTTCCGACTTATCGAGCTCCTGTAAGACGTCCTCAAGTTTATGAGGCTGTATGATAGCTACTATAAGTTTCATTTATACCACCTCCTGTTAGTCGAGCAGAGTATAAGCGCTCTCTTCGTGTTGTGAGATATCGAGCCCTATAACTTCCTCTTCATCTTCTACGCGCAGCCCCATCGTTGCCCTGAGAACCTTGAGCAGGATAAAGGTCACAGATACGGCGTATGCCGCGGTAACTATAACTCCTTTTGCCTGCGTCAGGAAGAGTCCAGGATTACCAAAGAATAGCCCATTATTGCCGGCAGGATTTATCAATTTCTGTGCTAATAGGCCCGTAAGTAAGGCCCCTAATGCGCCTCCTACGCCGTGAACGCCGAAAGCATCGAGCGAGTCATCATATCCGAACCTTAGTTTGATAACTGCTACAGATGTATAACATACCGCGCCTACCAAGAAACCTATGATTATAGCTGACAGGGGCGTTACGAATCCTGCCGAGGGCGTAATAGCCACGAGCCCTGCCACGGCTCCGGTCGCGCCGCCAAGTATTGTCGGCTTACCCGTGACTTTCCATTCAATAAACATCCATGTCAATGCCGCCGCCGCTGCCGCGGTATTGGTGGTTATGAAGGCCCAGACCGCCAGCTCATTTGCTCCCAAAGCGCTGCCGGCGTTAAATCCGAACCAGCCAAACCAGAGAAGCGCTGCGCCTATGATAGTTAATGTAAGATTGTGCGGCGACATCGGTTCGCGGCCATAACCTCTCCTCTTACCTATTACCAAAGCGCATATCAAAGCCGAGATGCCGGATGATACGTGCACTACGGTTCCGCCTGCGAAATCGAGCGCGCCCATATTCTTTAACCACCCGCCGGTTCCCCACACCCAATGGCAGACTGGGTCATAGACCAGGGTCGCCCATAACAAAGTAAAGACCACATATGTGGAGAACTTCATCCTTTCAGCGAATGCGCCCGTTATAAGCGCGGGCGTAATAACCGCGAACATCATCTGATATGCCATAAATAATAGATGCGGTATAGTCGCGGCATAGTCGGGGTTCGGAGCCATCCCAACCCCTTTTAATCCAAACCACGCCAGGCTTCCGATAAAATGTCCCTGATCCGGACCGAAAGAGAGGCTGTATCCAAATAGTATCCACTGTATGCTTATAAGGCATAACACGAAGAAAGACTGCATTATGGTGGCAAGAACGTTTTTACGCCTTACCAGGCCGCCGTAAAAGAGCGCAAGCCCCGGGAATGTCATAAGCATTACGAGCGCGGTAGATATCAGGACCCACGCAGTATCTCCGGAATTGATCATAAAAACCTCCGCATTGCTAGTAATTTATATCCACTTGTATCGTTGCTGTATTAGCTAAATTTTTATTGTTGTAGAACTGATAACCTGTAAGCACAGAGAGATCTTTTGTAAATTGCCAAGAAAACCCCAGGTTCAAGGCCCCATATGACGACCTTGTGCCCTGATATTCCACGCAGATCCACAGCTTGTCGTTTATTTCAGGCATACTTCTCGCCCACGAACAGAATATACCATTTGAGTCCTTCTCCTGGTTTTGATCAAGAAGCAATTTATCATTGCCCCAGAAGTAGCCAAAAGAAAATTTGCCTAACGAAAAGCTGCCGAGCGCAAGAGTCTTGGCCGCTTTTATATAGATCAAGTCGTAGTCGGTCTTATTCCTCTCGGTCCCGATATCATATATTCCTCCGGCTATCGCCGGGAAATACGAACCATAAGCATCCTCCGGTATCGCAAACTTCGCATTGAAGTACATAGGATAACGATAGTCCAGGTCTCCGTATCCTGTCTTGTAATCGAACCCTGCCTCCGCGGTCAGTTTCTTGAATGGCAGCATTCCAAAGGTTAAGCCGCTATTGGTAATAGTTCGCGCTCTTGACCCGTCTCTGTTTTTCGATACCGGTATATAGGTATCCGCAGTTACGTGTCCCGTACCCCATGGTTGTGTATCCGTATTCGGCGCCCATATATCTGTAGAAGCTGTAGGATACGCCAAATCTGGTACCATGAAGAATAAGAGCAGCGGCATAGCCGCCAAGTAAGATATTTTTTTAATTCTATTCATATAAACCTCCCTTAAAACAAAAAGTCGTCTTATATATCCGCGCGGATTAACAAGACGACCTTGTCTTAAAGATAAAACAAAAACGCCCGATTCCTTTCATAGGATTCGGACGTCGCAGTCCTTAATAAAACAAAAAAAGTCTTTTGGCGATCTTTGCCAAAAGACATCATTGTCTAAACCTGATACCACTGTATCATATATTTTTTATTTGTCAATAAAAAAGATATGGCTATTTAATTCTTAACTGGATTTAGTTTTAAGATGCCCCAAAATACCTTTGGCCGCCCTCTTGGCCATGCCCATCGCCTCTATGACGGTACCCTCGCCTCCGACGATATCGCCCCCGGCGTAGACCCCTTTGATAGAAGTCTCCATCGTCTCCTTATTCACTATGAGGTCGCCGTATTTATCCGTCTTCAGTTCCGGCGTTACGCTGATGAGTATCTGATTAGCCTTCAATCCTACCGCTATCACGGCTATGTCGCATTCGATATCGAACTCGCTTCCCTCTATCGGCACGGGACGTCTTCGTCCGGAGCTATCCGGCTCTCCGAGCGAGCATTCGAGACATCTCATCTTTTTTACAAACCCGTTTTCATCGCCCAAAAACTCTACGGGCTGCATGAGAAATTTAAACTTGATCCCCTCTTCCTTAGCATGCTCTATCTCGAGCCTGCGGGCGGGCATCTCTACTTCAGTTCTTCTGTATATGATAGTCGTGTCAGATGCTTTCATGGTCATATTCTGCAGCCGTAATGCGGCCCTTGCGGCATCCATCGCTGTATTGCCGCCTCCTATGACAAGTGTCTTCTTACCTATATTAACAGGGGTGTGGTACTCCGGGAATTTATATGCGGACATAAGATTTATTCTGGTCAGGAATTCGTTTGCGGAATATATGTTGCATAGGTTCTCGCCCGGTATACCCAGGAATGACGGTATACCTGCGCCAAGCCCTAAGAATACGGCGGAGTAGCCTTCAACCAAAAGCTCGTCAAGAGTCTTCGTCCTGCCTATGATGAAGTTCCCGACAAAATCGACCCCGAGCTTCTTTAAGTAATCTATCTCGAAGTCCAGCACGTCTCTGGGCATTCTGAAGGGAGGAATGCCGTATCTTAATACCCCTCCCGGCTTCTGAAGGGCCTCGAATATCGTAACCTTTATGCCGTATCTTGCCAGCTCTCCTGCACAGCACAGTCCTGCAGGCCCGGAGCCTACTATAGCGACCTTATATTTGGAAAGCGTATTATCCGAAGCCTCGGGCATGTCGACGCTATTATTCATGCCGTAGTCGCCGATAAAACGCTCCAGGAAATGTATATTTATCGCTTCACCGGATGCAAAGGCCGAGCCCTTCTTTGTGAATACACAGGCCTTCCGGCACTGGTATTCGGCCGGGCATACCCTGCCGCATATTGATGGAAAATTATTCTTTTCGCGTATGGTGGCGAACGCGGCGGCGTAGTCCTTTTTTGTTATTTCGGATATGAATTTCTTGATATCTATTCCGACCGGACACCCGGCGATACATGCGGGGTTCTTACACTGAATACACCTTGCCGCCTCCTCCAGGGCCTGGCCTTCAGAATATCCCATGACGACTTCTTCGAAGTTGCCTTTTCTTATGGAGGCAAGGGCCTCCCGCACATTTATCGGTTCTTTTTTCATATTTTAGGTATGTTGAGCTTACAGATATGCTTCTCTTTGTCGTCGTATATCTTATTGCGTTTCATGAGCTCTTCCCAGTCGACTAATGAAGCGTCAAATTCCGGACCGTCAACGCAGCTGAAATACGTCTTACCCCCCACCGTAACCCGGCAGCAGCCGCACATTCCGGTAGCGTCTACCATGATGGCGTTCAATGAGACTATCGTCTTTGCGTTAAATTTTTTGGTCACCATAGAGCTTCTCTTCATCATAGGTATGGGGCCTACAGAATAGACAAGATCATATCTACCCTTACCGAGCAGCTCTTCGAGTATGTCAGTGGTAAAGCCCTTGCGGCCATAGGAACCGTCGTCTGTAGCTACGTAAAATTCACTGGAAACGCTCTTTAGCTCATTCTCTAATATCAGTAGATCCTTGCTTCTTGCTCCGAGTATAGTCGTGACGTGATTACCGGCCTCTTTCATCGCCTTGGCCACGGGATATATCTCGGCTATTCCTACGCCTCCGCCCACTATTATGACTTTCCCATATTTTTTGATCTCGGTGGGGTGGCCGAGCGGCCCGACGAGAGAGTATAGCGAGTCCCCGGCCTTCATAGCGCCTAATATCTTTGTGGTCAGGCCGGCTTCCTGGAATATCAGCTTTATCGTGCCTTTAGAGAGATCTCTCTCTACAACTGTCAGGGGCACTCTCTCCCCTTTCTCGGATGCCATGAGAACAATAAATTGTCCCGGCCTAGCTTTTGACGCTATCTCCGGAGAGCGTATCGTCATCATGCCTATTCTTACGCCGCCTGCATCCAGCAGCATCTCTTTATTTAATATCTTCATATAGAATTATTTAAAACTCCTTAAATTTGTTCGTAATGGGCATTCTCCGGTCTTTCCCGAATGCCTTAGGCGTAATTCTTATGCCCGGAGGAGACTGCCTTCTCTTATATTCGCTTCTGTCTACCATAGCGACCACTTTTAATACATCCGAGCTCTTG
>Ga0268280_1000730_pt1 | contig 25203 bp, 23 predicted proteins | sample saktaG_9_FD_190139 | JGI IMG/M metagenome (GOLD analysis project Ga0268280, IMG submission 190139) | Saline water microbial communities from Sakinaw Lake, British Columbia, Canada - sak_2011_5_24_40m | ecosystem: Environmental > Aquatic > Non-marine Saline and Alkaline > Saline ... | reverse complement strand
TTGAGACGGCAAAGTAAAAAGTCCAATATGCAAAGCGGAATGCGGCGGATAGAATGACTTTTTACGAAGCCGTCAATACTAAACTTAATGTCTTATGGTTGTCGGACTCGGAATAATAACTTTCAGACTTCATGATTGCCGCTCTCTTAAAAGCAAAAGAACAATCATAAAATCGGTTATCGGCCGGCTTCGGAATAATTTCAATGCATCAGTTGCTGAAGTCGGATCAAATGATATTTATGATGAAGCAATAATAGGTTTTGCTGTTGTAGGGAATGACAGGATTACGACAAATTCAAAAATTGACAAAATTTTTAATCTTGCCGACGAATTAGGCCTTGCTGAAATTATTAATACGGAAATGGAGATATTCAATTTATGACGCTCTTTTCAAGAGCCGAAAGGGTCGGGGGCCAGATACAAAAAATCCTGTCTGAGATATTGCTGAAAGACGTACATGACCCCAGGCTTGAGATGACGACAGTCACCGCGGTTAAAATGTCGAAAGATTTGAGAATTGCCCGGATTTACTTTACCGTCACCGGGGGTACATCAAATGCGGATGAAGCATTAAAAGGGTTTAAAAGCGCTGCCGGTTTTTTAAAACGCGCCTTGGCAGGCGAACTTGACCTGCGCTATATGCCGGCGCTTAATTTTTTTTATGATGAGTCGTTTGACTATGGAGAACGAATCGAAAAAGTGCTTAAGTCAATAAAAAAGGATGATGGACCAGATAATACGACAATTGAATAACAGTAATCACATTCTGATTGCTTCTCACACAAACCCGGATGGGGATGCCATAGGGTCTTTGCTTGCTGTCGGGCTTGCCCTTGATTCTTTAAACAAAAAAACAGTTTTGTTCAATGAAAGTCTCATCCCGGCAGTGTATCGCTTTCTCCCGTTTTCTGAGCTGATTGAAGATGAGATTAAGGATTTATGCGCATTCGATACAGCCGTTATCCTTGATTGCGGAAATATTCAGCGGATTGGAAAATCCGCGGAAGCCATCTCGCGCATTCCTGTCATAATAAACATCGACCATCATATAACAAATACACTTTTCGGAACCTGCAGACTGATTGACGTTTCTGCCTGCTCAACCGCCGAAATAGCATACCGCATAATACAAAAAATGGGAGTACGGATAAATAATGCGATTGCGACTTCAATATATACCGGCATATTAACAGATACCGGTTCGTTCCGTTTTTCAAATACGAACCAGACAGCTTTTGCAATTTGTGAGGAAATGATCGGCTTCGGAGTCAAACCATATGAAGTTGCCCAGCATGTATACGGCAAATATTCCTTTGGCCGCATACGTCTTTTGAATCTTGCCCTTGATTCAATTGAAATTTCTGAAAACAGAAAACTTTCAATGATGACTGTCACGCAGGATATGATTGAAGAAACCGGAACTCAACCGGAAGACGTGGATGGACTGATCAATTATGCAAGGCGGATTGAAGATGTGAAGCTTGCCGCTCTTATACACGAAGAAAAAATGAATTCGAATCACTCAAACGGTTTTAAAAATTTTCATGTCAGCCTTCGTTCCGACGGTTCGGTTGACGTGGCTGCCATAGCCACATCTTTCGGCGGCGGCGGGCATGCGAGTGCGGCGGGTTTTGATATTGAAACCACTCTATATGAAATAAAAGCCAGAATCATGGGTCTTTCTGAAAAATTATGATTTTTAGTAAGTCAGTGATTATTTCCTGCGTTTTTCTGCCCCTCAAGGGGGTACTAAAAAAAGTCCCGTTTATCGGGGTTAGGTGTGCCGGAAATTAACAGCGGAATTTTTATAATCGACAAACCCGCAGGCATGACTTCCGCAAGGGTAGTTTCAATCTTGAAAAAACTATCCGGAGCAAAAAAGGCGGGGCATACAGGTACTCTTGATCCTTTTGCGACAGGTGTATTGATTTTCTGTATCAATGAGGCAACAAAAATATCAAGGTTCTTTCTCGGCGGGAATAAGAAATACAGGGCCAGACTTTTCCTGGGGATTGAAACGGATACGCAGGATTTTACCGGCAAAGTGATTTCGACCTGCAGTGTGTTTGATTTTTCGGATAAAGAAATACAACAGACGTTTAAGAGATTTGAGGGAGTTATTGAACAGCTTCCTCCGGCTTATTCGGCATTAAAACATAAAGGGGTACCACTTTACAAGCTTGCAAGGAAAGGCCTCCCGGTTCAGAAGCCGGCCCGGAAAGTTCATATATTTGATATGAAAATTGTCGAAACAGATCTTCCTGAAATAGTATTCGATGTCGCTTGTTCTAGTGGCACATATATCAGAACTCTGTGTGCAGATATCGGCAAAGCCCTTGGCTGCGGGGGGCATCTGAAAGAATTGAGAAGGATTGAAAGCTGCGGTTTCGGCATCCGTGAAGCCTCAACAATTGAAGATATTGAAAAACTTGTATCGGATGGAAATCTTTCGAACCGGATGATAAGCATGTCCGATGCGCTGCCGGATATGCCGTCTCGTACCGCAGATGCTGTTTTGATTGAAAAGATATCCCGCGGGAAAACAATAACAGAAAGGGATATTTATCCGGAAAAATTAAACGGGCCGGACAATTTCATCAAGGTTGTTAACAAAGATAATGAGCTTTTGGCAGTATTAAACAAAGACGGGGATAAATACGGCTATTGCTGCGTAATCAACAGGAATTAGTTCATGATAATTTATGTTGTTTGTTTACAGCGATAAATGTATATTGAGAGAACTTTAAGTGCTTCGTAAAAAGGTCGATTTTCATAACAAAGAGCACGAGGAAAGAAATAATATATAATATTATCAGCTTTGTGCGCTGTGTGGTATAAGAAATATCACACTTTTTCAATTTTTTATAAATAATCGCAAACAGTGTAATAAATAATTTATTTCAGATCTATAAGAGGAGGCAAAAAGAAATTGGTTTCAAAAACAGATGATAAAAAGGAGTTGATTGAGAAATATAAGTTGCATGAAAGCGATACGGGCTCTCCGGAGGTTCAGGTAGGGCTTTTAACGCACCGTATCACTTATCTTACCGAGCACTTAAAGGTTCATGAAAAGGATCACCACTCAAGAAGAGGACTTCTTATGCTTGTAGGAAAAAGGAGAAGACTCTTGAATTATGTCAAAAACAAGAATGTACAACGATACAGAACGATTATTGATTCACTTGGTCTGAGAAGATAGAAAAAACCCTTGTTGAACCACTCAAAAGACAGATTCTTTTGATTAAGGAGAAACAGACGCCTGCCGGTAATTTTGTTGAAATCGCTCCGATCTCTGACTATCCGGAAGACAATTTGCGGTTAAACGGCAGCTTATAAGTTCAAATGACTTAAATAGCTGCTTTATCAAGGTTCCGCACAGGAAAGAGACGAGGTTTTCCGGTTCATACAGCAAGTCGGTTCTATTTTTTCGGGTCGGATCATAGCAGTTCTATGGAGGAGATATTTATGGAAAACACATTTAAAGCCGAAGTCGGAGGAAAAACTCTAAGCATTCAGGCGGGCAAGCTTGCCAAGCAGGCATCCGGTTCGGTAGTAGTGCAATACGGCGATACAATAGTGCTTGTTACCGCCGTTTCTTCGAATGAAGAACGTCCTGGCGATTTTTTGCCGCTTTCAGTCGAATATCAGGAAAAAATATATGCCGCCGGGCGGATACCCGGAAATTATTTCAGGCGCGAAATAGGCAGGCCTTCTGAAAAGGAGACCCTTACTTCACGCCTGATTGACCGGCCGATCAGACCCCTTTTCCCCAAAGGTTACTGCTGTGAAATCCAGATAATTGCAACGGTAATTTCAATGGATCATGAAAATGATCCTGATGTGCTTGCGATGATAGGAGCGTCCGCTGCTCTTGAAATATCGGATATACCTTTTGCCGGGCCGATTGCAAGCGTAAGGGTCATCAGGAAAGATGGTCAGTACATAATAAACCCCACAATAAAGGACTGCGAAGGCAGCGATATCAGTATAATCGTTGCGGGGTCAAAAACCGGTGTTGTCATGGTTGAAGGCGGAAGCTGCATGGTTAGCGAAAAAGAGATGCTTGAAGCCATATTCCGCGGCCACGAAGCCATGCAGCCGATCATAGAGATTCAGAACAAATTAAAGGAAACAAACGGGGTTCCGAAAAGAGGCTATACCGAAAAGAAACAGGATCCGGCTTTTACCGAAAAGATAGAAGCCGCTGCCGGCTTACGTATAAGGGAATCCCTTCTTATTCCCGGAAAAACAGACAGGCATTCCGCGTTGCGCGTTCTGAAGACCGAGTTGTTTGAGCAGCTCGGGTCTGATTGTGCTGACCGCAAGGAGGAGTTTTCCGAAATTTATTATGCTCTTCAGAAAAAAATTTGCCGCAATCTTATCATAAAGGAAGGTCTTCGTCTTGACGGCAGGAAATTCGATGAAATAAGGCCAATTACATGTGAAGTCGGCCTTCTTCCAAGGCCCCACGGAAGCGCTCTTTTCACCCGCGGCGAGACACAGGTTCTGGGTGTACTGACTCTTGGTTCCGGCCGGGACGAGCAGAGAGTTGAAACATTAAGCGGGGAAGAATTGCGCCCGTTTATGCTCCATTACAATTTTCCGCCTTATTCGGTTGGAGAGACTAAACGCCTCGGCGGTCCAAGTCGAAGAGATGTAGGTCATGGAGGTCTTTCAACACGGGCTCTGGAAAAAATTCTTCCATCGAAAGAAGAATTTGACTATACAATCCGGATTGTCTCCGAAGTCCTTGAATCGAATGGGTCTTCATCCATGGGTACAGTCTGCTCGGGAACCATGGCTCTCATGGACGGAGGCGTCCCGATAAAGGCTCCTGTTTCAGGAATTGCAATGGGTCTCGTAAAAGAGGGTGACAGCATTGTAATCTTGTCCGATATCCTGGGTGACGAAGACCACGCAGGGGACATGGATTTCAAGGTAACAGGCACCCGCGATGGTATAACAGCCCTTCAGATGGACATAAAAATCCATGAGCTTTCAAAAAATATAATGGAAAAAGCTTTGGAGCAGGCACGCGCCGGCAGGATTTTTATTCTTGATAAGATGCTTTCGGCTATAAGCCAGCCCCGTGAAAAGATCTCCCCTCATGCTCCGGCTATCATTACAATAAAAGTGAATCCGGACAAAATCAGAGAAATAATCGGCCCGGGGGGGAAAACAATAAGATCTATCCAGACCGAAACGAATACGCGTGTTGAAATTGACGATTCCGGTCTTGTGAAAATTGCAGCCATGTCCAAAGAAGAAGGGGCGGCTGCGCTTAACCTTATCAATAAAATAACCCTGGAACCAGAAATCGGAGCCATTTATGAAGGAACCGTCGTAAAAATCATGGATTTCGGCGCCTTTGTCCAGATCCTGCCAGGGACTGACGGGCTGGTCCACATATCGCAACTTGCATCAAGCAGGGTAACAAAGGTTTCAGATGTTGTAAAAGAAGGAGATATAATAAAAGTAAAAGTTCTTGAGATATCCAAAGACGGCAAGATACGTCTGAGCCACAAGGCTGTCCTGGAAGAAGAGAATGTTTCAGCCTGAAAATAAAACTCTCCTTGAAAACGGCATCAGGATTCTAACAAAAAATATGCCCCACTCCTGTTCCGTTTCAATGGGGGTGTGGTTAAATGCAGGAGCTCGCGATGAATCTCAGGATGAAAGCGGGCTTTTTCATTTTATTGAGCATATGCTCTTTAAAGGAACGGCAAAAAGATCGGCTTTTCAGATAGCTAAAGAATTTGATGCGATGGGCGGCAATACAAACGCCTTTACATCAATGGAAACAACCTGTTATCATGCCAGAGTAATCACTTCCCATACCCAAACTGCGACTGATCTCCTTACCGACATCTTCCTGAATTCAACATTTGACTTTGAAGAGGTTGAAAAAGAGCGGCCTGTAATTATTCAGGAAATAGGGATGGTCGAAGACAATCCTGAAGATTATCTACATCTTCTTTCAGGTCAATGCTGTTTCCGGAACAACCCTCTCGGACATTCCGTTCTCGGAACGCGTGAAAATGTTCTTAACTTTAACACAGACAGGATAAAAGAATTTTTCAGATGCCGTTACCAGCCTCAGAGAACCATCGTTTCTATAGCAGGCAACATTGAGCACAATCAAATCCTTGATGAGGTCGGACCGGCCTTCGAATCATTGAAAAGAGGTGACGGCTTCCCCGGGCGTGTTACGCCTTCAGCTCACCCGGGCGTAAATCTGTTTGAGAAGGATATTGAACAGGTTCATATCTGCGTTTCGTTAAAAGGATTGTCTCATACAGACGAAAGGCGTTATGCTTTTTTCCTTATGAACACCATCCTGGGTGGAAATATGAGCTCGCGGCTTTTCCAGGAAATACGCGAAAAGAGAGGGCTTGCATATTCGGTATTTTCTTTTATCTCTTCTTATGCCGATACAGGAGTACTCGGCGCTTATGTTGCCGTTGATAAGAGTAATGTCGTCGAAGCGGCGGATGTCATCATAAAAGAGATAAAGAGGCTTAAAGAAAATGCCGTTGCTCCATGCGAACTGAAAGATGCCGTTGAATATACAAAAGGCTGTCTGCTTCTGTCATCTGAAAGCACAGACAACCAGATGTTCAGGCAGGCTCAAAACGAGATTAATTTCGGACGGGATATCCCGCTGTCGGAGATAATAAATGCTATTGAATCTGTCACACCGGAAGATCTTTTTAATCTGGCTGGCTCTCTTTTTAGTTCCGATAATCTTGCGCTGACTCTCCTTGGACCTTTTTCGGACAAGAAACATCTTGAGAATATTTTGACACTTTGAACATGGAAAATACCCTTACTATCCGTTTTTTACGCTTAAGGCCCGACAGAGATGCCGACATTCCTTTTCCGCGCTACATGACTGAACTTTCAGCGGGCATGGATGTCTGCGCAGCCGTTGAAAAAAAACTTGTTCTGGAACACGGAGAGATTGCTCTTATTCCGACAGGCCTTGCGGTTGCGATCCCGGCGGGATTTGAGATTGAAGTGCGCCCTAGAAGCGGACTAGCGGTAAAACACGGAATAGGCATCATCAATTCTCCCGGCACGATAGATGCAGATTACCGCGGCGAAATAATGATAGCGGTAATCAACCACGGGAAAAATAGCTACACTTTCCGGCGCGGCGACAGGATCGCCCAGATGCTGGTAAAAAAGGTTTATCAGGCTGAAATCGAGATAGCGGAACAATTGGAAGAGACGGTACGCGGCAAAGGCGGTTTCGGTCATACCGGATTATGATATGAAAAAAAAGAGTTCCTCTCCTGAAGCAGGCAATTCATCCGATATCACCCTGTGCATGCTGTCAAGCGGAAGCAAAGGCAATTCCATTTATATTTCGGACGGCGTTACATCCGTTCTCATTGATGCCGGATTATCCGGTATTGAAATTGAACGGAGGATGAAATCAAAGGGGCTTTCACCTGAAGATCTCGACGCGATTGTCGTATCCCATGAACATGCCGACCATATTCATGGAGTCGGAGTTCTTTCCCGGCGTTTTGCCGTACCTGTTTATATAAGCCGTAAAACATATATAGCCGCGTCACCGTTTCTCGGCAAAATCGAAGAAGTCAAAACATTCGAATGCGGTTTTGGTTTTATGATAAACAATGTTTCTTTTCACCCATTTTCAGTATCCCATGACGCTGAAGATACGTCCGGCTTCACGGTTTCGAAAAACAGCACGAAAATCGGAATCGCAACAGATCTTGGAATTGTAACCGCAATGGTAAAAGAGCATCTCAGAAAATGTTCCGTGCTGGTTCTGGAAGCCAATCATGATCCTGACATGCTTGCAAACGGCCCGTATCCATGGCCTTTAAAGCAGCGAATCAGAAGCAGGACAGGGCATTTGTCAAACGAGGAATCAAGAGCTCTGTTGCAGGAACTTCAGCACGACAACCTTGAACATGTCATACTCTCCCATATAAGCGAGACGAACAACACGCCCGAAACAGCAATGAGGGTTGTCGGCCAGGCCATGACATGCCGCGGTGCCAGGCTTGATGCTGCGGGTCAGTATGATGCCGGGAATCTTATCTGTATACACGAGAGATGACAGAATCTCTACCTGCTTTTAAGACCTTGAATCCATTCCTTTATTTCTGCTTCTTCGTACTCTTCCTGGTTTACTGTAAGTTCAATATTAATGGCGAGTCCGGCATGTTTTTTTATTTCATCTCCAATCTGAAGCGCGATGTGATCCACTCGTGTTTTCTCCAGATCCGCGGCGGCATTTTTCAAAGCTTCGGCAAGAGATACGTTCAGATCCATTTTGTCCGTTTTGAACATGGGATTTATTCCGTTTGCGGCGACTTCTTCGGCAACGTGCGCGAGTTGTTTCATTTTTGTCATTGAAAAATCCATTATTTGCCATCCTGTCTTCGCATCTTTCTGAAAAACCCAGGCATTCCTTATGCCCTGAAGCATCTGTGTGTATTTGTTTTTTATGATTTCCTGCAAGCGGCTTATAAATTCGGGAGGGAGCTTGTTTCCGGCCCCCGGTTTCCCTGACGCCTCATCAGGTGTCAGTTTATTTAAAATTTTATTGAACTTTCCGGCATGCACTTTGGATTCCCATGCTTCCCTTTCAAGAACCCGCCTTATATGCGGATCATTTACCCTGCCGGCTTCTTCCTTATAATGGGGAATAAGCTTATTTTCGTAATCAATATAGGATTTAAACATTGTTGAGCGGTTTGCAGGATCAAAAGGATAGGGAGCCGGCTTCATATCCGGTTCTCCGCCAAGCTGCCCTATAATCATTCCAAGCCAGTGCATATGCCACATCTCTTCTCTGGCGCGCGAAAGGAGGCTTGCGCCTGTCGGGGTATCCTCTCCTTCCTGGTAACCATGAACAATGTATCTGAGAACAGCCGCGTGTTCGTCCGCAAGGTCTCTGTTTAACATCCGAATCAATTCCTTATTATCCATCTTGAAGTCTCCTCTTTGTATTTTTGTTAAAACTTAAAATCGGCCTGTTGATACCATTCCGTCATGTAAATGTGTTCGCAGACTATTCCTGCGTTTCCGATCACGTCAAGGTCTGAATGCAATAAACACGGATTGACACCTGATAGGAATCATCTTCATTTGTTATGCGGCATTAATAGTCCGTCATCGTTAGATATTGAGCTTCGGTATCGCTTCTGTCTTTTTCTTTCTGATAGATTCCAGAGCTCGGGCGGCGGCGGTTTTTACATTTTCCGGATAAGAGCTGACGCGAAAAAATGATTTTGATTCGGCAATTTCGGAAAGATCGGGTATCGCTTCCGGGGAACCAATGGCGCCAAGGGCGACACAGATTTTCTCTTCCATCTGGATCCGGGCGGCCGTGGTTACAAAGGGTCTGGTTATGAGTACCTTCAGAAGATCAGGCACAATGTCTGCGGCTTTTGCGGTGCCGAGTGCCTCGATGAGTCTCAGCTTGAATTTTTCATCCGCGCCATTCAATGCGGTAATAAGCAGCTGCCCTCTTCGCTTTCCTCCGGTCCGGGAAATACTTTTTAAAGCTTCGTGTCGCAGTCGCTCGTTTTCATGCCGCAGAAGCGGCTGAAGCGCTCCGGCGCTTTCTTCATTGCCAATTTGTCCCAGTATATAGGCCATATTCCGCAGGTAATACCATGGCGCATCTTTATGGATACGTTCAAGTACAAGAGGAACGGCTCTTTGTCCGGTTCCGATAATCAGTTGCATAATACGCACGCGTTCGTTGCCGTCTGAGTTTTCCTCAAGAGTATCAAGCATACGCTTTATAGTGATATCACCAAACATCAATAATATTTTGCCAGCCTCATCCTTTTTATCATGCTCATTGGTATCGAATTCTTTGAAAAGAAGGGTGATATTCTCTTCGGTTGCCAGATTTAGGATAAGCTGCGCACTGACCTCATGTATCGCGTCATTCTTTTCCAGCGTCCCGGAATTAATGTCGTTGAAAATATCAAGAAGCGGAATTGTTTCAGCATAACGCAGTTGATTGATAAAATCCTGCGCGATGTTTTGCAAGTAATCACAAACAGTCTTATAGGCTGATGTTACCGATGTTTCTATTTTGATCCATTCGATTAATCGTCCAGACAAGCTTTCGATCATTTCTGTTTTACGTTCGGGCGGAAGACTCTCAATTGTATCGGTCAATGCTTTGGATGCGTGAGCACGCACATCTGCATTTTCACTGAAAAGATTATCGACCAGGTGGCGGATGATCTTTCCCATCGTTTCTTGTTCTTTGTGAGCGATGAGCTGTTCGATAATCTTGGGAAGGATCGACATCAACGGTTTATCGAGCAGAGTCTTTTCATTTTCTTTCAGGTTTAAGCTCATTTTTTCGGAAACCCGAATAAGCTTGGTTTTAAAATCGCTCTTTTTCTGACTATCGGCACCGCTTTGAGCTGTGTCCTCGCCGTTTATACCAATACTTCCATCACCTTGACCTCTGCCGGTTTCGCCTGTGCCTGCTTCACCCTGACCATCAGAGGTTCCTCCTTCTCCTGTTTTTTGTACTCCGGCAGATTTAATCTCTTCGAGTTTGCTGATAAGATATTGCTGAAGAACGCCGCCGAAAAGATGTTCCATGTTCTGCGTTGTCAATTCGAGAGCCATGTCAGGATCCGCAGTGACTATTATTTCCCCGATGCGATTTGATATGTTTTGCTTATCTTCTTGCACCATGGAGCCGGCAACCTTGTCCAAAATGCCGATCATGTTACCCAGGTTTTCAGTAAGCTGAATTTCAGACAAAGAGCCTTTCTGCGCCATAAGCTGTGTTATGCCGGCCTGGAAAGTCTGTGATAACCATTCCGGGTCTTTGGTCATTTCCTGGAGTTTCTGGGGATCGGCGGACAGTTCCGGATGAGTACTTGTAAAGAACTCGATAATCTGATTATCATTGATATCAAGACTCGATATGATTTTGTGATCTTTATCCATCGCCACATATACTTTTTGATCCAGATAAATGTGAGTTATATTGTTTTTAGCCAGAATCTGGGGCAGGCCGCCCTCGCTTTTTATCACATCCGGCTTTCTGGAAAGTATTTCGGTGAAGGTGCTGAGTTCTGCCTTTTCCAGTCCTTTATCAAAAGAGATACTTTTGAGGCCAAAACCAAGAAGAATGTTCAGTAGTGCCGCAACCTGAATTTTCTCCTGGTCTTTCTGATTTAAAGGATTGCCGCAGATAAGAATGCTTTTTTCTGATTCGGCAAAGACTATCGGGTTTTCCCGGGCAAGCATTTCCAAAAAGGCTTGATGAAGTCTTTCGATGGTGCTGATGATCGTGGCGCTGGTGGGAGGATAGAGCCGCACATTCTTTATGGCGGTATTCATAATGACCAGTGCATCCAGAGCTTTTTGCTTTATATCTGTATCTGCCATTATCTTCTCTCTATAAGAGTTGAAGAGGTCTTTTTATTTGCCATGGCCTTTGTGTTGCTATCTTCGTTATCTTTTTTTTCCTCACTGCCAATATTTCATCAGATGATTCTGTGCTATCACTCTTATAATAGGAAAAGAACGATTGCGTGTCAAGGAGATATCACCTGTAAGATATTATGGTTATTGATGAATTGCATAGTGATAAATTCATAACGTTCAAATGTTGTGGCATATCCCTTTTTCTGAGTTACCCATAAGCCTCGCCAGCCGGATAAAAAACGGATTCGCGAACTGGGTTGCAGATAACCCAATACGCTGAATAAGCCGGCGGGCTGAAAATGGTTTTTGATAAAATCATGATCTCTCTTTGCCCTGTGACAGGTAAGCGATAAGTAAAATGAAACAATCATTTGGCGTTCGCCTTATACGGCCCTGAGAGCCCCGCCTTATCCGTTATACCCGGTGATCTTATCCACATTATCGGTTATTTCGTTGAAGATTATTTCAGTTCTAACCCGCAGGTTTTCAAGTTCTTCTTCAGAAAGATTCTTTGGAATGATGAAAGGGTCGTGAAATTCCATGATTACCTTGCTGAAAGGATACGGAATTATGGTCTTGTCCCATGCCTTGTGAAAAGTTATAACCTTTGTGCCGGAACAGGCCATCGGTATGAAATACGCTCCTGTTTCCTTGGCAAGCACAAGCATTCCCTTCTTCAGTATGCGGGCAGGCCCCCTCGGACCGTCAACAGCGGTGCCGCAGAATTTCGGCGTCCCTCCCCCCTTATTCATACAGTCTATCATTGAAAGAAGCGCTTCTCCCCCTCCTTTCGAAGAAGATCCGCGAACAAAGTCATATCCGAAGCGCTTTCCGACACGGGCGACAATCTCTCCGTCTTTGCTCCGGCTTACCATCCCAACACCGTTTTTAATATTCCGGAAGAAATAAAAGAAAAATACGGCGTGCCTGTGCCAGGAGGCCACAACGATATTCCCCTTATCTTTGTTGTTGAGAATATATTCATCATAGACTTTTCTGTTTATTATTTCGACGCGGACTGTTCCGAACCACAGTCGGATAAGCCACGATGCAATCCAGGAAAGAACAGAAATTCTAATCCGCTCCTTGAATGTTAAGTCTTTTATAAATTCAGCCATTTATTATCCTGTTATCTGCCTGCGGCAAGCTCTTCCTTGAGAAGACAGCAGGCTATTTTATACTCCGGGGTTCCGTCTTTTTTATAGCTCAAATTACCGGGCTGTATAAGCCTGTTCATAACACATCCTTCGGGAATAGAAAGTCCGAACAGGTCTATTTCATTTATTTTCCCGGTTTTAACAAGCCTGTTTTCATCAAATTTCATGCCGTGAATGGGATAATCTTCGCACAAAGGGCACCGGTAGACTCTTCCGTTCGGAAAAATAAAATAATTATCAGCCACAAGGCCGGCGCATTCAAACCGCTCCTCCGGACTTAAAAAAACCTTAGGATACGTCACAGTGATGCCTCGGCACGCAATTTTCTCCGCTGTTACCGGTATTACATCAAGCCATTTTAAACGGGATACTTGAGGATTTTCAGAATCTTTTCCGGAAAAGCCGCCTTTTATAGTTCTGCCCCTTATGCCTATCACCTGAATAAAAAACCTACCGACTTTAAAATCGCAAAGTAAACTCTCCATCATATCAAGTTCATCTATATTTGCTGAGCTTACAGTATAAATAAGGCTTGTATTAAATCCTTTTGAGACTGCTTCTTTTATGCCCGAAAGGCATCTCTCATACGATCCCTTTCCCCTCAGCATGTCATTTGTCTCTCTTGTAGCGCCATCTAAACTGAAACTGATATATTCGACATCGCCGGGTTCAATTTTTGACAGGATCCGGTTGAATAGATAACCGTTCGTATCAATCGTCACCGATTTATATCCGGTTTTTTTTGCGTGCTTTACCGCAAGAGAGAGGTCGGGGTGCAATGTTGTTTCGCCGCCGAGAAAAATCACATTGGCTTCCCGGCTTTTTCCGGCAAATGCGTCAAGCCAGGCCTTAATTATTTCAATAGGGAGGGTGTTTTCTCCGTGCTGCTCTTTGTTTATATAACAGTGCCGGCAACAAAGATTACAGTTTGTAAGAATATGGAAAAAAATATTGGTTGCGTCTTTTGAAAACGAAACCGTTTTCATAGCTTTCATTGAGCGCTTTTTTTAAGCCGTTCAACCTGCTTCCTGGCTTTGACAAGCTCCTCATTTGTCAGGCGCAGCCGTATCGACATGTATTCGGCAAAAATCCTGTATAAAAGAAGAAGAAAATCGACTCTTTCATCTCTTTCACCGGCGCCGGAAAGCTTGCTCTGCGCCAGAGTGTCGACAGCAAGGCAGATGGTTCTGCCTACGGCATGAATCGACGCCGACCTGCTCAAAGTGTCAATTATCCTCATCTCGCCGAAGATTTCGCCCTTCTTACTGATTGTGGTAATTTCGCAATTGTCTTTTGAGACTCTTACCTTGCCTTCTAAAAGAAAATAGAGCCACTGATCATTTTCTCCTTCCTTTATGATTATCTCCCCGTCTTCATATTCCCTTATCTTGCTGAGCCTCAAAAGCTTTGCAAGGCTTTTTATTTCGAAATGCTTGAGGGTTTGAATGTTCATGAGCCTCTGAATATTTTGCATATTATCCTGAAGGTATCTCGATTCGATCATGACGCCTCCTTTTTGATCGCTTTATAAGATGTTTCCATTATCAGCAATTACGTCCTTTAGCGTGATTTATATATTGATGGTTACGTAACAAGTCCGATTTTACGCCGAAGCCAACGCATCCGCCTGCTCTTTTCATCTTCATGGCCTTCGCGTTCTTCCTGGTTTTAACCAGCATGAGGCGGACAAGTTCTTCGACTTTTTATTTATATGTTATATATTATATTATAATTACAGATAACACAAAAAGAATTATTTTTCAAGGCAGTCTTTTGATAGATGCTCGTCAAATTCCACGGGATAACATCCGTCAAAACATGCCTTGCAGAAATTTCTTTCCGGATTTTCAATGCCGGTGGACTTTAAAAGTCCGTCTATGCTCAGGTAGTAGAGAGAATCAAGGCCGAGAAGATCTTTTAACTCCGATACTGATTTACTTGCGGCTATAAGCTCTCCCTTTGTTGAAAAGTCTATTCCGTAATGGCATGGAAACCTGTGAGGCGGTCCGCTCACTCGCATATGCACCTTCTTTACTCCCAGCTCACGAAGCGATTTCACCCTGGTTTTAACTGTGGTTCCCCTGATAATCGAGTCCTCAATAATCACTATCTCCTTGCCTTTAAGTATCTCTTTTACGGGGTTCAGTTTTATCCTTACACCAAAATCGCGCATGCTCTGCGTAGGCTGAATAAAAGTTCTCCCGACATAGTGGTTTCTTATCATTCCCATCTCGAAAGGTATGCCCGATTCTTCGGAATAACCAAGGGCCGCATAGGTTCCCGAATCCGGAAACGGCATCACGAGATCCGCATCAACGGACGATTCCTTTGCAAGGCACCGGCCGTGCGCCTTTCTTGTTTCATACACATTCCTGCCGAAGATCGTGCTGTCTGGACGCGCAAAATAGATAAATTCGAATATACAGAAGGATCTGCGCCCCGGCGTTTCTGTTTTTATGCTTTTTAACCCGTCTTTTCCTATTATCACAATTTCGCCCGGATCAAGCTCCCTTACAAGCTCGGCTTCAACTAGGTCAAGGGCGCATGTCTCGGAGGCCAGAACATAATTTCCATTCAGCCTGCCGAGGCACAAGGGACGGAATCCGTTCGGATCCTTGATTCCAATAACCTCGCCTTCGCTTGTCAGGACGACCATGGAAAAGGCCCCTTTCAACCTCTTCACGGTTTCAACCAGGGCACGTTCAAGTCCATAGCTGATATTCTTTACAAAAAGATGAAGGAAGATCTCGCTGTCCATAGTCGTCTGGAAAATAGATCCTGCTTCTTCAAGATCATTCTTGAGGCTGTGAGCATTTACGAGGTTTCCGTTATGGGCGACGGCATATGACCTTTTCCTGTGATGAATGACAAAAGGCTGCGCATTTGAAAGTATTGAGCTTCCTGTTGTGGAATACCTGACGTGGCCTATGGCGCTCAGCCCGTTCAGTTGTTCAAAATGCTCTATATCAAATACATCCGAAACAAGCCCCATGCCTTTGTGGTCGACTATCCCGTTATCCCCTGCAACGGCAATCCCTGCGCTCTCCTGCCCCCTGTGCTGGAGCGCATAAAGGCCGAAATAGCTTATTTTAGAAGATTCGGGATGACCGAAAATTCCAAAAAGCCCGCAGGCTTCCCTCGGCTTGTCGTCGGGATAAAACCCGTCTTCATTTATATTTGATTTTGATATCATTTGATTTGACGCTCCACTCCGGAAATGCATCCGCGCAACAGAAGTTTTAATAATGATTATATTCCTGAATCGGTTTGACCGAAAGCTTTTTTTCTTTCAGCGCTTCAATCCCCCTGCAAATCGCCATTGCTCCGGGAATCGTTGTAATACAGGGAATATTGTATTTTATCGCCGCACGGCGGATTTCATAGCCGTCCTTCATCGGTTCGGCGCCTGTTCCCGTGTTTATAATAAGATGAAGACTTTTATTTTTTATTGCATCAACCACATGAGGGCGTCCCGTCGAAACCTTGTTTATCATTACATTGGAAATCCCGTGCTCCGTAAGAAAAACGGAAGTTCCCTTTGTCGCCGTAATTTCGAATCCCATTTCGCGGAATTTTGCCGCAACAGGAACAACCGCTCTTTTGTCCGAATCCATAACGCTTATAAAAACATTTCCTTCCGTCGGCATCTTCTGTCCTGCTCCAAGCTGCGCCTTCGCAAGGGCAAGGCCGAAAGAAGCGTCTATTCCCATAACCTCCCCTGTTGACTTCATTTCAGGACCAAGGAGCGTGTCAACATCCGGGAACCTGTTAAACGGTAGCACGACCTCTTTTATCGAAACATGTGTTGGAACTTGTTCAGTTAAAAGGCCGACTTCGGAAAGAGTGCGACCCAGCATCACTTTCGTGGCAAGCTTCGCGAACGGAATTCCGGTTGCCTTGCTGACAAACGGGATTGTTCTCGATGCCCTGGGATTTACTTCAAGCACATAGAGCCGGTCTCCCTTGATGGCATACTGCACGTTCATGAGACCCACGACTTTCAACTCCGACGCCATGGCTTTTGTGGCAACTGTAATTTCATCAATTATTGCAGGACTTATACTGTGCGGGGGAAGAACGCATGCCGAATCGCCCGAATGGACTCCTGCCGCCTCTATATGCTCCATTATTCCGCATATGATGGTTGTTTTCCCGTCCGATATGGCATCAACATCAACTTCAATCGCCTCTTCAAGGAACTTGTCGATCAGCACGGGGTGCCCCGGTGATGCTTCGATCGCAAGCCTTGTGAAGTTTTCAAGATCCTTCCTGTTATATACTATTTTCATCGCCCTTCCGCCTAGAACATATGACGGTCTTACAATTACGGGATATCCTATGTATCCGGCTATTGCCGCTGACTCTTCAACATTTACCGCCGTTCCGTTTTCAGGCTGAACAAGGTTGAGCTTCTTTAACATGGCCTGGAAAAGCTCCCTGTCCTCCGCCATGTCTATGCTCTCGGGCTGGGTGCCGAGAATCGGGACTCCAGCTTGAGAGAGAGGTGTTGAAAGATTTAGAGGAGTCTGCCCCCCGAACTGGACGATAACCCCGAACGGCTTTTCTGTCTCAACGATATTCAAAACATCCTCTTTTGTCAGAGGCTCAAAATAGAGTTTATCCGAAGTATCATAGTCGGTACTCACAGTTTCAGGATTGCTGTTGACCATGATACTCTCAACCCCCTCTTCCCGCAGGCCGAATGAAGCCTGCACGCAGCAGTAATCAAATTCGATTCCCTGGCCTATCCTGTTCGGCCCTCCGCCTAAAATCATAACCTTTTTCTTATCAGAAATCCTCGCTTCGTTCTCCTCTTCGTAAGTGGAATAGTAATAAGGAGTTGCCGCTCTGAATTCGGCAGCGCAAGTGTCAACAAGCTTGTAAACAGGCTTAATGCCTGACTTCTCCCTGACATCTTTAATTTTATCTTCTGTTGATCCCGTAAGATGCGCAATCTGAATATCCGAAAACCCGAAGGATTTTGCCTTATATAAAAGCTCTTTTGAAATATCCGTCCCGGCCTTTCCAATGATCTGTTCGAGATCAACTATCTGCTTGATCTGATAAAGGAACCACGGGTCAATCGCCGTCAGTTCATATACGGATTGCAATGACATTCCATGCATAAGTGCATGGCGCAGATAAAACATTCTCTGTGAATTGGGAATGGAGAGCTTTTGGGCGATTTCAGTTTCCGATAATCTTCCTCCTTCAGGATGATTGGCCGGATCCTTGCCGTCCGCGCCGAGCCCGAAACGCCCGGTTTCAAGAGATCTTAATCCCTTCTGGAAGGCCTCCTTGAAGTTTCTTCCGATCGCCATCGTTTCACCCACCGATTTCATGGCTGTTGTCAGGTAATCTTTTGTTTCGGGAAATTTTTCAAAGGTGAATCTTGGAATCTTGACAACGCAGTAATCAAGAGCAGGTTCAAACGAGGCCAGGGTTTCTCCTGTAATATCATTCGGAATTTCATCAAGAGTGTATCCAACGGCAAGCTTTGCCGCGATCTTTGCTATCGGGAATCCGGTCGCCTTGGAAGCAAGGGCCGAGCTGCGCGAAACCCTGGGATTCATTTCAACTACAATCATATCACCGTTTTTGGGATTGACGGCAAACTGGACATTAGACCCGCCTGTGTCAACGCCGATTTCTCTCATAATGGCAATCGAGGCGTTTCTCATCTTCTGGTATTCGGCATCCGTCAATGTCTGGGCGGGGGCCACAGTAATGCTGTCGCCGGTGTGAATTCCCATCGGATCCATGTTTTCAATCGAGCAGATAATGACCACGTTATCATTTTTGTCCCTCATCACTTCAAGCTCATACTCTTTCCATCCGAGTACGGATTCTTCGAGCATGATCTGCCCGATAAGGCTTGCATCGAGACCTGACTTTGCGATTATCTCCAGATCTTCATAATTATACGCAACCCCTCCGCCTGTGCCTCCCAAGGTATAGCTCGGCCTGACTATAACCGGGAAACCTATCTTTTTTACCGTCTCCCTTACCTCCTCCATGTTTACGGCAATTTCGCTTTCCGGAATTCTGAGTCCTATTCTATTCATGGCTTTGCGGAAGAGATCCCTGTCTTCGGCCTTTTTTATCGATTCAATTGAAGCTCCGATCATCTCTACGCCGAATTTTTCCAGCACTCCCATTCTGGCTACTTCTATAGCGGTGTTAAGGCCGGTCTGTCCTCCAAGCGTGGGCAGCAGTGCGTCCGGGCGCTCCTTTTCAATTATCATGGCAACCATTTCAGGCGTAACCGGTTCGATGTATGTCCTGTGGGCCATGTCGGGATCAGTCATAATCGTAGCGGGGTTGCTGTTTACAAGCACTACCTCATAGCCCTCTTCCTTCAATGCCTTGCATGCCTGGGTTCCGGAATAGTCAAACTCGCATCCCTGGCTGATAATTATGGGACCTGCTCCGATAATCAGTATTTTCTTTATATCAGTCCGTTTAGGCATTTTCCATCAGCCTCACAAATTCGTTGAAAAGATAACGCGAATCATGGGGTCCCGGGGATGCTTCGGGATGGTACTGAACCGCAAAAAGGGGAAGCTTGCGGTGCCTGAAACCCTCCAGCGTGTTATCGTTAAGATTGATATGAGTCGTCTCAATATCTTCAGCGCTTAAACTTTCGATATCCACGACAAATCCGTGGTTCTGAGATGTAATCTCAACCTTGCCTGTCAGAAGATTCTTAACGGGTTGATTTGCCCCCCGGTGCCCGAATTTCAGTTTATAGGTCTTTCCCCCCAGCGCAAGACCAAGAAGCTGATGCCCCAGGCAGATGCCGAATATCGGTTTGTATTTCAGAAGAGCCCGGATAGTCTCCACAGCATAGGTGACCGGCTCCGGATCACCGGGGCCATTTGAAAGAAATATGCCGTCAGGCTCAATCGCCCTTATGGTTGCGGCATCGGCTGAAGCCGGAACAACAATAATTTCGCAGCCGGCATTTTCAAGGCACCTCAAAATGTTGTACTTTATTCCAAAATCAAAGGCTACAACACGGAACCTCTTGTTTTTTTCTCTCCACACAGAGCTGTTTGATTTTCCTGTTTTCAGGCTGCAAGGAGAGATTTTGCCTTCCGACCAGAAATAAGGCTTATCGGTTGTAACGCCTCTCGCAAGATCGAGACCCACCATGCTCGGCAAGCCCTTCGCTTTCTCAACAAGCGAAGAAGAGTTTAAGTCGTATGTCGAAATATAAGCCCGCATGGCGCCCTTATCCCTGATATGCCTTGTAAGAGCGCGCGTATCGAGGCCTTCGACCCCAAGGATTCCTCCCTGTTTCAGATAATCCCTTAAAGTTCCGGTTGCTCTGAAATTGCTCGGATACTCCTGGTACTCTTTGATCAGAAAAGCCGAGACCTGAATCCTGTCTGACTCGACATCCTCATAATTGACGCCATAGTTGCCGATCAGCGGATAGGTCATTGTAACCATCTGACCACTGTAGGAAGGATCGGTGATAATCTCCTGGTATCCGGTCATGCTTGTATTGAACACCACCTCACCCCATGCTTCTCCCGCGCCCGTAAAACTTCTGCAGGCAAAGGTTCTTCCATCTTCAAGGGCAAGCAGCGCTTTTATGTCATTTGTTTCCATATTATATAAACCAGGGTTGAAGGGTTGCGAAAAAATTAATGCCCCTCCTATCATATCTGAACATTAAATCAATCCTATTCAATCTGTTCTTTTTCCACTATATTCCGTATGTCGCACAAGAAATCCCGAAGATTGACTCCGGGATAGCTAAAAAAGGCCATTTCCAAATGAAAACTATTTGATATCCTTTATTAATATCCTGCGCCGGAAGATATAGACCTGAAAGCGCAGAATTAGATTATATACATGCCGGTTATTTTAGCAATACCTGTGCCATATAAAATAGAAAAAGGGTCTGAGGGTTCAAGGGTTCAAGGGAAAAAAATATTATTTAAGCCTGAATCTTTGTATTTTTAAACAGTTGAATCCTGATCAACAGTAAACAAAGAGAAGTCCGAAGGCTGAATCTACTGATAATTTACAGTCTGTCTGCCTCGAGTCAACGGCAAAAAAATACTAAAATGTCAATTTGGGAGTTTTTTTATTACAGTTTTGTATCCTTTTTCATTTATTTGGTTCTATATTAAAAGTAAGGGGTCGAGGAGTCGAGTGACCAGGAAAGGAAACCAAGTTAAATATTTTATAATTACAAAGGGATAGAAGATAACTGGAGGATGTTATAATGTCCGGAAATATTTCACGAAGATCTTTTATAAAAGGCGGTATTGCCGCGTGTGCGGTCGCGGCATCAGGCATTCCGGCTTCGGCATCCGGAGCTGATAAAGACAAACAGCTTGCGACCTTGCTTGATATCGGGAAATGCATCGGATGCGGGGCATGTGTCGAAGCCTGCAGCGAGGCAAATGCGGGAAAATACCCGGAACCGAAGAAACCTTTTCCAAAAATGTATCCGGACAGAGTAAAAGCGGAAGACTGGTCGGAAAAAAGAGATGTCAATGACCGCTTGACCCCTTACAACTGGCTCTACATACAGAGCGCAGATGTAGCGGTGAACGGGGAACAGAAAACGATTACCATACCAAGAAGATGCATGCACTGCTCAAACCCGCCATGTGTGAAACTGTGTCCCTGGGGTGCGGCAAAACAGCTTGAAAATGGCATATCAAGGATAGATTCGGAACTATGCTTAGGCGGCGCCAAATGCAGGGATGTCTGCCCGTGGGAAATCCCTCAGCGTCAGACCGGAACAGGCCTTTATCTTGATATTCTCCCGGCCATTGCGGGAAACGGCGTTATGTACAAGTGCGACCGGTGTTACAACCGAATAGCGGAAGGCAAGCTCCCGGCATGCATAGAGGTATGCCCTGAAAACGTCCAGACGATAGGCCCCAGGGATGAAATCATCAAAAAAGCTCACGCGCTCGCAAAAGAAACGAACGGCTATATATACGGCGAAAATGAAAACGGCGGAACAAATACCATTTACGTATCTCCCGTTCCATTTGATGTTTTGAATAAAGCAATCGAAACAGGCAAGGGGAAACCTCACCTTAAAGCCGTCTCTGATTCCATGGAAAAGGCAAACAATCTTGTTGCCGCAATGGCGATAGCTCCCATAGCAGGAATCGCAGCAGCCGTTGGAACATTTTATAAATATTCCAGAAAAGATAATGAGGGAAAAACAGATGAGCAGAAATAAGAATGTTTATTACATATATCTTCTGACAATATTTTTCATCACCCTTTCAGGTTTCGGACAGATGCCGATATTTAAAAGGTATTACATCTCCGATATACCGGGTCTGGGATGGCTCGCTAAATATTATGTAACACATTATATGCATTATGCTTTCGCGGCGCTGTTCGTCGGCTTTTGTGTATATTTTATAACCGGGTATATAATGGCCGGCAGAAAATATTTGAAATTAACAGTTACAGGATATTTGCGGGGGGTTCTGATATCCGGTTTGATAGCTACCGGGGTTCTGCTTGTATTAAGAAATTTTGAAGGCTACATATTTTCTCATAATTTAATTATTTTTCTTGATTTGAGCCATCTTGTGCTGGTGATGCTCTTTCTGTTTACAAGCCTCTACTGCCTTATCTTCAAAAAGAAGTGGACAAGGGATAGTGATCAGTGATCAGTAAACAGTAGACAGTGACTGTGGAAATAGACTTTGATTTTTTTACTATTAACGAACGACTTTTTATTGTAAAAGGAGTGAGACCTTATATATTATGAAAGAGATAATTATATTACTTATTGTTGTCGGAGTATGGGTTCTGTTACAGGCTTATATACTGCCGAAATTTGGAATATCAACATGAATGCGTAATTCTTGTCAGGTGACAAGCAACAAAAAAGATGCCGAAAAACCCGGAACGCCGGACAATCATTGATGAGGATGCCGAATTAATAAAAGCAATTAATTCGGGGCGGAAAACCTTATTCTATGATCTCGTAAAAAAATACGAACAGAAACTCTATAACTTCGGTCTGAGGATGTGCAACGAGCCGCGGGATGCCGAAGATATGGTTCAGGATACTTTTTTAAATGTTTACAAATATCTGTCTGATTTCAGATATGAAGCAAGTTTTAAAAACTGGCTTTACAGGATAGCAAGTTCAGCATGTATAAAGAAAAAGCGGAAATCAAAATTCGCGCCTCAAAAAGAGATATCCCTCGAAGATTTCATACCTGAGGATAAAGAGAATATTCCGGACAGCCTGCCCCCGTGGGCTTCGGAACCTCTTGAAAAGGTTCTTAACGACGAACTGTCAGAGAATATACGGAAATCAATTTTATCACTTCCTGAAAAATACAGGATTGTACTGGTTTTAAGGGATATTGAAGGATTCGACACTAAAGAGACCGCGCAGATGCTGAACATAAAATCCGCAACTGTAAAAGTAAGGCTCCACAGGGCGCGGCTTTTCCTTAAGGAAAAACTTAAAGGTTATTTTAAAGATGGCAGCTAAAAAACATGATCATAAAAAATGTATTTCGGTTTTTAAAAAGCTCTCTGAGTATATAGACGGCGAGCTGGATGATAAAACTTATGAAGAAATGCGGATTCACATCAAAGAGTGCGTAAAGTGCGAAGTCTGCCTTGAAATGCTTAGAAGAACTGTCGATCTTTGCAGGAATATGAAAACGCGGAGGGTTCCTGATAGATTGCGAGAACAGTTGAAACTGATGGTTCATGGACCCTCGAATCCTTGACCTTCTTTCACCATCTTCGCTATTTCATCCAGAAGCGGCGGCCTCAGAACTCTCCATTTCGGCTTTATTGCATTATCTTCATGCCATTCGAACTCAACAGCATCAAAACTTTCAGGGATGACACGCTCGTTTTTCTCACCGTAGGCTTTTGCAGGATAATGTTCAATCCAGAGCATGCGGTGCGGATCGATATGAAAGTCTTTTGTAACCATCGTGGCTATGTGCCCGGCGCAGCTTCTGACCGACAGGCCGCTTTCCGGAACATCCGAAACGATTACAATCATCGGCCTCAAATGCGCCACCGTTTTTGCAGCCGCCTTTGTCAAGTCATATATTCGAAGCCTGCATATGCCGCTTCCGAGGCTGAACTTCCCGCCCCATCCCTTCCATGAATATATTATATCGCGAACAAGCATTATAAGTCTTTAACCCTTATCCATCAGTTTTAAACAACCCAAATTTTTCCAGCGTTCGTAATTCGAAGTCCGATATTCGATGTTCGGCTTTTTTTATTTCGGATACCCGGTAATCTCCCTTATCTTCTCATACAGCGGCTTCAATTGCTTATACATCTTTTTGTATACATGCAGGTAAAGGTCGTCATATAATTTATGCGCCGTAAAATCAGGTTCAAACACATCCCCGATCCGTGTCATGGCAATTACTGCTGTTTCAAAATCCTTGTGTAAACCGAGCCCGACAGCCGCGTCAATCGAAGCACCAAGCCCCGATGTCTCATAAATATGGGGTCGTGCAGCCGGTATCCCGAAAACATCGGCCGTGACCTGCATGGCAACCCTGCTCTGGGAGCCGCCTCCCGAAACACGAAGGCTTGTTATCGGAATCCCGGTCTTCTTCTCGATCCTCTCCTTTCCCTCTCTCAGAGCATATGCAAGACCTTCCAGAATAGCCATATAAAAATAAGCCCTGTTATGAATATCCCCGAAGCCTATGACAGCACCTTTTGCCTCAGGACCCGGAATCTTTATTCCGGGAGTCCAGTAAGGCTGAAGCATAAGGCCCATTGATCCCTTTGGCACATCTGCTACAAGCTTGTCAAAAAGCGTTTCAATTTCCACTTTTTCCATGGCCGCTATCTGCTGTTCTTTCAGGCCGAATTCTTTCTTGAACCAGCTCACCATCCAGAAACCCCGCATGTTCTCCACTTCTATGTTATAGTATCCTGGAACCGCTGAAGGATATGGAGGAAAAAGAGGCACAGCTTCAACATATTTCTTATGCGTGACATTTATTGTAGCCGTAGTACCATAACTGATACAACCGATTGAAGAATCGAAGCTCCCCGAGCCGATGACTTCGCATGCCTTATCCGCTGCCGCGGCTATAAGTGGAAGTCCTGCGGGAATCCCGGTTTCATCCGAAGCGGCCTTCGTAATGCTTCCGATCTGCTCTCCGGAGGGGATAAGTTCCGGAAGCAAATCCTTCTCCACGGGCAGACATTTCCATTTAAAGTCCCAGCCAGCCGCCCAGCGGAATTTTTTATAATCAAAAGGAATGTATCCGACCTGGCATCCCACCGAATCCGCGAATCTGCCTGTCAGCCTGTATGTAAGATACCCTGAAAGGAGAAGGTACTTATAAGTCTTTTTCCATATCTCGGGTTCATGGGTTCTGATCCAGTTGACTTCCGCCTCAGCGCGGACATAGTCAATAGTATCGGTTAAATTTGTTACAGCAAAAAGGAATCTCCAGAATCCACCAAGAGGAGGAAGTCCGTGAGTCTTGCGCTGATCGAGCCAGACAATGGCGGGACGCAGAGCTTTTCCATCTTTGTCCACATTCAAAACCGTAGCTCTCTGCGTCGTCAGAGAAACGCCGGCGATTCGCTCCCTGTA
>Ga0268280_1000729_pt1 | contig 25213 bp, 30 predicted proteins | sample saktaG_9_FD_190139 | JGI IMG/M metagenome (GOLD analysis project Ga0268280, IMG submission 190139) | Saline water microbial communities from Sakinaw Lake, British Columbia, Canada - sak_2011_5_24_40m | ecosystem: Environmental > Aquatic > Non-marine Saline and Alkaline > Saline ... | reverse complement strand
ACTCAACCGGAAAAGAGACGATATCCATACCGCCGACGCTTCTCATATCGGCCATATCCGTAATGGACGATGTATCAAAAGCGATATCAATGGATGCTAAAAAAGCGGGCGACGCCGTATATCTTGTAGGTCTCACAAGAAACGAGCTGGGGGGCTCACAATATTATAAGATGTTTAAAGCTATCGGAAACAATGTTCCTAAAGTCGATCCTATCTACGGAAGACGTCTCATGATGGCGCTCACTCGCGCCATACAGACCGGGACCGTCGCGGCGTGCCACGACTGTTCAGAGGGAGGCATGGCGGTAGCATTGGCAGAGATGGCGTTCTCAGGCGGACTTGGCATGGAGGTCAGCCTTAAGCCCAGTCCTCTAAGGGACGAAGCAATGCTATTTTCTGAAAGCAATACAAGATTCATAGTTGAAGTCCGCGACGAGAAGAAGTTTTTGAGTTCGATGAAAGGTTTGCCTGTTTACAGGCTAGGGCATATCCGTAAAGACGGATCGTTCAAGATATTCGGCAAAAACAGTAAATTGATAGTAAATACCACTATCGATAAATTAAAGGCTGCCTGGCAGGCGCCATTCAAGAGTCTATGACATGAATAAAGTAAAGGTTCTCGTACTGCGGACGGCCGGGACAAACTGCGACAAAGAGACGGCATTCGCTTTTGAAGAGGCCGGCGCAAGCGCGGAGCTCATCCACATAAATCGCCTGTCTTCCGGAGAGGTGGAACTTTCCGGCTACCAGATACTTGCCATACCCGGAGGCTTCAGCTATGGCGATGACATAGCCAGCGGCAAGATCCTCGCCAACGAACTTAAATACAGCATAGAGGAAGATATTCAGAGGTTTATTCGCGATGGGAAATTGATAATAGGGATATGTAATGGTTTCCAGATACTTGTTAAGTCGGGACTCTTGCCTAACCTCTCGTGTGATTTTAAAACTATAGAAACCACGTTGACACTGAACGACTCCGCTAAATTCGAAGACCGCTGGGTATACTTGAAGAAAATCAAGAGTAAGTGCGTTTGGACTGAGGGAATAAAAGGGACTATATATCTTCCCGTAGCGCATGGAGAGGGAAAATTCATCCCTAAAGATAAAGAAATAATGGCGCAACTCAAAAAAAATGGATTGATAGTATTCGAATACACGGATGAGCATGGAAAGATAAAAGGTTACCCTTATAACCCCAACGGTTCCGTGGAAAATATAGCGGGTATTTGCGATAAGACGGGTAGGATATTCGGCCTTATGCCTCATCCGGAAAGACACATTAGTTTTCTACAACACCCCAGATGGACAAGACAGGCAAAGAGAGGGAGAGGCGACGGTTTCGCCATATTCAAGAGTGGCGTAGATTTTGCGAAAAAACATTTGTAGTTTCCGCTCTTATAGGGTATATTCAATGTATCTTTAACAAAAGGGGGATTTGCGAATGAAGATAGTAGCTATAGCGAATCAGAAGGGCGGCTGCGGCAAGACTACCACAGCAATAAACCTATCAAGCGCGATCGCGCACCTCGGAAAAAAAGTACTGCTCATAGACCTTGATCCTCAGGCACATGCTACATTCGGATTCGGACTTTCAAACGCACCTATAGAAAAATCGATCTACAACGTCCTGACAGATAATCGTGAAAAAAGGCGCGAGATCGCCACCTGCATCATCAATGTATCGGAAAATCTGGACATGATCCCCTCAAATATACTTTTGAGCACGCTGGAGCAGGAGCTTAAAGACACCGAGGGAGCCGTATCAAAGCTATTCGAATCGATATGCTCAGGCCAGCTAAATTACGAATATACAATAATCGACTGCCCTCCAAGCCTTGGGTTCCTTACATTTAACGCTCTCAGAGCTGCCAGCATTGTCATAGTCCCGGTAGATATGGGCGCATTCTCCTTGATGGGGGTCGGAAAACTATTGGGCATGATAGAGCTGATAAAGGTGAAGATAAACCATTCCCCGCATGTAAGGGCTCTCGCCACGCTTTACGACAGAAGACTCAAATATTCCGAAACGATGCTCGGCGAGATAAAGACGTTCTTCAGGGACCAGCTTCTCGAAACGGTAATAAGACTGAATGTCACGCTTAGAAAATCCGTAGCGCAAGGCATCTCGGTATTGCAGTTCGACAGTAAGTCTAACGGTGCGCGTGACCACGTAGCCCTTGCTCAGGAGGTCATAAGAATAGAGGGGGCGGAAGAGTTCAAGCAGGCCCTGGCGGATGTCGCATTTAAACAGGAAGAAGTGGCTTTGCCGATCGTGCCCAGGATACCTGCGATACAACCTGCCTCGGAACCTGTAGACAGAGGCGTTATCTTCTCCATAGATGCCCCCCAGGCGAAAGAGGTACATATAGTGGGTGATTTTAATCATTGGAAGATCGATGAGGCTAGCCGGCTGGCCAAGCTCGATGACGGAAGCTGGCAGAAGGAGCTGGCTCTCACGCCCGGAAAGTACAGGTATAAGTTCGTTGTGGATGGCGAGTGGCTCTTGGATACCCAGAATACGGAAAAAGAGCGGAACCCGTTCGGCACTTACGACTCGGTAAAGAAGCTCTAGATCTCATGCCCTACCTCAAACAGGATTTCACAAAAGAAGATCCCTGGCGCATATTCCGTATAATGAGCGAGTTCGTTGACGGCTTCGAAGAGCTTGCCAATATCAAGAAAGCAGTTTCGATCTTCGGCTCGGCAAAGAAGAGGAAATCTACCAAGAAATATTATAAGGTAGCGGAAGCGACCGCTGCTTTACTGGTAAAAAACGGCTATTCCATAATAACGGGTGCCGGCGGCGGAATTATGGAGGCTGCGAATAAGGGCGCGAAGAACGCCGGTGGTGATTCAGTTGGTCTAAATATACTCATACCTATAGTACAGCATCCTAATAAGTATGTTACGAGGCTTATAGATTTTAAGTATTTCTTCTGCAGAAAGGTGATGTTCCTAAAGTACTCAAGAGCGTTCGTAGTATTTCCGGGTGGATTCGGAACCCTGGACGAGCTCTTTGAAGCCATAACTCTTGTCCAGACAAAGCGGGTGGATCCTTTTCCGGTAATATTAGTGGGTAAAGAGTACTGGAAAGGGCTGGTATCATGGATAAAGAATACTCTTCTTCCGGAGGGGACTATAGATGAGGTTGATCTAAAGCTATTTTCCGTGGTGAATACTCCGAAAGAGGTAATGGCCGCTATAGATAGGTTCTACAGAAAATAACCCGCCTTAATAAAAGTACCTACAAAAGAGCAAATAAAAAGGATGGCAACAGCTCATTGTAGGTAACTTGTACCTTTAAACCCGAGAACGGGCTAATATGCTGTTGTCATCCAATAATAAGTATACACTAATTTAGGCGAAAAGGCAAGGCAGGGCGATGTCAAATTACGACTGTATAGTTATAGGCGCAGGGCATGCGGGCTGCGAGGCAAGTCTGGCCTCCGCAAGGCTGGGATGTAAGACGCTTCTACTCACCATGAACGCCGATACGATAGGCCATATGTCCTGCAACCCCGCGATAGGCGGCCTGGCAAAGGGTCAGCTCGTAAAAGAGCTCGACGCGCTTGGCGGCGAGATGGCCAAAGTCACCGACGCTACCGCGATACAATTCAGGCTCCTGAATACGCGAAAAGGGCCGGCGGTCAGGTCCACCAGAGCACAAGTAGACCGGCATGCATACCGTCTCTTCATGAAGTCTATCATTGAGAGCCAGTCGAACCTTGATTTCAAACAAGGCCTTGCCGAAGAGATCCTTATAAAGGATGGCGCCGTAAATGGAGTAAAGACCGCTTTGGGCGAGACCCTATATTGCAAAGCTCTTATAATAACTCCCGGCACCTTTCTAAACGGCCTTATGCATATAGGATTGGAGCATTTTGATGGCGGTAGAGTAGGGGAGGAAGCCTCAAAAAAACTCTCTGCATCGCTAAAAGGCCTTGGTCTCTCCATGGGCAGGCTTAAGACCGGGACCTGCGCCCGCCTGGACGGTAGGACCATAAATTTTGATAAGCTTATCATGCAAAAAGGCGATACAGATATAAGGCCTTTTTCTTTCCAGACGAAGAGGATGATAAAGGATCAGTTGCCCTGCTACATAACATACACAAACGCCAAGACCCATGAAATAATACGATCCAACCTTGACAGATCCCCACTCTTTACCGGTAAGATAAAGGGAACGGGTGTGCGCTACTGCCCATCCATAGAGGATAAGATATACAGGTTTCCGACACGGGAGAGGCATCATATATTTATTGAGCCCGAAGGCCTTAATACCAATGAATACTATCCAAATGGTATATCCACAAGCCTGCCTATTGACGTACAGGAGGATATTGTTCATTCTATAGAGGGATTGGAGAACGCCGTAATAGTGAGACCCGGCTATGGTATAGAATATGACTACGTGGACCCGACACAGCTTCTCGCCACATTAGAGACAAAGACTATTCCCGGGCTCTATCTGGCGGGCCAGATAAACGGCACTACGGGCTATGAGGAAGCTGCCTCGCTCGGACTTATGGCCGGTATAAACGCCGCTTTAAAAATAAAAGGCAAAGATCCGCTTATACTGGATCGCTCCCAGGCCTACATAGGAGTCCTCATCGATGATCTCGTAACGAAAGGGACTAGTGAGCCTTACAGGATGTTCACTTCGCGCGTAGAATACCGCCTGATACTCAGAGAAGATAATGCCGATCTGCGACTTACGCCGATAGGATATAAAGCGGGGTTGGTCAGCCTAGATATCTACAACGCCGTCATGAAGAAGAGAGAGAATATCGAGAGCGAGATAAAAAGACTTAAAGGCGGGCGCTTAGAAAAGATCATCAGGCGCCCGGGCGCGACATATGCGGACGTTATCACTACTCTCGGTCCGGTGCTTTCAGCCGACGAGATCAACGAAGTCGAAATAGAGATCAAATATGAGGGGTTTATTAAGAGACAGTTTGCTGACGTCGGCAGGTTCGATAAGCTTGAGAGGATAAGAGTGCCGATGAATATCGATTATAAAGTGATAAACGGCCTTTCGAGCGAGATAAAGGAGAAGCTGTCCAATATAAGGCCTCTGAATCTGGGCCAGGCATCCCGCATATCAGGCGTCACCCCGGCGGCAATATCGATACTCATGATATGGATCGAAAAACTACGAAGAACCAATGCGTCTATATAACGACTATTTAAAGGAAAAATACGGCTGCAAAGTATACAGGGTAGCGCTGGACGCCGGATTCTCCTGCCCAAATATAGATAGTGGCGGATGCATATACTGTAACAGCAAAGGCTCGCGCGCCTCTTACATAGATACTGCTCTTCCCATCCAAAAACAGCTCGAGACAAGGATAAAATATCTAAAAGAAACAAAGAACGCTAAAAAATTCATAGCCTATTTTCAGGCGCATACGAATACATACGCTTCAATAGATAAATTAAAAGCTGCATATGATCAAGTCGAGGGATTTGACGATATTGTCGGGATATCTATTGGCACCCGGCCTGACGCCATAGACCGGGAAAGACTGAAGCTGATAGCCTCATATAAAGATAGATATGAGGTCTGGTTAGAATACGGCCTGCAATCGGCTAATGACAAGACCCTGACGCTAATCAACCGCGGTCATACATTCGACGATTTTTCCAACGCCGTTAAGCTCACCAGGAAATTCAGCATTCCCATATGCGCGCACGTCATATTAGGCCTGCCCGGAGAAACAAAACTGGATATGATGGCGACCGCAAAGAAACTGAGAGAATTGAAGATAGATGGCATAAAGATACACCTATTACATGTCTTAAGGGGAAGTAAATTGGAAGAGATCTACAAGAAAGGCGAGATAAAACTGCTTGAACAGGATGAATACGTAGAGCTAGTACGTGAATTCTTAGATAACCTAGCTCCTGATATAATTGTCCAAAGGTTAACAGGGCAGGGAAGTAAGGAAGATCACATCGCACCCCTCTGGGCGCTTGACAAGACAGGCACGATCGACAAGATTATATCTTCGTCCCGTCCTTTATAGTGGCATTCTTCGGTATAACCACGATACCATCTCTGATAAAATAGCCATCGCCGTCGTAATTCTTAAGGTTATTCAAATTCTTTATCACTACGTTCTTGCCGATCCTGGCGTTCTTATCGATGATGGCATTCTCTACGATCGTGCCGTCTCCTATGCCTATCCTCATAACACCTTTTGGAGTAGAAGAGCCTTCGTAATAATCGGCTCCCATCAGGATGGACTTCGAGATCTTACATCCTTTACCCGTGATGCTTCTTAAGCCCACGGTGGAATTTTTGATCTCACCACTGCCAATGATACAACCTTCGCTTATGAGCGAATTCTCGACCCGGCAATCCGCTATCCTGGCGGACGTAAGGAAGCGCGGACGGGTGAATACCCGCCCCTTGTAAAGAAAGTCCATATGCGGCTTGGATGCGGCAATGTCAAGATTGGCTTCATAGAATGTGCTTATAGTACCTATATCTTTCCAGTAGCCGTTAAATATATATCCAAACCCCTTGAACTTCTTGATTGAATGAGGTATGACTTCGCGTCCGAAATCTATATCATTACCTTTCAATGCCTCTTTAAGAACGCTCGCTTTGAATAGATATACGCCCATTGACGCCAGATACGGGCATTTAGGATCTCGTCTAGATTTTAGATCCCTGAGCTCGGAAGGCGTTGATGGTTTCTCCTTGAACTTTATTATACGTCCCGTCTTACCCAGTTTCAATATACCAAGCTCGTGAACTTCTTCATGGCACGCAGGAACTACAGAAACGGTAAAGTCGGCGTTCTTACTTCTGTGATAATGGATCAACTCATGATAGTCCATCTCGTAGATGTGATCGCCGGATAGTATAAGTATCTCCTGATCTTCGTTCTTCAGATTAAGGTGGAGGATATTTTTACGGACGGCATCGGCAGTGCCCTGGAACCAGTTCGCCCCATGGAGCGTCTGTTCGGCCGCGAGTATCCTTACAAAGGCGCGTGAAAAATAGTCAAACCTATAGGTGCTATTGATGTGATTATTGAGAGACTCCGAATTGAACTGCGTGAGTACATATATGTTCTTTATGTCTGAATGGAGGCAGTTGCTTATGGGTATATCTATAAGGCGGTATTTACCCCCTATCGGAACAGCCGGCTTGGACCTGTACATCGTAAGCGGAAAGAGCCTCTTGCCCTGCCCGCCGCCTAATATCATAGCCACAACATTCTTCATCTTTTATCCTTTGGTTTATTAGTAGAGTATATCACAAATGCAAAAAAATACAACTGACGCTCAGAATCGGTTGACATATGTTATTTATGTGCTATTATACGGACTTAAAGAGGCGGAGAATGGTAAAAAAGATTTTATGCATAGTGATATTGATCTCGTTGATCGCCTTCAATGCGTACGCATATAAAAACGGCGATTTTCAGATATGGAATACGGATTTCGAAGAGTTTAATATCGTAAAGAATTTTAAGATCATCCTGGAGGAAGAGTTCCGCTGGTGCAATAACGTAAGAACATTTTATTACAGCCACTACGATGCCGGGCTCTTCTATGATCTTAACAAATACGTAAATATTGGCGGTGGATACCGGCAGATATACGAATTATTCAGCTCGGCTGACCCCAAATTAACCAGATTCAATAATAATATGATGGAGGATTACTCTCCTTACCTGACCGGTACATTGAGTTGGGATATAGCTGGGTTTAAATTTGATGACCGCAATAGGATGGAGTTCAACAATCTCGATCATAAGGCCGATTTTTGGAGGTACCGCAACAAACTTACTATGAAAGCGCCTTGGAAATTTACCTCACTTGAGATCCAACCTTACTTATCGGATGAGGTATTTGTCGTTTTCGCAGGCATACCGAGCGATATAAATCAAAACAGGCTTTCATCCGGCTTTGTCATGACTCTAACAAAACAGATAAAGTTCGACATATATTATATGTTGCAGAGCGTAAAGCTCTCGGTTAAGAACCCGAGCAAGTGGCTCAATGCAAATGTGCTCGGATTTAAACTGAAGATCGCGTTTTAGTTATTCAAGATTCAACATCGGTATCTTCAAGCGGCGGCGGAATGTTTCGCCTTTTAGCAGGTCCTGTTTACGCCGCGCAATATCACTACGTGAATGGTCTCTCCTCACCCCCGCGATGTTCGAAGCCGCAATATGCATTGTGTGCTTGCCGAACTTTTCGTTTATCTCATCTATAGCCCTGGAAACACGCGATATCTTTTCTATCCTCAACGGATCTTCGAATAGCGTTCTCGAATCGACCCCCTCCGCCACTATATCGGAAAGGATGACGCCTGTCGCTCTGTAAAGGAACGCGGGATCGAAGATCTTGTCCAGTATCCCGGCGCATATGCCGGTGAAATCAAGGGTTGACGATGAATGCCTGTTCAGCTTTGCCTTTAGGCCGCACTCCCTGAAGTCTGACCTTCTGAGATAAGCGGTGATGACAGCGGCTGACAGATGATGCCTCCTGAGCTTTATGCATGCGGACTCAAGGTTCCTTATGAGCTGGCCCTTAACGAGACTTTTCTCCTTTGACGCGGGCATGAAGGTCTTGCTCTTGCTTATAGAGAGATATTTTTCTTTCTTCTCCTGGCACAGCTTATAAACTGCTTTGCCGCGTAACTCATGCCATAATTCAAGCCCTATCTTGCCAAGAAGTTTTTGGGCAAAATCGGCAGGCCTCTTGATATAATCCAGCACCGTCTTAACGCCGCACTTATCCAAGAGCTCCACGGTGTTTGGGCCAAATCCACATACCTTTTCAGTGGGAATATTTTTCAAAAATTCATGCAGGCAATATCCGGGCAGAGCCATGAAGCCGTTCGGCTTATTTTGCTTCGAACATATCTTTGCGAGCGTCTTAGTTAAGCTTAAACCTACAGATACTATTATATCGAGCTCTTTCTCTATCTCAGATTTTATCTTCTTAGCGATACCGGGATATGAGGTCCTGTATATGCGCCTCAATCCGGTTAGATCGCAAAATGCCTCATCTATGGAGAACTCTTCTACGGAAGGGGAGAAGCGCCTTATGATATCGAACATCCTTTCCGAGTAGATGCTGTAGGTTTCGTAGTCGCTAGGAAGAATGACCAGGGTAGGGCAGATCTGTTTAGCTTCAAATAGACGCATGCCTCTCTTCACGCCGGCGTTCTTGGCCTCATAGCTCGCGCATGATACTATGCCACGCTCTTTACCTGTAGCCACGGGCAGTCTTTTGAGGCGAGGCTCTCTTGCCTGCTCACAAGAAGCGAAGAAGGCGTCGCAATCTATGTGTGCTATCGCGCGAGGATAAGAAGAGAGGGTGATTATACTATCTATACTTCCTGACATTTGCTATTACCACTCCGGCGATGACGAGCTCCTGTTTCGGGATTATGAGAGGGTATTTTTTATTGGCGGCCCTAAGGGAGACGATCGCGCCTTTCTTTTCGAAATACTTCAGCGTCCAGTCACCATCGACCTGAGCCACTACGATGTCGCCGTTCTTTGGCGCGAGGTTCTTTTGCACGAGCACAAGGTCTCCTGGATGTATCCCCGCATCGATCATAGAGTCGCCGTCTACATTCAACAGGTACGTGGCCTGCGGGTTGGATATAAGATATTCATCGAGGCTCATAGTATCCGCAAGCTCCTCTTCGGCAGGACTTGGAAATCCGGCAGCTACAACGCCCAAGATCTTCGCCGGCTTCAGCAACCTGCCGGGTGTCAATCTTCCGGATGAGTCTTTATTAAGATATCCGGCCCTGATCAGATACAGGACCCTTTTGTAGATAGCGTTCTTTGACTTCAGCCTGAAGATGCCCAGCATCTCCGAATAGCTGGGCATTCTTTTATTCTTTCTGTAGAATACTGATATTTCGCGGCCATAAGCTTGCAGATCTCTTCTTTCCATTAGGAAAACCTCCGATCCGGATTATAGTGAACATTCGTTCACCTGTCAAGATAAAACGGAGAGAGCTTGTCTTTTTACGGTTTTATGCTACTCTATATACATATGAAACTAAAAACGAACCGGATAGAAGCGCTCACTGACGGCATATTCGCCATCGTCATGACGATCATGATAGTAAGCATGAGCGAACTACTTAAACCAAGTGTCTTTTCTAAGGAGGCCGATTACCACATATTATACATAAGTCTCTGGGATGATTTTGCTTCATACGCTATGAGCTTTATGCTGTTGGGAGCTTTATGGCTCCTGCACCACTGGCAATTCCATTATATGTCTTATATTGACCCGATCCTGGTATTCATAAATATAATATGGTTCATGTTCATCTGCCTTATACCTTTTACGACGATGATGCTCGGAGATAATTTTAATTATTTCGCGCCGGTAGTTGCGTTCGAATTAAATATGCTTATAGTCTTCCTGGTATTGTATATTCAATGGCTCTATGCAACAAAAACAAAACATCTTGTTGCTCCGTCATTGGACAAAAAGGTAATATCCCAACAAGGCAATGTGGTGCTTTCTTTCGTCGTTGTTGCATTATTCGCGATCGCCATATCGTATGGTTATCATATATTGGTGAGATGATATGAGAAAGTCTGTTGATCTGACTATCGCATATAGACTTATCGGTTCAGGGCCTGTGGTGTTGGTGAGCTCGCTGTTGAAGGGTAGGGCAGGGCTTACTCCAATAGCATGGCACATGCCCGTATCGGACGACCCTCCAATAGTGGCGCTTGAGATATGGAAAGACCACTTCATACATAAGGCTATTCTGGAAACCGGCGACTTTGTCATTAATATTCCTTCCAGCGATATGGCAGAGACTGTGCGCAAGCTCGGGAGCGTCTCTGGCAAAAAGATAGATAAATTCGAAGAGTTCGGGCTGATAAAAGAGAAAAGCAAAAGAGTGAGATCCCCGCGTTTAAAATCCGCTATAGGCATAATGGAGTGCAAATTGCGCAGGGAAGAGGGGTTATTAAAAAAATATAGCGTGATTTTAGGTGACGTAGTCTATGCCGAAGCCGAAAAAAGCATATTCACCGATAGATGGCATCCTGAGAAAAAAGGGCCAAAACTTCTTCATCATCTGGGCGGTAAGATATTCTCCGTACCAGCCAACCGAATAGTATAAAAATCTTCAAAAACTAACAGTCTTCTCTTGACACGATCAACGGTTATACATATAATCATTGGCGATGCTCGCGATAATAGTATTAACGATCCTCATGGGCCTGGCTGTCGGCTGGTCGATAGGCGCGAATGATGCGGCCAACTCGCTCGGCACTGCCGTCGGCTCAAAAGTCCTCACCTTAAAGCAAGCCATAATACTGATCTGCATATTCGGATTTCTTGGGGCGGCCCTGCAGGGTTCCCATGTAGCGAAGACCATCGGTAAAGGAATCGTGCCGATGGACCTGCTGAGCAGAGAGACCGCCACATACATAGCCTTGGTCGCGTCTTTCGGCGCATGCGTATGGGTGGTATTGGCAACCTACTGGAAGATGCCAATATCGACCAGCCATTCCATTGTTGGCGCCGTGGCCGGGGCGGGCTTTGCTGTCCACGCACCGATCAACATTAAAGTGATCATTGATATATTCATATGCTGGCTATGCACGCCCATAGGGGCGGCGATCCTCGGCTATATTTTCTACAGAATATTTAAGATGGTTCTATACGCTATAATACCCCGTAGATACTTCAGAGCGGTAATGAGCGTTTTGATAATAGTAAGCGGATGCTATGTGGCTTATACCTGGGGAGCGAATGACGTGGCGAATTCCGTAGGGGTCCTGGTCGGAGCCAAGATATTGACACCAAATATCAGCATTGTGCTGGGAGGCATAGCAATAGTAATAGGTATAGCCACATGGGGACATAAGGTAATGGAGACAATAGGCTCCGAGATCACGCAGCTATTGCCGATAATGGCATTCTCAGCGCAGCTCGCAAGCGCCATAAACGTCCACGTCTATACGCTCTTCGGGATACCGGTATCCACAAGCCACTCCATCGTAGGCGCTATCTTCGGGGTCGGCTTGGTAAGAGGCGTCAGAGTTGTAAATATAAGAGTATTGAAGGAGATAGTGGTGTGCTGGCTTGCAACGCCCTTCATATCGGGCATAATAACTTTTACTGTCTTAAAAATAGTGATGGTGTTCGTAAAAATCGGATAAGGAGGAATAAGATGAAAGAGATGCGCAATATTTTAGGATGGTTGGGCATGGCGGAAGAAAAATCAATACTTGAAGATTCCCAAAAACACGTTGAGGAAGTCTATCAAACGATCAGGTCCTTTGATGAAGCTATCAAGGCCTTTGCAAGGGGCGATACTCAAGCAAAGATCGTGGCGATAGCCAACGTTGCCGAGGGCGAACATAAGGCCGATATTTTACGGTCAAAGATGGTTGCTGAATTATCGGAAGGACTTCTGTTGCCTCCGGATCGCGAGGATCTGATGCATTTCGTTAAGACGCTGGATAGGATCGCCGATTGGACCAACGGAGCAGCGCGCTTACTCGGGTTCATAGAGCAGAAATTGCCAGATGACGTCCTAGGCAACCTTTCTGTGGCCACAGACCTGATCGTAGAATCTATAACAAATTTAAAGAGCGGCATACACTCTTTGGCCAAAAACGACCTTAAAAAGGCCCTGGAAGATTGCGATATAGTTGATAATATCGAACACCAGGCAGACGACCAGAAGAGGATCGTTATAGGTTCCATAATACATGCAAAGCTTGATCCGGCAACTCTATTGTTGTCATATCAATTGGGAGAGTACCTGGAAGGCGTAACAGACAAGATAGAGGATGCCGCGGACCTGGTAAAGATCCTGGCGATCAAGTCAAAATAGTTATGCCCGGAGCCAACACTCCCATGAACGAAACACTTCTTTCTATCAAGAACAGGCGAAGTGTCAGGATCTTCACTGACCAACCTGTCAGCGATCACGATCTGCGGGTCATATTGAAAGCGGCCAATCAGGCACCATCAGCCCACAACCAACAATCCTGGAAATTCATAATACTTAAGGGTGACAAGAAGACCGAGCTGGCCAATCTGGTTAACTCCAAGGCCGCAGAATTCACTCGCCCCTCATCGGTCCTTCTACGCATGGCATCCAGAAGCATAATAAGCGCTCCCGTTGTAATAGGCGTAGCCAATACCGGAGAGCTAATATTCAGAGGCGCTGAGCTATTCAAGGTCGATAAGAAGACCTCAAACGATTTCTTCAGAATAATGGAGATACAGAGCTCCGCAGCCGCAGTAGAAAACCTGCTCATAGCAGCCACATCCATAGGCCTGGCATCGGTATGGCTGGGAGTTCTTGTATTGATGAAGAACGATGTTCTGCGCTTCATGGGAGAACCGGAAGGCGAATTTATGGCCGTTATCCCGGTTGGATATGCAGCCAAAGCGAGCACTGCTCCCACCAAACAGCCCCTGGAAGAAGTAGTAAAATACTTATAAAAAAGTGACAAATAACTGCCGGGGGAGGGGGTAAAAGCAGGCGGGGGAGAGGTAAAAGAGTGAAAAACCGCAATAAATACCGCAAAACAAGCCTATCAAAAAATATTATCCGGACAATATCAAAATCAGGGTTCTGTTCCAGAAAACAGGCCTTGGAACTGGTAATGGCCGGGAAGATCAAAATAAACAACAAAACAACCACTGACCCCGGGTACATACCGCGAAAAACCGACCAAATCCTGATCAATGAAAAGCCTATTCCTAAGACCCAAAAAAGGTATATTTTACTGCATAAGCCGGCTGGCTATATAACCACACGAAAAGATGAACTTGGCAGGCCTACAGTATATGAACTTCTTAAGGATATCGATGCTTGGGTATTTCCGGTAGGCCGGCTTGACCTTGACTCTGAAGGACTACTAATATTCACAAATGATACCGATTTCGGCAATATAATGACAGATCCGGGCTATAAAATAAGCCGGACTTATAAGGTTTTGATAACCGGGCAGATCACAAGCGATGAAATAAAATATGTCGTTAAAAAAGGCCTGGACATAGGCCGCGGCGAAAAGACACAGCCAACAAGCCTCAAAATAGTGTCTAAAAACGACGATTCCACATGGGTTGAGGTAAGTCTCCAAGAAGGCAAAAATAGAGAGATCAGGCGCCTATTTGAGGCCTTAAACAGGCCTGTAAAGCGTCTCATAAGGGCTAGTTTCGGTCCATTTAAGCTCGGATCAATAGACCAGGGCAAGTGGATCGAATTAGAAAATATCCCGCCAGAAATATCAAAGCTGATCAAAGAGAAGTAAAATTTAACGTTATCCACATACAATTAGACTAAACACGTAACTCATTGTGCCACAGGGCATTGGAGCCATTACTTCCAATAGGCGTAGTTTACATAAGATATATTATAGGAAGCACTGTACGATATAAGCACGAATAGATAAACCAGTCTATAGGGATAGTTATCTTGCTTTATCAGCTAACCATTCTTTGATTAGTATGATTTTTTTCTCTTTGGGATGGGCTTTGCGATTTAACCAGCGATAAACTGTATCTCTGGAAACGCCGACATGTTTTGCTAAACCGGAGATATTTGCGTTAAATCCTTTATGATACTGCCAAAAGGCTATTAATTCCTCAAGCACTATTTCAGTCTGATTTGGCTGTTTTTCCATTTAATTGGTAGGCCTAACTGCCCTTGGTTGGCTACTAAAACTCACACGCTAGATAAAAATTGTTTTATCTGGTCATGATTCCCTGCTAATACTGCAATGCAATTTTCATCCTCTAATCTTATAATCATTCGGATGGTTCCTTCGATGCCGGCTTCATAATAGGGCTTTCTTAGCTGTTTATAAAAAAATCGTGGCGCCATCTTTTGCGCCTCGGATAGATCGCATCCACTAGAATAATAAACAGCTAAAGATTCAAGTATCAGCCCTACTATTTTTTTCTGCTCATAGCCAAGACGTTTGAGGCTTCTTTTAAAAGAAGGCCTGTAATAAAGATGCAAAGGCATTGGTTAAGATTGCCCTCTTTTTAAATTATCTATGAACTTTTTTGTTGCGCGCTTTTCTTTCCCATTTTCCTTGACTGCGAGGGTCTCTAATTTAGCATATTCCTCATCTGTAAAATGCCTCTCTTTTGTCTCCAGCGGAATAAGCTCTATTCCGTCCTTAGAAAACGCTACTTCAAACATAGACCCGCTTCCTAGGCCTAAAGCATTTGTGATCTTCTTGGGTATGGTTATTTGATTCTTTGCTGTCATTGTAATTGTCATCTTCCTCACCTCCTGCAAAGAGTATACCACAAAGTAAGGAAATCGTCAAGGACGAAAGTAAGAATTTCTAATGAGCTTCGTCATTAAATTCTAACCAGGTTAGAATAGATATTAGATGAACATGCTTAGTATTGGGATGTTATTTGGAAGCGGAATTGAACTTGGGATAGGAATTGAAACACAACCGGACATTGATACGGCGGCTATTATTAATAACGCTATAAGGATGACTATCTTAATGCTATTTCTCAATTTTAAAGTCTCCCCCGTTAACCTTTATTATGCGGCCCAAAACCAGGGCCTCTGCGAGGCTTTTCCTGGCCTTTCTTAAGACCCTTGAGAATGTCTGCTGGCTTATACCCATAGATCCGGCTGCCTCGGCTTGTTTCAAGCCCATATGATCTATCAGTCTGATAGCCTCCACCTCTTCGACCTTGAGCTCATTATAACCCGGCCTGCCTCTATGCCCCCTGGGGCTGAACTGCTTTGTATCGGGATCCTTATGGACAATTCTAGACTTTATCGGCCTACCGATCATATTAAATACCTATTTAATAAAAGTTACGCACAGGTTAACTTTCAAGTATATACCCATAAGGTATCACAATAGATCTAAATAGTCTATAATCATTGATCATCTACTTAAGGCGGGATAGCTTTTCCTGTAAGAAAGCAAATCCATTTGCTGCGTAATACTTCCGCGTCTCCTGGTCTAGCAGCGAACCAAGGGTAACATTATAATCGCTTTTCTTAAATTTGGCTGACATATCAGCCAATTTATCTAAATCTCCCTGCGCCGCTTTTAGCGGCACTCCCCTTCTGAGCATAAATTCTATATCGTAGAAGTCCCTTATCTCGTGTCGGTCTATAGCCGCTTCGATCTTATTCTTCATCATCTGCTCTAAGGTATGGACCTTTAGAATTACCTGCTTTGAGCTGAATTTCGAAAAGACGATCCGCTCCTCAAGATCACAGCTTTTGACCTCTTTTTGTATCTCTATCTTAAGCCTTTTTGGATAGCCCTTGGAGCGCAGTTCCAGCAGCATAGTATAGTGTTTGATATGAGCGTCGGTCAATTCGTACCGTTCTCCAAGATATTCCTTTAATCTGTTAAAATAGACTTTATGGTCGATCTTCTTAACGAACCAGAAATCGAGGTCTACGGAATACCGGTTCAGCTCATAACAAAGCCTGAGCATTGTTCCTCCGCCAAATACCAGCGGCTCAAGGAACTTGCCGCTATTCATGCTTTCCAGCGTTTCTATCTCCAGTATTTCATGCCTTTGCAGCGTATCCATATTTCTTCAAAACCTCTCTTGTTTTTTGAGGGAATTTTTCGGCTATAGCCTTGATCTTGCCGATATTCAGTTTGCCGCGGTCTATTGAGCTCAAGTCAAAATTATACCTGTTAAGACTCATAAGATATACGGCATCCAGAAAGGCCTTTTCGGGAGTTGCTATAAAGAAACCATCTTGTTTTAAGAAACCAAAATACAGCTTCTCGCTTATTTTTGTGAAATTTAATACGGTGCCGGATAAGCTTATTTCTTTGGTGCGTTTAACGGCTATAGATTCTATGAAATTGCGCTGCATCTGCGTTGTTATCTCATAATAATCCAGGGCGCTCATCAAGGATATATATGAAGGCACCTGCACAATATTTGCTATGGCAAACTTCTCTTCTCGCTTAAGAGCGCCCCAGCGGTCTTTTAAGATATAGATATTTCTCTTCACCCTAAGAAGCATGCCCTGCTTGACATATCTATTTACAGAGACCATGGCAGATTCGGGTGTTATGCCGAAAGCTTTGGATATATCCTCATATCCAAAGTAGACCTTATTTATTTCTTTCAATTTAGCGTAGTTCATTCAAGTATACCTACTTAACATATTTGTTAATTAAGTATACTTGATAAAATACCGTTTGTCAATAGGGCGTAAATTTTTCTTGCTTTTTAATGTTGGGTCTGCGTATAATCATATTCAGGAGATGATAATATGAAGATGGGTTCCGGATCCAGGCGCGGATTTACTCTTACAGAAGCCTCGATCAGCATTCTCATACTTGTTATATTATGGCTGGCTGCCGTAAACGCTATGATCGTAGGTAAATATACCGCTTCTTACGCCAGGCATAAGATGCAGGCCATATATTTAGCGCAACAGGCGATCGAAAATCTGCGTAAGACCCCCTACAGCCTCATGGTTTCCAACGGCCCCATAGCGGTTTCCATAGACAGCAAAGGTACGCCAGACAACGCCGCCGATAACTTCAACGGCACACAGACGATCACGGTATATCCGGAGGTTGTAGGCACTTATTACAAGAGAGTCGCGGTCAAGATAAGCTGGAACGAGATATTCTTTGGCAGGGCTAAACAGATAAGCGAATACTGCGCCACGCACATAGCTAATGAGCCCCAGGTAAATTAGGCGGATAAAGATGATGGCAAAAAAAAGCGCTCACACAATGACAGAGCTTTTAGTGGCAAGCGTCATAATAGTCCTGCTCTTTGCCTCTGTGATCGGTTCATACATGATGATAAAAGGCGTGACTTTTGACAGCATAGCAAACCAAAATCTTCAAAGGGATGTTACTATTCTATTAGCTACTATCATCCGGGGCCCTGTAGAGCAAGGAGGAGAAATGTTTGGATTGCGGTCGGCGTCCGCTATGAGCGCTTCACAGCCGCCTCCAACTATTCCCCTTCCCTCCTGGCCATTGAATCAAAACTCGATATACTTCACAGGATCAGATAATAACATCAGAAGATATTTTTTGAACAATAATACCGTGGTTTACGAAAGCCCCACGCAGAACCCTAATCAGCGCGTTATCTACACAGCTCCCGATAATTCGGTGATCATACTGCGTTTTTCGGCTATCTCCATTGATCAACAAGTGGCCAATGTGTATATATCTGTGGTCCAGCAAAATCCCGGAAGGGCCGCTGCCACAGGTTCTGTCGTAACGAATGTGAATTTACGCAATTCTCCCAGATGAGGCAGGCATGAAAACGAAAAAAGGGTTCGCTCTTGTATTCACGCTGATAATCGCGCTTATCATTGTGGCGATAATAATAAGCGTTACCGCGATAGCTTCCGGAGATCTGTCGCTAGCAAAAAGAGCGGCTAATTCTATGTGCGCCTATTATATCGCTGAAGCGGGACTGGCAAGAAAGTTCGCGGAACTACGCGCGGACACCGCGGGTCATGCTGCCGATATAAATGACACCTCGATAACTCTTTCAACGGGAAACACGGGAAGCTTCAGAGTGGATGTAGAACAGATCGGTGCGGGCGTATTTCCGACCTTTACACTGACTTCCACGGGGACCTATAAAGGCATAAGCAAGACCCTGATCCTGACTGCGCGCCAGATCACAATAGCCAGATACATCTATCTGACCAATCTTGAAACACGCTCCGGCAGCAACATATGGTTCATAGGCGGCGACATTGTAAGGGGCCCGCTACACACTAATGGCCAGATCAATGTCTATGCCGATCCTACATTCGAAGGACCCGTCAGCAGCGTAAGCTCTTCTATAAATTACTATCGCGGGCCTCCACCGCTCGATAATCCTGACTTTCAGAGCACATTGACATTAGGCGCCCCGCGCATACAGCTTCCTGCGACAGCCGAAATAATAACCAGCATAAGGACCTCTGCGCAGCAAACCGGCGGGTCATATTTTGTTGGCGCTACTACCGCAACTCTCATATCAAACGGTACCGTTAATATAACTAACGACGGCCGGGGTTTAACGGGCGTTGCCAATGCCGGTCAAAGATGGATTAATCATAATATGCCGTTGCCGGCCAATGGAGCGCTTTTTGTCAACAACGGAAACATAAATATGTCCGGGATACTGGCCGGTCAGTTGACGATCGCCACAAACAGAAGCATCAATATCACAAGCAGCATACTGTATAATACCGACCCCAGGACCGATCCGACCAGCACCGACATGCTGGGGATAGTTTCACAAAACAACGTGACGGTAGATTCCTCGGCCCCATATGATCTCGAGATAGACGCTTACATCCTCGCGCTGAACAATTCATTCTATGTAGAGGACTATACTTCGGGACTTAAAGGCACATTAACCTTATATGGAGGCATCACTCAGGTTGAAAGAGGCGCTGTGGGAACGTTCAATGCCAGTACCGGACAAAGGTCAAGCGGTTATATGAAAGATTATAACTATGACGAGAGATTTCAGAATGTCGCGCCCGCTTATTTTCCTCCAGCAAAAGACGCGAATGGCAGAATAATGTATCTAAAAACGGCCTGGCAGGAGCTTTAAATGAATACTAAAAAACTTATACTGATTTTCATCATTGTCATACTATTCACAGCGGCGCTATTGACGATCATTAACATCAACTTTTTCAAAGAGTTACCACTTGTTTCGCCGGAACCGAAAGAAGAGACTGTCGCGGTAGAGAGCCCTAAGTTGAATTATGCCATACCGACTACAGGCCTGATCTATGAAGCCGATATAACTGAGCTTACAGCGAGACGGAACGCTGTGAGGGAAAAAGAGATAAAAGCCGGACGCGCCAGGAGCATAAGAAGAGCGGCGGCATTTGGGCAACAAAAGGAAGCCGAGAATACGCTTTTAAACGCCGCTCACAGAGATCCTAAGCAAACCACGGTAGTTTTACCCGCCGAAAAAAAAGAAACTCCTCCAACTGATGAAGATATAAAAAAGCTGGAGTCCGAGGGCATTCTTTCTTATTAATATCGAGATTGGCAGAAAAACTGACTTGTTAGATCGAGTTTTTCTTATACAGCGGAATTAACGCGATGCTGGTCATGTTGACCAGCTCTTTTACTAGATTAATATCTTTTTCGGAGAAATCCACTTTCTTTCTGGTTATATTAAGGTTGATAACGCCGTAAACATCGTGGTCGCCGCCCTTATTGAACGGCACTATCAAAGAGGATTTGATCCTCGACCTCTTCATCTTATCGGAAAGACCGTTCTTATCTTTATCTTTGGGCAGTATTATAGGCTTCGCTGTGGCTGCCGCGAGTCCGGCTATCCCCTCCCCTATCCTTATACTGGTATTATTTACTATCTTGGTATCGAGTCTTGAGGCAACTTTTATATGAAGAGTCTTGGTATCCTTATCCACCGTCATGATAGATCCGGAATCGGCATTGAGCGCCATCGAACAGGTCTTAAGCATGGCGCTTAATATCTTCTCTTCGTAATATTTAGAGAAGAGAGGATCCAACTCGACAACTTCAGGGGCTATCTCTCCCAGTCTTTTTTTATGATAGCCCGTCTGCGCCATATGATTGAATATATCCTTTATGAGCCCTACCATGGAATAAGCCTGGTTATAGGAGAAGACGTTTATATCTATGAGTATATCTGCGAGCGTCTCGGGATCGATCCCGGATCTTTTCGCTTCATTGGCATACTCTGATGCGGTTCTGCGGTTCTTTAATATCAAGGGGCCTACCATAACATAAGCCACGTCAATATTGCCGATAGCCTTTATGGGAACGAGAAATATATCTACGCCGAAAGGCAGTTTGACATTGCCTCCGTTCTGAACTATGAGATTGAGTTTTTTAGCGGCATCAGGCGATGCCTTATCTCCGCAGAGTTTTTCGAGATCGGTGAATTTGGGGAGTATTTCTGAACAATACCTGGAGGGACGGCTTATCTGCGAAAGAAGCTCACCATCAAGGGAGATAGTCCTCAGCGTGACTTCCAGTACTTCTGAAAAAGAATCCTGGATCCTTTGCCACTCGGCAAGATTTACAAGGTCTGCCAGCCCGATATTTTTATAAAGCATTAATTATTAAGCCTAATTTTGTTTTAACTCGGATAATAGATTATATTTTTTTAATTTATTGTACAGGGTGGTCCTGTTTACGCCTAATTTTTTTGCAGCCTTCTTCTTGTTCCACTTCACCTCTTTCATTATCTGCAATATATATACCTTCTCCGGTTCCTTTAATGCGTCTTTAAGTGATGCTGAATTTGCGCTTTCAGCTGCGGCATACTGCGCGGTGCTTCTTACGAGTATATCCGGCAGGTCATCTGTATCAATGACCCCGTCCATATCAAGTATGACGGCTCGCTCCAGTATATTCTCCAGCTCTCTTATATTGCCGGGCCAATCGTGACTCGTGAGTATCTCCATGGCACCGGCCGTAATGTCGCTTATCTTCTTGTGGTTCTCTTTGGAATACATGCCTATAAAATGCTTTACCAATAGCGGGAGGTCGTCCTTGCGCTTTCTTAAAGTTGGGATATTGATAGAGATCACGTTCAACCGGTAATAAAGATCCTCGCGGAACTTCTTCTCAGAGACCAGTTTTTCCAGGTCCTGGTTCGTGGATACTATGAAACGTATATCCACTTTTATGGTCTTGTGGTCACCGACAAGCTCAAACTCTTTTTGCTGGAGCACCCTTAAAAGCTTTACCTGAAGATCTAGCGAGAAAGAGTCTATATCGTCCAGAAGGACCGTTCCGCCATGAGCCAGCTCAAAGCGGCCCTTTCTGTCATTTATAGCTCCTGTGAACGCTCCTTTTGTATGGCCAAAGAGCTCGCTCTCTATTATCTCCCTTGGCAGGGCCCCGCAGGATATCTCAATAAACGGCTTATCTTTTCTCTTCTTATCCGCCTTATGTATAGCGCGGGCAACCATCCTCTTTCCGGTCCCGCTCTCTCCTCGCAGCAATATTGTAGCCTTGGAACTGGAGATACGCTCTATGATGGAGTATATCTCCTTCATGGAGTGATCCAATCCTACTAGATCATGAAAATTATCGCCCTTGGGATGTAGTAATTTCTTAATGAATGACGGCTTGCTTTTAGGCTGCGGAGTCCTTGCGAGGGCTTTTTCTATAGAATTTATTATTTTTTTATCTTCTATGGGCTTTATGAGGCAATCGGAAATGAGGCCGCTTATCTCTTCGCGTGCATCGTCAAAAGACGATAATAAGATTATTTCGGACAACGGAGCCTTGTCTTTAAGCTCCATGATTGAATTTGTGTCATTGTCGCAGGTGAAGTCGGCGAGTATTACATTAAAGACTTTTTCTTCCAGGGAGGAGATCGCTTCTTCATGAAAATCGGCTACATCTGCATCGTAGCCGTGGTGTCGGATCAATTCATAGAGAGATTTTTGGGCAAGTCTGTCACCGCTTAGGATTAAAACTCGTGCTTTGCTCATCGATACCATCCATCCCGCGTATCTCGCGCTCTATTCTTTTGGAATAATCGTTCAGCTTTTTAAGAAGCAACGCTGTCTTCTTTATTCCCTGCTTCGATTCCAGAAGAAACTGCCGGCCCTGCGAATTATCACCTATAGAGTGCAGAGCCAGGTTTATGAACCGGTTTGTAGAGTCGATGGGATGTGATATCTCATTTATTATCCCGTTATACTTCCTGCCCATCGAAGAAAGCTTCTTGAACCGGATCTTACTGCCATTATTATGTCTTGCCATCTTATCACACCAATTTTATAAAGCAAGCAAAATTATTCTAACTTTTTGAAATACTAACTAACCTATTTCTTTGCCTCAAGCACGGCTATTCTATTCTTTACCGATTTTACAAATTTTTCGTTTTTAACTTTTTCTATAACGTTTTTATATATCTCTACCGCTTTTTCCGGCCTGTTCAGTTTTTTTACGAATATATTTTCCGCTTGCGGCAGAAGTTGTGTTATCGCTATCTGGCTCATGTACTTTTTTAACGTCTCTTCCAGGACTTTGCCGGCTTGTTCGTAATCTTCCGACAGTATATATGTCTGTATAAGGAATACCGACGCGCCGTATCCGAGCAGCTTGCCGCTGTTTTCCCTCTCCAGCCTCTGATAGAACTGCTCCGCTTGAGCATAAGCGGCCTTTGCATCTACCGCCCTGCCCTTCCCTTCATAGTACTTGGCTATGTATATGGGTATCTGCATGCCTATTTGAGTCTGTGTATACTTATCCCGGAGAGTTTCGTATTCCTTCAGCGCCTTGGGCCAGTTACCTTGCAGCTCATATGCTCTCCCCTTCAGAAATATAGCCGCGCTCAATACCGCCTCGTCTTTAGCGTACTTCTTGATCATCGTATTCAATGTCGCGAGAGCCTTATCGTAATTTTTATTCACTATATAGAATTCAGCCAGCGCCATACTCGCGTCCCTGGCTATATTGACGTTCGGGTATTTTTTTAATAGTTTTTTGAGGTCATTTTCTACCGTTTCAAGAAGCTTCGGCGGAGCCACGTCCGGGTTAATGGCGATCTTCTCGTTATTCTTCATAGCTCGGTAAAAGAGCTTCTCGGCGGCATATTCCCCGCTTGATCCAGCTATGGCAAGGGCAACGCCCAAAACTATCAGCGCCGAAAGCATTAAGTATATTATCTTCTTCATTTTAATTTTTTAGCAGGCTCACTCTTTTTTATATGCAGCAGGAACTGAGAAACAGATATTATGACGAAACAATCTATATATATTGCCGCGACTATGCCGATAGCTGTTATGTAGACGGTTATCTCAGGAAACGTCCGGGAGATCAGTTCCGTAGAAAAACTCTTCAATAACGATATCGGTAGATATAATAGGAACGGCAGGAACAACAGACTGAATATCGTAAAGAAGTTGCGCGCCCCCAGATAGATGCTCCTGAAAATGGCTTTTAATATCGCTCTATGCTCCAAAACCAATATCGGCACTGTCAATACGAAGAATACCTGCAGTATTATGTTGCTCAAGAACAATATAGCAGAAATAGAGAATTGATAAAATTCCTGCGGCACCGGGAGATACCTGCCGGCAAAACGCACGATCTTGGAGAATAGCGTCACCTCCGCTTTTCTTAAAAGCAGGAAGAGAGCCATCATGAGCACTCCATATAAAATGAATGCCACGTAATGCTTAAGAGCGTTCTTTAATACGGCTTTCGCCCTAATAGGCAGGTTTTCTTTTAAACTATTGAATATGTTGACGCAAGCGCCGGTTAAGAGGACTCCGAAGAGTATGTATATCGTGACCTGTAGTGCGTAAAATATCTTTGGAAGTAGTATAAGATTGCCGGGATAATGCATATAGCCTTCCCCGAAAAACTTCTTTATTATCGGCCCGGCTATCTTAGAGAGAGGAAATCTTGAATAGAAATATGTAAGTTCCAGCGCTAGTGACTCAAGGAACGCTATAATAACGAACGGCAAGAGAACGACCGGTTTACTCTTTATGAACTCAAACGTATCTATCCAGTTTTTTCTTATATTGTATTTCATGGTGTGTTCATATTATATACCAAGCTTGAGTTAAGTAAAGGAAAAAGTCAGCCCTATTATGCCGTAGGGCGGGTTTTAACCCGCCCTACGTTATAGTACATTATATTAGCTATGAGTGCGGTGGGAGAACATAAAACGTCATCGGCTTTATGCTCTCGCCACATAAGCATGCCTACAGGTTCAAGCATACCCCCATACGGTGCATTGAGCAAAAGCCCAATACACTGTATGGAATTATGCGCTGAACTTCCTTCTCAACTTCCTGCCGACTAATCCTACCAGGCCCATGCCCAACAAGATCATGCTGCTTGGCTCCGGTACCGGTCCAGATGCAACCCAGAGACCTTTTCCGTCTGCCTCTCTTCCACCCGCTAAATCAATCATAGCCGGAGTGAAAGCAACTCCCGGAGAACTATTCACTACCCAGAAATCTTCCCTGTCAGTACCATAGATAGGATCACTCGTGGTGTAAAAATCATAGAATCCATCATGATACGACATCGTCCAAGTAGAAGATTCCGTCCCCCAAAGGATAGGCGTATAACCAAATGCTTTGACATGAAAAGAATAAATGGGCTCATAGTTGTCATTAACAACTCCCCATGTATACTTTGTCTTGCCCGCTAGCAAAGGGTTATTGATTACATCCTTATCATTTTGGTTCAGGATAAAATCCTTCTGGAAT
>Ga0268280_1000728_pt1 | contig 25213 bp, 20 predicted proteins | sample saktaG_9_FD_190139 | JGI IMG/M metagenome (GOLD analysis project Ga0268280, IMG submission 190139) | Saline water microbial communities from Sakinaw Lake, British Columbia, Canada - sak_2011_5_24_40m | ecosystem: Environmental > Aquatic > Non-marine Saline and Alkaline > Saline ... | reverse complement strand
GGCCCTGATGCTGCTGGGCATGGGCTTCACCAACTTTTCCATGAACGCCCTGGCCATCGCCGAGATCAAGGGGGTATTTACCCGCATACATTACGCGCGTCTGCGCAAGATCGTCAGCCAGCTCGACCGTTTCGGCTCACGCACCGAGATCAAGGCGTTCTTCAAAAAATCTCTGCTCGAGCTCTATCCCGACCTGTTGGACAGCCATGGCCCGTTGTAGAAACCGGGAAAGCCTCATGAACGGCCAATGGTGTTCTGATTGCATTTCCACTACGCTGCGGCTAGCCACACACTAATCGGCAATTCGCGATTCCCATTCCCGGCCGGTCGCTTTCATTCCTGTTTTAGTTGTATAATTTGCAGCAAAGAGAAATGACAGCGAAATCGTCCCCAGCCGCATTGGACACCAACGACCTTGTCGCAAGACACTGGCGCCGGGTCTATAAATTGTGCCTTTTTTACCTGGGCGACGCCCAGGACGCGGAAGACGCGGCACAGCTGGTGTTTGAAAAAATATTGAGAAAATACCAGCAATTCCAGGGTCAATCCGCTCCCTACACCTGGATATACCGCATCGCGGTCAACACGGCGCTGAGCATGCTGCGGCGGCGCAAGATCGTCCGCTGGCTGGAGCTGGAAAAAGCCGTCGAGCAAAGGACGTCCGCCGCGGCCGACCCGGCCCTGGACATGGAGCAGCGCGAAGAAGAACGGGAAAAGCGCCGGCGGCTGCAGGCCGGGATTGCCCGCATGTCAACGCGCGAGAAAAAGGCTTTTTACTTTTTTTATTACGAGCAGCTTCAGCAAAAGGAGATCGCCACCATCATGGGCACGTCGGTGCCCGCTGTCGAATCCCTGGTGCACAAGGCGGTAAAAAAAATCCGCGCCAGTTAGCAAGGTCCGCCGCTCCCGCCCTCAAGAAACGAACATCATCCCGGTTGCTGAATCCGCAGCAGCCGGACAGCTTATAGAATTATTGCGAAACTTTTTTAACCTGACGCTCCTTCAGCCAGCAGTAACTGACCGGGACCGTAAAAACAGTGATCAGGGCAAAGAACATGCCGCCAAAGGTGGGAATGGCCATGGGCACCATTATATCGGCTCCACGACCGGTTGAGGTGAGGACTGGCAGGAGAGCCAAAATTGTTGTGCCTATGGTCATGAGTGCAGGTCTGATCCTGCGCAGACCTGCCCTGACAGTGGCTTCCCGCACCTCGGCCACGGTTTTCGGTTTTTCTCTGGCAAAAACCTGATCCAGATAGGTGGCAATAAGTACACCGTCATCTGAAGCAATGCCGAATAATGCCAAGAAACCCACCCAGACAGCCACGCTGAGATTTATGGGATGGATCTGGAACAGGTTCTGCAAATGAACTCCAAAAATTGAAAAATCCAAAAACCAGGGCTGGCCATAGAGCCAGATCATTATAAATCCTCCTGACCAGGCAACGGCAATACCGAAAAAAACCAGAAATGTAGTTGAGACACGGCCAAACTGAAAGTAGAGGATCAGGAAAATAATAAAAAGGGCCAGGGGCAGCACAAGCATCAGTTTTTTTTCTGAGCGCACCTGGTTCTCATAACTGCCGGCAAAGGAATAGCTGACCCCGGCGGGGATGACCAGTTCCCCGCTCTCTATTTTTTGCTGCAGGTATTTTGCTCCGGCCTCGACCACCTCGACTTCCGCCCGACCAGGTTTCATATCGAACAAGACATAGCCCACCAAGAATGTATCCTCGCTCTTGATGACCTGCGGCCCCCGGACATAATTGATTTTGGCCAACTGGGTCAGGGGGATCTGCTGGCCTCCTGGAGAAGAGACATAGATCTTTGCCAGGGTTTCAAGGTTGCCGCGCAATTCCCGCGGATAGCGGACTCTGACCGGATATCGTTCGCGCCCTTCAACGGTTGTGGTTATATTCATGCCGCCGATGGCAACCTCAATCACCTCCTGAACTTTACGCAGCATGATACCGTAACGGGCGATTGCCTCCCTGTTGATCTCAATCTCAAGGTATGGTTTGCCGATTATCCGGTCAGCGATCACAGCGGATGGTTCAATGGCCGGGACATCTTTTAATAACTTCTCTATCTCCATACCCACTTTTTCAATTGTTTCCAGATCCGGCCCCTTAATTTTTATGCCCATGGGCGCCCGCATGCCGCTCTGCAGCATTACGATCCTGGCTGCGATCGGCTGCAGTCTGGGGGCCGAGGTGGTTCCGGGAATTTTGCCTGCTGTAACGATTTCAGCCCATATTTCATTGGCGGAGTAAATACCGGCCCAGCGCTTCCTACCCGGATTGAGAGCGGGGTCCAGTTCAGGCCGCCACAAACGGAAAGGGTATCCTGAATTTTCAGGGATCAGCTTTCCTTGCTTATCCCGGGGAAATTTCCCGCTAACGATATAAGGCATGCCATCCGGGCCAGGCAGTTTGCGGCCGGCCTCATCACGGAAAAAATCCGTTTCATCAATGCTGAACCTGAACCTTATCCTTCTGCCTTTATTATCAACCAGATACTGGGGTTTATAATTAATCACCGTTTCGATCATGGAGATTGGCGCCGGGTCAAGCGGAGTATCGGCCCGGCCGAGTTTTCCCACGGCAGAATCTATTTCCGGGATATTGGCAAAGGCCATATCCTGTTTTTTAATGACGTCCAGGACCTCGCCGATTGAAGCATGGGGCATGGTAGTGGGCATATACAGAAAGGCCCCTTCATCGAGTGGCGGCATGAACTCCTTGCCCAGTCCGGGAAATTTATGACTGACATACGATATGGGTGAAGATTTTTTAACAAACCCGGGCAGCCAGCTGAAAATAGTATTAAACCCCAGCCAGGTAAGTAGGCCAAAAAAAAGTATGCCCATGATCGCGGAAAAGAAAATGGTTTTGTGCCCCAGAAACCATGTAAGCAAACGGCCGTATACTCTCTGGAATAAATTGAAAAAATCCAGGATGCCTCCGATCAATGCAACCACAAAGACAAGATTCAGGACAACTCCTTTTTCCGGACCCAGCGGCAGCCAGTGTGTGGTCAGAATGACCGCTATAATGAATGCAGCGGCATAGTTGACGATCAGGGTGATCTTTTTCCTGGCCTTCTCACTCAGCCTGATCTGCCATAGCTGAAACGCTCCCACTGCAATCAGAATCAGGCCGAACCACCAGGCGATCATGAACAAGGATAAAATTCCGGCGATCATTAACAGAGCACTTAGAATCCGCCTGGTCAAGCCCTTTTTTATTTTCCCTGAAAACAAAAGCTGGGCATAAGGGGGGATGATGGTTATGGTAATAATAATGGAGGCAATAAGAGCAAATGTTTTGGTGAAAGCCAAAGGTTTGAAGAGCTTGCCTTCCGCTGCCACCATGGTAAAAACCGGAAGGAAACTAACGACAGTTGTGGAAACGGCAGTGATGACCGCGCTGCCCACTTCACTGGTGGCCCGGTAGATGACGGTTAAGCGATTCTCACCGGGGTCGGCCTGGTCCAGGTGCCTGACTATATTTTCAACTATTACTATGCCCATATCCACCATGGTGCCTATGGCAATGGCAATCCCGGATAGGGCGACGATGTTGGCATCGACGCCAAAATATCTCATGGCAATGAAAGTCATCAGTACGGCCAGCGGCAGCAACCCGGAAATCAGGACGGAACTCCGCAGGTTGAGCAACATGATCAGCACCACTATAATGGTAACCAGGATCTCTTCAGTTAAGGCAGTATTCAGTGTCTCCAGGGTCTCATTGATCAGACCGGTCCGGTCATAAAAAGGGACAATTTTGACCTGACTCACCGTGCCGTCGGCCAATGTTTTTTTTGGCAGTCCGGGGGAAATTTCGGCAATTTTTTTCTTCAGGTTTTTAATGGCCGCCAGTGGATTGTCTCCGTAGCGGACCACCACCACTCCCCCTACCGCCTCCGTGCCCTCCTTGTCCAGGGCTCCCCGGCGCAAGGCAGGTCCCAGAGTGACTTTGGCAATATTTTTAATATATATGGGGATATTGGCATTAACCTTCACTACTGAATTTTCAATATCGGTCAGGCTTTTAATAAAACCCAGCCCGCGGATCATATATTCCACCTTGTTTATTTCAATTGTCCTTGCCCCGACATCCAGGTTCGACATTTTGACCGCCATAAATACCTGCTCCAGAGAAACATGGTTGGCGCGCAGGGCATCGGGATCGACATCGATCTGGTATTCCCGTACAAATCCGCCAACCGAGGCCACTTCACTGATGCCATCAGCGGACAATAAGGAGTAGCGGACATACCAGTCCTGAATTGTGCGCAACTCCTGCAGGTCCCAGCCGCCGCTGGCATTCCCCTTTTCATCCCTCCCTTCCAGGGTATACCAGTAGACCTGGCCCAGGGCGGTGGCATCAGGACCAAGGGTTGGTTGTACGCCTTCGGGCAGGGTAGCGGACAGGGAATTTAGTTTTTCCAGGATCCGAGACCTCGACCAGTAAAAATCAATGTTGTCCTTAAAAATAACGTAAATACTTGAAAAACCGAACATGGAATAACTGCGGACCGTTTTGACACCGGGGACACCCAGGAGAGAAACTGTCAGCGGATAACCGACCTGGTCCTCGACATCCTGGGGAGATCTTCCCATCCATTTGGTGAATACTATCTGTTGATTTTCACCAATGTCGGGAATGGCATCTACCGGGACCTGGTCCCTGGGAATCCCCCCCAGGTTCCAGTCAAATGGAGCGACCATGATTCCCCATAGCAGAATTGCCAGCACCAGCAGGGTAACGACAAGTTTGTTTTTCAAACAGAACAAGATGATCCGATCCAGAAATGATTTTGGCTGCGGGAACATACTTTTATCGTCCATTTGCATCTCCTAAGCAGCTGCGCTTATTTCTCTTTCTCACCGGCAACCAGTGTTTCCACTGAATCCTGGCAACCCAGCATGCTGGCCCCGAAATAGGGATTCCTGGTTTGCATGTGGTCTTGCAGCCAGTAGGCTCCCTTATTGTCAAAGGCCATGGGGCAGTGAAAGCGGTACACTGCTGTCTTGCCGCCGCCAAACCCGGCAATGGCCGTGGTTATAGGTCCGGTCAATTTTTCAAAACTGGCTCGGGCCGCCCCGATATCTTTGGCGGATTTCAAATCCTGAGTGCTTGTTCTTATTCCGGCTTCCAGTTTCATCCACTGCAAATGGGTTTCTCCCTTGAGCAATTTCATGTCCGCCGCCGCCAGTTCATGTAACAGGTCAGCCGCTGCTTTTTGCGCATTTTCGAGATGGTCTCTGCTAAAAGCATCCTGGATCGCAAAATAGGCCTGGACCACACGATCAATCGTTCTACTAAAGTCCCGCGCTGCAGCCTGTTTTTTTGAGGGTTCCGGCTTCTGGTTATTGGCTTCCGGCATTTCTTTTTTTGTCGGGCCGTGCTGTTCATGTCGCAGGTGGCCGCTATCGGGAGCACCACCCTCGGGATTCATCATGCTGGGTTTACCCTGGATCTGGAGGTCACTGTCGATCTTGAAGGCGCCATTAACAACCACCTCATCCCCCTCATTGAGTCCTTCGCTGACAATATAGTCATCCCCTGCCCGCGGTCCCAGGCTTACCTGGCGTGCGGCAAAGATCCCTTTTTTTCCGGCTACGGCCAGGTAGACAACCGCTCTGGTTCCGGTCAGCAGGGGTGCTGAGGCAGGAATGACCAATGGCATCTGCGTATTTTTGTTCTTGGAAGCCAGGTAGCCTAATTTTTCAGCTCTCACCAGGGGCATGCCGCATATATCGCATTTTCCCGGCCGGTCCTTCACAATTTCCGGATGCATCGGGGATATCCATTTATCCATTAAATCTTCGTCCAGTACCTTGCCGCCAGAGGACAATTTGGAGTGGACAACGGCCCGGACGAACATCTCCGGTTTCAATATGCCTGTGGCATTGGCTGCATTCACTCTTACTTTGACGGTTCTGGTGGCCGGATCCACAACCGGATCGATGAAGGCGATTTTGCCCGCAAATCTTTCTCCCGGATAAGCTTCCGTCTCAAACTCCACTGTCTGACCGTAACGGATCCATGAAAGATCTGATTCGTAGGCGTCAAGTAAGATCCAGACAAAAGAAAGGTCTGCGATAGTATATATCCTGGATCCGGTCTGCACATACATTCCCTCAGTGGCATTCTTTTGCACCACAATCCCGCCTATGGGAGAAAATACGGTCAGATGGTCTTTTGTCTTTTCACTTTCTTCGATTTCCTTGATCTGGTCATTGGTTAGACCCCAAAGTCTCAACTTTTCACGTACCGCAACCAGGTTTTTTAAAGGCGTTTTCTTGGCCTCGATCAATTCCTGTTGGGCAGTGATTAACTCCGGGCTGTAGAAGTTGACCAGGTGGTCCCCTTTTTTTACTTCAGCCCCGGTAAAATCAACGTACAAATGGTCGATCCGCCCCGGCACCCAGGCCGTAATGTGTTTTAAACGGGTCTCATCAAAAGCGACCTTGCCGGCCAGACGCACCTCGCTTGTCACATAGCGGCGCTGAACAGCGGCAGTCCGGATGCCGGCCAGTTTCATGGCATTTTCCGAAAGTTTCAATTCCCGTTTCCCAACCTGAGAGTCCCCGCTGTCAGAAACAGGTATCAGGTCCATTCCGCAGATCGGGCATTTTCCGGGGTTGGGCTGCTTGATCTGGGGATGCATTGAGCAGGTCCAGATAAGGACCTTATTTGTCGCCGGCTCTTCCGAATCAGCATGCCGGTGAGCGGATGATCCCGGTGCCGTACCGCCGCTGAAGAGCAGGCCCAGTGAAAAAGCGAAAAACAGGGCTGCAATCATGGGCCATCTGAGATTTGAATTCCAAAAGCTTAATATAGTTTGTTTCATTTTTTCCATTTTTATTCTCCTTGGCGCAGATCTCTGCCAACCAGCATCTCCAATTCCGCCAGTTTCTGGGCCTGGGTAGCCAGCGATCGCTCATATTTCAATTCAATGTCGAGTAACATTCTTTGCGAATCAATTAAATTCAATATGTCTGCTTTGCCTGATTTATAGGCCTCTTCAACAACCTTTGCTACCTGCCTGGCTTGAACCAGCAGGGTGTCGCGATAAAGAATCGTTTTTTGCGCGGCATCATTGTAATTGAAAAATACCATCTCCAATTCGGCCAACAGATTGTTCTCCCTTTCCCTTTTTTGATTTTCGGCTGCCTTGAGGTTGGCCCTGGCCATGCTGACGCCGGCCTTATTTTTAGAGAACCAGACAGGAAGACTGATTTGGATCATGGCCGCGATCGGGTCTTTGCCGCTGTCCGCCACTCCGGCCATTGCCGCCTCGCCGGTTATGATGTAGTCCACGCCCAGGGAGACATCAGGGAAATAATTTCTTTTGGCCAGTTTGATGTCGATTTCCGCTTTGCTGGCCATGAATTCCAGAGATCTCAGCTCAGGAGAATTCTCTCTCAGCCAAGCCAATAATTGAGCTTCGCTTGGTGTTTTTTGGGAAAAAGAAATCTGCTGTGGAATCGGCAGCCGGGCTTTCGCATCCCGGTTGAGAATGGAATTCAATTTGGACCTAATGGGGATGAGTCGCTCCCGGGCGCTCCTTAACTGATCGCCAAGAACGTCTTTTTCCAGTTGAATTTTGATTAAATCCGCATAAGAGGCAATCCCAGAGCGATATTTTGCCTGAATGGCGGCACTCAAGGTTTCCAATAACCTGATGTTTTCCTCTACTATCCCTATATTTTTATAAATATAATAATATTCATAAAAATAATTTTTGACATTGTAGAAAAGATTGAATCGGGTTTGTTCGTATATTTGACCGGATGACTTTGCGGCTTCCAGGGCGGATTTGCCCTTCAATTTTAATTTTCCAAACCATGGGAACATTTGCATGATGCCTATTTTGCTTTGCTGCGGCCCAACCCGGGTCTCCACCTCCTGAATAAAATAAGCAAAAGTGAACAGGGGATTCGGCAAAGCGCTCGCCTGGGCAGTGCTCTCCAAAACCGCTTGCCAGCGGAAAAATGCCGCCTGTAATCCCGGATTATTCAAAGCCGCAACCGCGAGCAGGTCATCCAGGGAGGAAGCTTCGCTTATCGTATCCGTCTGGCTGAATAAATATCCATTGGCAGCTGCTTGGCCGATCAGCAGCAAAAAAAGAACCGGCACTATTTTGACTATTTTTGCTTTATCCATCTGATTTATCCCCGGTGTTTTTTTTTTCAGGATGGCAGCACTTTTTGCTGCAGATTTTTGTGGCAGCGGACAATTTTGCCTGTAAACCATCAATCAAACATTCACATTGATGGTGATGCAAAAATTTCTTCACTGCCAATATTTCTTCAATGGAATTCTGCTGAATCTTTTCCTGGAGAGCACTGATGTCTCTGAGATGGGCAAATATTTTCTCTTTGTCAACCTCAACAGCCCTAAGGTCTGTTATCATTTTTCCCTGACAGCGTCTTATCTGAATTTTGATCTGCTCGTTTTTTTTGTGGTTGACCAGGCGGATCTTTGCCATTTTCTCCTTTTGCTGTTTTGTCAGATTTAAGGCGAATTCAGCTTTTTTTGTTTTGAAATTGTCTTTAAAAAAATGAACCGCCATGGAAAGATTCAGAAGGATCGACAAAATAAAGATAAATCTGAATATTAATTTTCCCAATTGATCACCTCCAGATATGCCTTATTTATGCTGCCGGAAAAATCAGCCTGAAAAGAATCTATCGCAACAATATATTCCGGAGCCGCGGGCACATTTTTATTCTTTATTGAGCCAATTATCCAGAAATGAATGAAGAAGGCGAAAATGAACAACAAACTGTAAACAAGGGCATATTTTCTGATTTTTGCCGTGTAAGGCTGCCGGTTCCTTTTTTGCGCCCGGGCCCGGGCAAAAAACTGATATTTTAAACCAGGGTTTTTATTGACTTCTTCTTCCAATTCCTCATTATGGCGTTTGATCAAAGCTTCTACATCCATTTTTACTCCTTCAACCAATTAGATGCTTGAACTTGGATCACCTTGCTAAAAATGATTTCATAAATGATTTGAAAAGGCGCATTTGGCCGGGGCCGGGGTCGAAAACCCGGCTCTAGGCGCAGGGCAAGAAAACAAAATTCAAAAATCCAAGCACCAAATCACAAATAAGCACCAAGCATCAATGATCAAATGAACAAAACATCGAGAACGCGCGGCCATGGCCTTTGTTTGGGTCATTGGAATTTGGAACTTGGAGTTTATTTGGGATTTGGAATTTGGGATTTGGAATTTAAAAAGGGCACCCGCCCCCTGCGAGGACGGACAAATCATATCCGCCAAGGTCGGCGGATGATTTGTGCGGCAAGGGGCGCCCCTACCGTCCACCGTTTACCGTACGCCGATATCGTCTTGCCCCTAACCCAAGACCTCTAACCTTTATTCTACATGCTTCAGAAACACTCCCCTTACCTTTTCCATCAGCTCGGCGATATTCTCACGGGAAAAACCCTTTGACGAAATCGGCTTCTCAACGAGGAACTCGACCTTGCCGGGGCGGATGAAGAGGCTGCCCCTGCGGTTGACGCGGTAAGCGCCTTTCTGCACCAGGGGCAGGATATCCAGCCCGGTCTCCAGGGCCAGCAGGAACCCGCCTTTCTTGAATGGGCCCAGCTTGCCGTCGCGAGTGCGCGTGCCCTCGGGCAGGACCATGAAGGAAAAATCCCGCTTGGCCCGGATCAAATCGGCGGCGCGCCGCAGGGATTCCATCGCTTTGATGCCGCTCCTGCGGCTGACCGGGATCTGGCCCATGCGCCGGATCACCCAGCCGTAGACCGGCCAGTCGAAGTGGCTCTCCTCCTCTATGCCGCGGGCCCAGCCCGGGAAACTGGAGTAGAAGACGAAAGCGTCAAGAATGTTGACATGGTTCAACATCAGCAGATACTGGCGTCCGGGTTCGAAATTTTTCCTCCCGGAAACCGTGACGCGGATGCCGCAGATCCAGACCAGCGAGCGGCACAGCCCCTTCAGCCAGGATTCGAAAAAAGCGCCGGCGCGGAATATGCCGATCAACAGCAGGCACAGACCCCCGACAGAGAACCAGGTCCAGCCCGCGCCCCAGATCAGCAGCGAGAGGACGGCCGCGGCGGCTTTCTTCATGCCAGGATGGCCAGTTCGCCGGGCAGGACCTTCAGGCGCAGGGGCGTCAGGCCCAGCAGCTCGCCGTCGGCCATGAGCAGTTCCTGGGGAAAACTTTCGATGGTGACTTCGGCGGCGCGAAAGATCTTGACCTTGGGGTGACTGACGTGTGTACCCTTGAAGACCCGGGAAAAGATGCTCAGGATGTCGCGGCGGTTGACGCCCTGGAAAATGACCAGGTCAACCAGGCCGTCCTGGGTGTCGGCCATGGGCGCGATCTTCATGCCGCCACCGGTGAATTTGGAATTGGATATGACCAGGGCGCTGTCGACGATCTCCAGTTTTTCACCGTCGATGGTCAGGCGCATGCGGTTGTTCATGCCTTTGGCCAGTCGCATCAGCACGGCCAGGCTGTATCCCAGGGAACCGAAACCTTTCAGTTTCTCGTTGGTCAGCTTGAGGATGTCGGCGATCAATCCGACGCCTAAAATATTGAGGTAATACTGCCTGATTTCCTTTTGATCGAGTTGATAAGTGATTTCGACCAGGTCGACCTGGCGGCGCCGGCCACTCAGGATGCTTTCCACCGCTTGGCGCCAGGAGACAACGGAAAAATCGCGCAGGAAGGAATTACCGGTCCCGGCCGGGATCATGCCCAGCTCGATCGCCTGTTGCGGCCGACCCTCAGCGTACAGGCCGTTGACGATCTCGAACGGCGTTCCATCGCCGCCCACGCTTAAAATCCTTTCATAACCGTTTTTGGCGGCTTCCTGCCCGAACTGGAAGGCCTGGCCGGCATAATCCGAGACCCTGACCTCCATGGTTTTGATCTTCCGGCCCAGGAGTTCGCGCATGGCGGCGAAAGCTTTCAGTCCTTTGCCCTTGCCGGCATGGGGATTGAGAACGAGCATGGTTTTTGGGTCTGGAAGCATGGCTCACTTATAGCATAGTCCGGGCTTCATGGCAATTCAGCTGTCCCAGCGCGTAGCGGGACGGTCCCGCCCCGCCCCTGTAGTTGTGCCCGTCATCATGTAGCATTCACGGGCATTTACATTGACATTTCAAATGGATATCCATAAAATGCAATAATGGCAAAAATTGATTTTCTTATCAGTCAACCTGCAGTGCCCTCTTTGCGTCGGCAAATCGGCTGCAGACAGGAGAATCCCACGATAAAACACATAACCCGCTTCCGCTGTATCTTTCTGCTCATTGTGCTGCTACTGCCCGGCTGCCGCGATCGCTCTCGCGGATCGCTTACCGACAAGCATGCCTTCTACAAGGTCGACATAACCGGCAATTACCGCATGCTTGAGGGGGCCGGCGCTGGCGCCCGGGCCATCCGTTTTACTCTTTCTTCCAAGAGCGCCTCGGAGATTCCTTTACTCAGCCTCCGCGTTCTCCATGATTCCGGGGCCAAGGACGCGGACATCGACCCGGCTGTGGCTGGCATGCTCCAGAGGATCATGACCGGCACCCCGGGAAAAACCGTCAGTGACCACAAGATTGTCCTGCCTATTGCCGGCTACCCGGCCCGGGGCCGAATGGTGACCCGTGAACGATTGAACGGACAGGCAGTGTCCTATTTTCTCTTCGCCTTCGTAGATGGCAAACAGCGCCTCCATGGCGTCACGCTTACAGTCGACGGCGATGATCCGCCGATCCCGTTCGAGTTCGATACGGCCCTGCGTACGCTGGCCATTGAAGGCCAGCGCGGCACCGCAACGGAGTTCAATGGCACCATGGTCTACTGCGCCCCCTTTGCCAACTTCTACCTCGTTTATCCCATTGCCTGGCAACTGATTTTATACCAAGATCTGAAAAAACCAGACGTGATCTGCGCTGATCCGAAGGGTCTTTCCAGCCCGCACAGCAGGGAACCTGTACTCTTCATCCACAAAGTGCCCACGTCCGGTGATGCCCGCAAAACCGCGGTCCAGCGCTACAGGGGCAGTCGGCAGAAGGTCACCACATTCGAAACCTTTGTGGGCCCCTGGCCCGCCGTGTGCTCGGCCTACCTCGACGCCGCGAGCAAGGTCATGGTCTGGGACTACGATGTCTTCACTGGCCAGCAAACCCTCTGCTTCACCATCACTCAGGCTTCGAAGACGTTCGCCAAGGATCCACCCAAGGCCATGCGCGCCCTGCTCGCCAGCATTTACCTTTAATATGGGAGCCACCCCGATGAAAACCATGAAAAGAACACTTCTCCTGACCATCCTCACCGCCCTCGCCACTACCGGTCTCCACGCCCAGGTGGATGCTCCGCCTCAGGATGACTACTCGTTCCAAGGCCTGCAGGACAACCACCCCACTCGCCCCGGTTATCGCCAGACTGTGACCTGGCAGTCCGCCTCCTTCTACAAATATATCGTTGAGAAACAGGCCCGGGGCGAACCGATCACCACCATGGAACACATGACCATTCGCCTGATGATCGCCAACCGCACCTGGCCCGTGCCGCCCAAACTCACGGACAAGGACCGCGCCGTCGCCGCCTGGATCGACAAGCATGACACAGCGACTGCCAACACCATCGTGCTCGGCTCCCAGGCCGCGGGCGGCAAGATCGACTACGACGCCGCTCCCCCGCCCTCCATCGAGGCTTTCCGCAAGTACTACAACGGCCTGCCCCCCGCACGGCGCACCACCGCGGCCAAGTTGATGATGACCTTCTACACCTCTTCCGGCTTTGATATGCGTTCCGACGAGCAGCGCGCCGCTGCTGCAGAGCGCGAGAAACCCGCCGGCCCCTCGGCCGCCGAAGCCGCCAAGGCCGATCGTGACCGCATGAACGCCTCCGATGCCGCCAACGCCGCCCGCGATCGCGACCATTTCGATGCCGTTAGTGCCCGCAACAATCTTATCCAGCGGATCAATGAGTCCAAGCAGGGCTATCCGTCGGATGCCATCCCTCCTGCCAACGCCGTTACTCCTTCCGCCCAGCAAGCCGTACCGGCGACAGCCCCCGCGACAGAATCATCAGGCGCTACCAATGAGCAAGGTGCCCAAACCGCCCAGCAAGCCGAACCGGAGGCATCCCCCGAGACGGAGCCATCGGACACGACCGATGAGCAAGGCGCCCCGGCAGCCGCAACCACCGCCCCCGCCGAGGGCAAGTTCGATGGCGTCTACCGCGGCAGTGCCGAAGGCACACCCATGACGCTCCACATCAGCGGCAGTATCATCAGCGTTAAATTGGACAAGGTCACCCTGAGCGGTTCCGTGGATGCCAACGGCAGTCTGTCGGCCTCCTGGTCCGGCATTACTGAATCTTATGAAGTGTCGAGCGGTGAGGGGCAGTCGGGAACGATCAATATCCAAACCCGGCTTACCCTGACCGGAAAAGTAAATGGCGACAGTGCCTCCGGCAGCCTGGGTATCCACAGCACCGGCCCCGGTGGCCTCGACGAAAGCCGGTCTGCCAGTTGGAGCTGTTCCCGCTGAATCGCAAGGAGAATGACAACGCTTTTACGTGAAAGGGGTAGTGCCCCAAATTGGCAGGATTGAACCTTACTTGGGTTGTTCTTCGCGAACCAGCCTGATTCCGAACACCTTCGCCGTCTCGCTGCCATCCGTGGCCTGGAAGCGCACGGTTATTTTTTTCTTGCCGGTGGTCAGGTCCGGGGGGATGGGATAGCGCAGGTCAAAGAAATGGGGCACGCCTCCCCTCTCGATCGCCTGCTCGGCGATCTTGTTTCCATCGACCAGGATGGCGAAGGTACGCCGACGCCATTCGTCCTGGAAGTAGGTCACCATAAGGGCCAGGGGCCGGCCGGACTCCACCGGGAGGTCGCAGGCCATCCAGTTCTTCGTGCGGCGGAAGGCGCGGCCCTGGACACGGTTCGTCTCATCAAACTCGGCTCCTTGCCCTTGGAAGTTGAAATCCCTCTCCGGCTGCATTTCCCCGGGCTGGAAAAAGGCCACGGTGGCTTCCTGCAGCCGGCGCTGCCGCTCCCGTTCCATGGCATACTCGGCCTTTTTGGCCTCCCACTCTCCCGGCGTGTACAGGTCGAAATAAACGGCATAGGTGCGGCGCTGCAGGCGGTAAAAAGGCAGGAGCTCGATCTCCTTTTCGCCACCAGCACTCCAGGCGCGGAAATGACCCGGCTTTCCCGGCACGGCCGTCAGCCACTCGGCTGGGGGCTTGCCGGCGCTGACGAAAGCCGGGATCGCCCCTTGGCGCCATGTTTCGAAAGTGTCCTCCGGTCCAAGGTCGCCGGCCAGGACCAGAGGCCCCCACATGACAGCGACGCGGCGGGGGTTGTCGGCGAGGGGCTCGAGGCGGAGCATCTTGGGCAGGGCCAGAGTCACCGTGTCACCTTTTTGCCAAAGGCGCCTGACCTCAACATAAGAGCCGGGCTCAGATGGATTTTGCACGGCCCGGCCGTTGACCGCGGCCGTGAAACCATCACCGGCCCAGGCCGGCCGCCTAAGGGCCAGAGTGAACTCGCGCGGTGACTCCAGGGTGAAGGTCAGCTTCACCGTTCCGCCCTCGGGCAGGTCGGTTTCCATGGCCAGTTTCACTCCGGCCGCAGTCCACTCGGCCGTCGAGGGAGCGTAGAGGTTCACCCACAACTTGTCGCCGCTCTCGTAATATAATCCGAAACCATGCAAAGCATGGCTCTCCATGCCCGAACCCACGCAGCAGGTGAAATCTTCGGACATGTTCTGGTACTCGCGCTGAACGCCGCGGCCCACCGGCACCATGTAACAGGTGCGGCCGTCTACGGGATCCATGGAGGCCAGGATGTGGTTGAACAGGGCCCGCTCGTGGAAGGCGGCGTAATGCTCGTCGGGGCGCAGGGCGAAGAGGCGCCGCGCCATCTTGATCATGTTGTAGACGTTGCAGGTCTCGGCCGTGCGGCCGTCGACACGGTCGGTCAGCTTGTCGGGTTCACCGAAGTATTCATCCTTGCCGTGGCCGCCGCTGGCATAGCTGTGGTGACCGACGACACAATCCCAGAAAAAAGCGGCAGCGAAACCGTCGCCCGGGTCTCCCGTATAGGCAAAGCGGGCCAGCGAGCCCATTAACTTGGGAACCTGGGTATTGCCGTGCCGGCCGGCAAGCTTGTCTTCATGGCGTTTTAACGGAGCGAGCACGTCGTCATGCTCAAAGCGATAGGACAACCGCAACCAGCGCCGGTCGCCCGTGTCGGCATAGAGGTCGGCCAGCACCTCATTCATACCTCCGAATTCGGTGTTGAGCATGCGCTGGATGCTGGCGTCGTCGAGTTTGGCCAGAACGCCTTCGGCCCAGGCGGCGAATTTGATCTCCAGCTCGAGCGCGGCACGGTTGTCGGTTAAACGCCAGGCGTCGCGCAGCCCGGCAAATATTTTGTGCAGGACATACCAGGGTGACCAGAGCCCGTTCAGGTCGAAACCGGATGAGCGGATCTCGCCCCGGCCCACTTCTGCAAAGCATTCCCGGCCCCGGGCCAGCGCCCCCAAGTAGCCGTCGCCGTACTTATCCTGGACCTCTCGCAATTCCCTAACCAGGTAGTCAGCCCGTTCCTTGAAGCGCCTGTCCCCTGTCGCGGCCCACATCATGCTGACAGCTGAAAGGTAGTGTCCGGCAATATGTCCGGTGAGGTTCTTGCCGTCGCCGTCCCAACCGCCGTAGGGATTGTCCTTGGGCGGCAGACCGGCGCGGATCAGGAAGTGAGCCAGCATGCGGTCGGGTTTGAGATCCAGCAGATACTTGCCATTCAGGTCCTGGACATGTTTAAGCGGCCCGCCGGTCAGACGCACAGCCAGCAAAGGCAAAGGGCGGGCAACATCGGGAATGACGTTCTTGATCGCCTGATCCCCGGCCGGCATTTCTAGAAAAATAATGCTGCAAAAAAAAGCAGCGGCAAGAACTGCCCTGCCGAGACGGATGCCCGGCATTTCTTTGAAAAAAATCCGATTCTTTGTTGTTTCTTTCATTCCGATCTCCATAGCGATAAAACCGGGCCTGAAACCAAGAGTCTCACTTTTCGGCGATGACCAGCATTTCGCACCATTTTTTTCCCATACCCGGATTGTAATCGAAAATAAATAAAAAGTCCCCTGCCGGCATTAAAAAAGGGTATTGGCAAGCGGTTGGAGGCAAGGGGCTAGAGGCGAGGGGCGATGGGGAAGAGGTCATGGGTCATAGACAAGACGATATCGGTATACGGTTTACGGTGGACGGTAAGAATAAAACGAGGCTTGGGATGGAGACAAAAATTGTAAACGAGTGAAAGGGTAAACGAGTGGAAGGGGAAGAAAATCGTTCGAATTATTGCCATTTCCCGTCTACTCGTACACACGTCTACCCATCTACTCGTACACACATCTACCCGTTTACCATTTCACCATTCTACTCATTTACTTCCTTGTTTAGAACATTGGAATTTGGAGTATGAACTTTATTCGGGAAGTTCCGGATTTATAATAATTTTCTTCCTGACACAATCACTAACACTAACACTTTTTCTGTTGCAATTTGCTGCTTGTGATATCTTTGGTTAAAGTGTTGAAGTGTTGAAGTGAATAGGACATGGAACGAAATATTGTTGAAGTGTTGAAGCGTTGCAGTGTTGAAGTGAGAATAGCTCTTAATAAATTTCGGAAAATTGTTTTTTCGTTTCAACATTTCAACAGTTCAACGTTTCAACTTTTATTCCAATCACTCATCTCCAATCACTAACTTCAATGCTTATGGTATACTTGGCCCCAAGGAGGAACTCATGGCCACCGTGAACACGTTTTCCGGTTTTCCCGAGAAAACCGTGTCTTTTTTACGCGACCTGGCCGCCAACAACAACCGCGAATGGTTCGCGGCCCACAAGGCCGAGTATGAAACGGCGGTCCTGGCTCCGGCCAGGGCTTTCGTGCTGGCCATGGGCGAGCGGCTCAGGCGCCTGACTCCGGGGGTCCGTTTCGATCCACGCGCCAACGGCTCGCTCTTCCGCATCTACCGCGACACCCGCTTCAGCACCGACAAGTCCCCCTATAAGACCAACCTGGGAATCCTCTTCTGGGAGGGCGGTGGGCCGCGCCTGGACAGCTCGAGCTACTACTTTCACCTGGAACCGCCAACCCTGATGCTGGGCGCCGGGCTCTACGTCTTTTCCCGGCCGTTGCTCGAGCGCTTCCGCCGCACGGTCGCCGACCCTGAATTCGGTCCCGAGCTGGCCGCCATCGTCAGTAAGCTCACCGCCCGTCCGGGCTATACGCTGGGCGGCGAGCATTACAAGCGCGTGCCCGCCGGCTACGACGCCGCCCCGGAGAGCGCCTTCCTGCTCCGCCATGCCGGTCTCTACGCCGGCTGCGAGACGCCCATTCCCACCGAACTGCACTCCCCGGCCCTGATCGACTATTGCTGGAAAAAGTTCAAGCCCATGGAACCGCTGCACCGCTGGCTCACCGCCATGATCGGCGGCAAGTTCGATCTTTAGGCAATGGACTGGAGGCTATGGGCTATGGGCTAGAGGCGATGGGTCAGAGGTCATGGGTGATAGGTCAGAGGCAAGAGGCATGGGCTAAAGGCAATAGGGAAAAGCAATTGCCGTTGAAGCGTTGCAGTCTTGCAGCGTTGAAGCGAAGGCTGTACTAATAAATGTCAATAAATTGCCTTATCGTTTCAAGTCTTCAACGTTTCAACATTTCAACTTTTTCCCCAATCACCAATCACTAATCACTAATCACTAATCACGAATTACGAATTACGAATCACTGGCATCTTATTTCTTGCCGCCTTTTTTAATGGCATCCAGCACCTTTTGCTTGTCGATCTTCTTGGTGCAGAAGAACCAGTCGTGGCAGGTGACGCCGCTTTCCTTGCCTTCCATGCGGTCCTTGGCCACGCCGCAGGAGCCGGCAGGCGGCACGATGACATCGTCGCCGGGGCGCCAGTCGGCCGGCAGGGCAACGGCAAAAGCATCGGCGGTCTGCAGGGCCATCACCACCCGCAATAGTTCGTCGAAGTTGCGGCCCAGGCTTAACGGGTAATAAATGATGGCGCGGATGATCCCCTTGGGATCGATGAAGAAAACGGCGCGCACCGCCTTGGTCGAGCTCTCACCGGGCTGGATCATGCCATAGCGCTTGGCCACTTCCATGGTGATGTCCTCGATGAGCGGGAACTTCACTTCCACGTTCTTCATGCCCTTGTACTCAATCTTTTCCTTGATGGTCCGCAGCCAGGCGATGTGGCTATAGAGGCCGTCGATCGAGAGGCCGACCAGCTTGCAGTTCAATTCGCTGAATTTGTCTTCAAGGGCACCGAAGGTAATGAACTCTGAAGTGCAGACCGGGGTGAAGTCGGCCGGGTGGCTGAAAAGTATGACCCAGTTCCCCGCAAACTGCTCGGGAAAATTGATCTCACCCTGGGTGGTCACCGCCTTGAAGGATGGGGCTTTATCGCCGATCCTGGGCATGCTTACGTTTGTGTTTTCCATGGTTTGTTCCATTTTTATCTCCTTTTTTTTGATTTGCCTGATTTTTCTTTGGTGCCGCCAGGCCGCTTCCCGGCACAGGAAGTGCAAAAACCGAAAAAGCGGATGGTATGGCGACTGAACTTGCGCGCGGCGGTCGTGATGCCGCCCTGAATGGGCATGGGCAGGTCGCTGACCCCGCCGCAGGCGTCACAGATGAAATGGTAATGGCCGTCGGTGACCGCGTCATAGCGCACAATGCCGCGGCCGAATTCGAAGCTGCGCAGGCGCCTCTCTTCGAGCAGGATGCCGATATTGCGGTACACGTTGCCCAGGCTCAGCGTGGGCATTCCGCTTTTCAGCCTGTCGTACACTTCCTGGGCGGTAGGATGCGCTTTGTCGGCAGCAATCATTTCATAAATCAACTCACGCTGTTTGCTTTTTCTTCTTATTATTTTCATATTAATAATATTTCTTATTATTAATATAGTATGATTTGCAGTTTTTGTCAAGAAGGAAAAAGCTTCAAAGCCATAGGGAAGAATTCAGTAGACAGTAGACAGCAGGAAGAGGCGAGAGGAGAGAGGCGATGGGCTAGAGGTCAGAAGTCAGAGGACAGAATAAGAAAAAGAATAAGATTAATATTTTCTTTTATTTGTTTTCTGACTTCTGTTATCTGTCTTCTGACGTCTTTTCTTTCCAATCACTAATCACGCATTACGCATCACGAATTACGGAGCCCGTTCGATCCCTACAGCCTCCAGGACACCCCGGCACGGAGCTGCCAGCCCGAAAGGTCCAGCCGGAAAGGACCATCATCGGCCCCAGCCTGGGGGCGGCTGGTGGGAAACCGTATGGCCAGTGTTTCCCAGGGCGTGACGATCGTTTCGCCGCGGTTCACCCACTTCCCAGACCATGTCTCGGTCTCCTCGGCCCGGGTTTCCCGTCCCGAACCAGAAAGGGAATTCACTCTCTGCCAGGCGTAGCCGCCCTCTAAGAAAATCGCCAGCCGCCTCCCCAGCACACGTTCCAGCCTGGCCCCCAGCTCCAGGCCGAAGCCGCTGCCTGTGCCTTTTTCAGACCGCTCGCCGGCGTCACGAAACACAGGCCAGATATAGTCGGAGCCGCGCATGTCCCAGGCATACGTCCAGGCCGAACCATAAGAGACGTCGGCAAAAAGCGGCCCGGCCGCGGCATGGACCTCGGCACAGAAGCGCCTGCCCATGGGACGGCGGAAATGGATGCCGAAGTTGGGCCAATAGCTTTGGACGCTGAGGCGGTAGGGATTGAAAGCCAGCGTTTCCACGTACAGTTCGCCGTCGTTGCGTTCACGGCTGAATTCAAAAAAGAGATCCCGCGTCCCGCCTCCACGCTGAACCCGCACCGCAGCTGAAAGCGAAAGTGAAGCACCAAGCCTGTAGCGCAGGCGCGGTTCGAGCAGCCAGCCGGCCGTGATGCGGCGCCGACCGCCTTCTGCCGTCGCGCTCCAGGAGCGGATCTGACCGCTGTCCTGCAGGGCTTGCAGGTAGTGATCGTAGCGCAGGTACTGGATGCGATCATCAGCGTCTACAGCCGAGTTGAGATCGGCGGGATCGAGGCCCTGGCAGCCGCCGGAAAACTCAAGCCATAATTTCCCCCGTTCCTTATCCTCCGCTCCCGCTCCCGGTAGCAACAATGTTACCGTCAACAGCAGAGCGGCGGCCAGAACCGCGGCCGGCATCAAGCCGTGGCTATTCATGTTCGCCTCCGGAAAGGTCGTTGCCCCCATCCGTTTCCTGGAGCCAAGCACCGACGTCGGCGAACAGATCCAGCGGCTGGGTCAGCGATACGGCGTGACAGCTGTGGTTATAAAGGGGAAAACGGATGGTGCGGGAGGTCAAAGTGGGGAGTTCGGCGAAAGCCCCGGGAAGGTATTCCAAGACGATCCTGCCGGGGCGCGCTTCCGGACCCCGCCGTTCATGGCGGACGGAAGCCAGGATGTCGCTGTGCCGGGCCAGGGCGGGCGGCAGGGCCGCCGTGTACACCACCAGGTCGAGGGCGGCGTTGGTGATGAAGGTGCGCACATGGGCGAGGTTCTTGAGGAACATCCTGCCGTAGCGGGGCTCCTGGTAATGGATGTCATAGCCCCGCGCCAGAGCGACGTTGCAGACATGAAAGGCCCAGTTGGCGTTGGCGTTGCTGCCGATGAAGAAGCGGTCCCAGGGCTGCAGGGCGCCGAACACGTCCGTTATATCTCCCGGTTCATCGAGTCCGCCGACGCTTTCGAGCCGGGCCGGGACCTCGAATAGAGCCCGGGTCAGGGGCGAGTCCGTTTCATAGGCATAGGCCCAGGGAGAATTGGCGTCGATGACCCGGTAGGCGGCGTGACGGGATGAAGCGTACAACTCGCCGATCGTGCGCGCCTCCACCCCGGTGACCCGGGAAAGGTTGCCCACCGTGCGCAGCCGCAGTCCGGCGTTGTCGAAGAACCCTGAGAGCCAGTCGCTGGGCCTAGTGTAAATATACAAGTCGCGCCCGGCCACGTCATGGACATATTCGAACTGGTCGGGATAACGGCCCGGATCGTAAGGGATGCCGACCTCGATCCCGATGCGGTAGAGGATAGAACCGGGCTGCTGCAGCATCTCTTCGGCGAGCGCCGACTGGTAGCCCATGGTCACGGTCGGCTGGACGAGCACCTGGCGGCCGAACTGGCGGGCGATGACAGAGGCAGGCACGGTGCGTCCTGCATATTCCGGAAAAACGGCGTCATAATGGGCCTGGATCTCGTCGACCAGGGCCGGGTCCTGGAAGGTCTCGCGGCCGTTGCTGTAGTCGGTGTAGTTGAGCAGGATATGGAGCATGGCCGTGGCCCGCGTCCCGCCGTAGCTTTCGCCGACAATGACCACCGGCCGACCTTGCAGCTGGGATTGGGCGGCCAGGAAACGCAGCAGCAGGCGGATGAAATCGGCGGCGTCGAAAAAGGAATTGAAATTCTGGGCATTGAATTCCCGCAGCCGCTCGTTCACGTCTTCGTCACGCTCCATGATGTTATAGGAGAATCCTGCTTGGCGGGCATCGATGTAAAGCAGGTGGCCGAACCGCGTCCAGGAGACGGGATTGGCGATGTAATGGTCGCCGCCGTTTGCCTCCTGGTTGTCCAGGGTATAGCGGCCGGTATACATGCTCATCAGCCCGCAGCTGGTGGCGCTGCCCGGACCGCCGTTAAAAAAAACGAACAGCGGCGTTTCGGAACGGTCCTGGTCGGCGCAAAGAAAACTGTACCAGATCCGTGCCCGCGACGATTTCAGGAGCAAACGCTCGAAGTAACTGCCGTAATGGAAATAAAAAGTGACCGGTTCGATGGCCATGAACCCGGCCTGGTCGTTAAGGGGCGGATCGGCGGCGGCCAGAAAGACCGGCGCCAGGCACAAACAAACCATTATCAGCCCCAGGAACAAAATCGTTTTTCGCTTCACGCTTCCTCCTTGCGCCCGGCAGCCGCGGCAGGATTTTTCTCAACATAAAAGTAATGGGCTAAAAAATACAAACCGCACATAGGAAAAAAGTCATTTTTTTTATTTTAACGCTTTTATTGAATCGGCGGGCCGGGAGTTGCACCATAAAATTGATAGTGGGCGATAAGCTATGGGCAAGGGGCAATGGCTTAGAGGCAAGACGCTATCGGCGTACGGTACACGGTGTACGGTTTACGGTAAATGGTAAGATAAAATAAAAATCGAAAAGATGATTTGTGCGGCAAGGTTCGCCCCTACATCCGGAAATGTCTTTTTCTTGCTAGCACTAACACTATCACTAACAGTAACACTTTTTTTGTTGGAATTTGCTGCTTGTGATATCTTTGGTTGAAGCGTTGAAGGGTTGAAGAGTTAACGGGTTAAAGCCAAAGATCAATCTTTGCGGTTCCCATTAACTCATCTACTCATCAACCCATCAACTATTGCTTGCTTTCTTCGTTTGATTCATCTAAGCCGGGCCGCGACCCCTTGCAGGTAACTCCTGGAATCGCCCCAGGAACCATGGTGGTCGTGATTCAACAATTTTCCCAGCAACTGGACGACCGCCGGACGCGAGGCCCGGTCGTTCCTTGCCACCAGCATCTCCAGCAGCCTGACCAGGCAGTCGTCGAAGGCGATGGCCGCGGACGGATCGGCAAGTCGCTCCAGGTGCCTGACCAGGATCGCGCGCAGCGCTGCCGTGGCCGCTTGTTCCGTGAAAAGCTCCAGGGACCTGAGCACGGCCAGCCGCCAATCGCTCCAGGGCAGGGCCTCGTCGTACAGGCCGGCCATGACGGCCAGAGCCTGGGCGCGCCCCCAGCAGGCTTCGACCAGGCCGGCGACGGCAGGCAGAAAATCCGACTGCTGCAGGGCCTTGTTGAAGGGGGCGTCCAGGGGATCCTCGATGGCGTAGAGCATGTCCTTGGACGTATCGACGCGCCCAGAAAAACTCCTCTTTAATTTATCCTGTTCGCTCTGGGCCAGGGCCATTTCGCCCTTGATCCTGGCGCTCGAGTAGCTCTCGGTTTCATAGCCCCCATTTTCGACCCAATAGCTTTTGCCGACCGCCTCGGCGCTGATCCGCACCTGGAAAACCGGAAAGGCGACCGGGTCATTTGTGACCTTGAGGCCCAGGCCGCCAAAAACCCGTTCCAGGACCTTTTGCACGTGGGTTTTGAAGGGATAAAGCCCTTTGGGCTCAACCTCAACGCCGATGGAGATCTCCGTTGCCTTCTTGATCTGAGCGAGGGCCGCGGGCGAGAATTTCCAGCTTGCGGAGTCGCCGCATGAGGTCAGCGCTGAGGCCATGATTGCGACCAAAATCAGAGGAATTGTTTTTTTGAGCATACATTATTGTAGGGCCATGGATGATTTTTTTCAATTCATATTGTCAACAAAGAGATCGTTGAAACATTGAAAATTTCTTGGAATTACTTTTGTTGAATCGTTGCAGTGTTGCAGCGTTGAAGCGAAAGCAGCACTAAAATAAATGTCGGAGAATTTCCTTATCGTTTCAACATTTCAACGTTTCAACATTTCAACTTTCTCTATCTTAACCCTCAAACCTCATTTTTCTTCCTTCTTCGCTAACACTAACACTATCACTAACACTTTTCTCAGTTTGGGTCATTGGAATTTGCTTTCTTCCACCATTGTATCTAAAATGAATAACAATGAGGCACCTATGGCCAATCTAAACTTTACCATCGACGAGGCCCTGGATATTTTGTGGGCCAACGGCATCGGCGGCGAGAATATAAAAAAAATCAAAGCGGACCGCTACGGACTGCTGATGACCGTCACCGGGGGCATGGACATCATGGTGCGCCAGGAGTCCTTTGCCAATGGGATGCTTAAACTGGCGATCACGTCGAAGAGCTGGGCTTTCAAGCTCGCCGACAAAGCCGGCCTGGTCGACGCAAAGATCGACGAACTGCTTAAAGATCGCCCCTTTATCAGCCGCGAAAACAAAACGCTGACCATCGACCTGAACCGCGCCCTGCAGAGCAAGATCAAGGGGATTTCAGTTAAAAATTTCGCTTTAAGCGAGGGCCAGGTCAGGATAGAATTTTAATAAAAATCAGTAGATAGTAGTCAATAGAAAAAGGCTAGAGGCAAGGGGCGATGGGTTAGAGGTCATGGGTTAGGGGCAATAGGGAAAAGCAATTGCCGTTGAAGTGTTGAAGCGTTGAAGGGTTGAATTGAGAAAGGCCATACAAGATTTCAGAAAATCGCTGCTTCGTTGCAACATTTCAACTGTTCAACATTTCAACTTTTTTTCCAATCACGAATCACGAATTACGCATCACGCAGGTTGTCTGGGGCGCCCCTACACCAGGAATTGCCTTGTTTATTTTTGTCTTTTACCTTTTTTCCTTTGTGTTTTTTTACCGTCCACCGTACACCGTACACCGTAAACCGTACACCGATTTCGTTTTATTCTTCCCCTAGCCCCTCAACCCTAAACCCCTGTACCCTGTACCCTATTATGCCCTTTAATTGTTCAGCTTCCATTCCTTGTATTCTTTCAGGTCCTGCTCGACAAAATACAAGCAGGCGGCGACCGCCGCCGCATCATCAAGATAGCCGACAAAAGTAATGAAATCAGGTATCATATCGAATGGGTTCAGCACATACAACAAGGCGAATACGATGGCCGCGATGGACCAGCGGGGGATTTTTTTATAATCCCCCTTGATGTAATCCCTGACAATGGACATGAGCAGTTGCAGGTCTTCAAGAAACCTGCCCAGCGGACCGGCGTGTTCGAATTTTTTTTTGATGTCCGCTGATTTTTCGAGGACTTTTTTAAAATCCGCATCTTTCATTCTGGCGGCGCCTTTTTTTATGATCTTTTTCCCATCCACTGCCGTAGTTTTCTTTTTAGGCATGAAATCCTCCTTTTGGGTCTCTCTATCAATGATTATAGTCAGTTTTGCATTTTTTTCAACCCGTGCTCCCCTGGCTTGAATGAAAAAACAAATTAAGATATAGTTAAAATATAACCCGCTTCTGCCCCGGAGAACCCGGGAGGAGTGAATCATGGGAGCTGAAGAGCAAAAAACCATCCTGCTGGTGGACGATGAAGCTATCATCGCCATGAGCGAAAAAACGGCCCTGGAGAAATACGGCTATAACGTGATCACCGCGCTTTCCGGTGAAGAAGCCGTGACAGCGGTCGAAACCACGCCCGGCATCGACCTGATCCTCATGGACA
>Ga0268280_1000726_pt1 | contig 25243 bp, 30 predicted proteins | sample saktaG_9_FD_190139 | JGI IMG/M metagenome (GOLD analysis project Ga0268280, IMG submission 190139) | Saline water microbial communities from Sakinaw Lake, British Columbia, Canada - sak_2011_5_24_40m | ecosystem: Environmental > Aquatic > Non-marine Saline and Alkaline > Saline ... | reverse complement strand
AGGCCTGCCCTTCAGTAGCCGTAAATATAGAGAACAATTTATCAAAAATTAATTACGGGAAGTGTCAAAGCACGGGGAAATGTTTTGAAGTCTGCCCGACTAAAGTAGTGGTAAAGAGGTAGAGGTGTTATATGATAAAGATAGACAGCGGTAATTTTAGTAAAGAGGTATTGGATTCGGACAAGCTTGTACTCGTAGATTTTTGGGCGCCGTGGTGCGTGCCTTGCAAGGTGATAGCCCCGACGGTTGAAAAGATAGCCGAGGAGCGCAGCTCCAGCGTGAAGGTCACGAAGGCCAATGTGGACGACAGTCCGGAGTTAGCAACGGAATTATCCATATTTAATATCCCGACCATAGTATTCTTTAAGTCCGGCAAGGAGCATTCCCGCCTTGTTGGAGTGAATACCAAAGAGGTTATCGACGCCAAGATAGAGAAGATAGCAAGCGAGGAGTAATTGACAAGCATAGCGGTGCTAGTATCCGGGAACGGAACGAATCTCCAGGCGATAATCGATAGTGTTAATAATGGCTATATTCCCGCCAAGATAGCGGTGGTCCTAAGCGATGAAAAGAGAGCCTTTGCTTTAGAGCGCGCCAAAAAGGCCGGCATAGATACTGTGGTACTGGATAAGAAAGATTTTAAGACCAGAGAAGATTTTGACAGAGAGATAGTAAAGTCTTTAAAAGAGAGGCATGTTGAGCTGGTCGTGCTCGCCGGCTTCATGAGGCTCTTAAGCCCCTACTTCATTAAAGAATACAGGGACAAGATAATCAATATTCATCCGGCGCTTCTTCCGTCGTTTAAGGGCGCTCATGGCGTCAAGGATGCGATAGATCACGGAGTTAAGGTGACGGGCGTTACGGTCCACTTTGTAGATGAGCATCTCGACAGCGGGCCGATCATTTTACAGAAGACGGTCGAGATAAAAGAGGGCGATACCGAAGAAGCTTTGCTGGAGCGTCTCCACAAAGAGGAGCACAGGATCTATCCCGAGGCGATAAAACTGTTTGTTGAAGGAAAGATAAAGATAGAGGGAAGGAAGGTAGTAATAAGATGAACCCCGCCCCTCCTATAATTAATTTGACAATGAGGTAATTAGGATAGGCATAGGGTTCTGCAGTAAAATAATATTTTTAGTATATTATTTAAATTTAAAGGAGGGGCGGGGTGAAGACGAGCATTTCGGATGTAAAGGCAAGACAGATATTAGACTCAAGGGGAAATCCTACGATAGAGGTCGACGTAACTTTGGCAGACGGCTCTTTCGGCAGGGCAGCTGTACCAAGCGGCGCATCCACCGGCGAACACGAGGCTGTAGAATTAAGAGACGGCGATAAGACTAAATACGGCGGCAAAGGTGTTTTAAAGGCCGTTGCCAACGTGAATGGCGAAATAAAAAAAGCTATTAAAGGCAAAGACGCTCTGATGCAGGGCGAACTCGATCAGACCCTGATAGATCTGGACGGCACGCCTAATAAGGCGAGGCTTGGCGCCAATGCTACGCTCGGAGTTTCACTGGCAGTGGCGAAAGCGGCGGCGGTCTCAAAAGATATGCTTCTATACAGGTACATAGGCGGAGACAAAGCCAAGATCCTGCCCATACCCATGATGAATATATTGAACGGCGGCGCTCATGCCGATAACAACGTGGATCTTCAGGAATTTATGGTGATGCCTATAGGCGCCGACTCATTTGCCGAGGCTCTCAGATGGGGCGCAGAAACATTTCATGCTTTAAAGAAGATACTGCATGACAAGAAGATGTCTACTGCCGTGGGAGACGAGGGAGGGTTCGCTCCGGATCTCAGATCAAACGAAGAGGCTGTAGAAGTGATACTCGCGGCGATAGATAAGGCAGGATATAAGGCCGGCAAAGATATATCTATAGCGCTCGATCCGGCATCGAGCTCATTCTTTGAGAAGGGTAAATATATCCTGGAGGCGGAGCCTAAGAAAGAGAATTCAAGTCTCGATATGATAGAGTTCTATTCCCGATGGGTGTCGAAATACCCGATAGTCTCTATAGAAGACGGCCTGGCGGAAGATGACTGGGACGGTTGGCAGAAGATGAACGAGAAACTGGGTAAAAAGATACAGATCGTCGGAGATGACCTCTTCGTTACGAACGTTAAAAGATTAAGAATAGGCATCGAAAAAAAGGTGGCCAATTCAATCCTGATAAAACTGAATCAAATAGGAACGCTTACCGAGACGCTCGACACCATGGATCTCGCCAGAAAGCATGGTTATACGGCTGTTGTGTCGCACAGGTCGGGAGAGACGGAGGATACCACTATCTCGCATCTGGTTGTGGCCATGAATACAGGCCAGATAAAGACCGGATCTGCCTGCAGGACAGACAGGATCTGTAAGTACAACGAGCTGTTGCGCATAGAAGAGTCTTTGGGCAAGAAAGCCGTCTACGGCAAGGCTATATGGGGCAAAAAAACAGAATAAAGATAATCATATTTGCTGTCATATTGCTTGCGGCATTTCTGCCGCCCTTCATAAAGTATCAGCAGATAAAATATAAGAGCAGGACTCTCGACCGTCAGCTTAAGAGCACGAAAGAAGAGATCAGGAGGCTGGAGAAAGAGAAGCGGCGACTCGAGACCGATATCGTATACGTAGAGAAGAGAGCCCGCGATAGAACGGGCGTAGCCAAAAAAGGCGAGATCATCCTCAAGTCATACTCAATGAAAAAATAAAAGGGGTCAGGCGCTTTTTTGGGGTAGATGTGGCACCTTTCTAAAAAAAGCGCCTGACCCCTTTTATTCTCTTGCAAATAGCCGGGCCTTTAGTTATAATAACCCTACATTGCGGGGTGGAGCAGCCTGGTAGCTCGTCGGGCTCAGTATGGACACAAAGCTCAAAGCAGATATTGCAGAGGCTGCTGTTGTAACCGCGCTCTTAAAAAGAGGCTTTAAGGTGCTGAAACCAATAGGCGATAGATTGCCTTATGATTTGGCGCTCGATGTAAACGGGAAGCTTCTTAAAATTCAAGTGAAGAGCGCATGGTATTATAACGGCAGTTATACGGTTGATAGCCGTAGAACAAAGACCAATCGTCGGCGCATGTTAAGGTCTCGCTACGATGATAAAGACTTTGATTTTGCAATACTGTACATTGACCGCATAGATACGTTTTATGTAATGCCTCTCTCAGTGTTTTCCGGCTATAAGAGCGGAATAAGTTTGGTAGAAAGTGAGAAAAGGCAGCGTAAACTGCAGTCGGCGATGTACAGAGAGCGATGGGATCTGTTGTCTAAAGAGGGCTGTTCAGTCGGAAACGATTGAATGATAACCTGTCAAACTCGGTGAAACCTGAAATGGTAATACCGAGCCAAGTCCGCTAGGTTTTTTTGGCGGAAAGGTGTAGAGACTAGACGGCAGGCATCCTAACTCAGTACTAACGAGAAGGATGAAGGTATAGTCCAGACTACAAAGCCTTAGAGGCGCGGCGAAAGCCGTAGTAGTAAGCATAACCCGAAGGTCGTCCGTTCGAATCGGACCCCCGCTACCAATTTAAAAGCCCTATACCATAACTTACGTATAGGGTTTTTAAATTTCAAAGGGAAAAACGTAGTTTTTCCCTTATGACGCTCTCCCGCCTCAACGTGTGAACCAATCTGGGCGGGATCGCTGTATCCCTTTTCCTTTTAAAGCCTGCGCTCCCTTGCTTTTTCCTTAACATATGGTATACTTATGTGAGGCTTGAGAGGGGAGTTAACGTAGAGCCGATGGAGGCTGTACGGGTTTTTTTTCGCTCCTTTGTAAAAAGGTTTAAAAACGGACAAATATCGGGAGGCAATATATGAAGTGTCCTAATTGCGGTAAGAATCTGGATGATGTTGATTGTGCGTGCCATTTGTGCACATTTTGCGGAACGATGTTTGACGCGGCCGCGTATAAGCCGGCGGATAGCGCGAAGGTAGAATAGACGAATAAAGGAGTTTGATCGTGATAATGGGGCGCCCTTTTAAGGGTGCCCCATTTATTTGTTAAGCAAGATTACTTATTTATATGGATTACTTTAGCCGGAGGAAATCCGTTAAAGTAGGTGCTGGAAGCGATCGAGTATGCGCCGATATTTTCAGCATATAGATAATCTCCTATCTCCAGCTCCGGAAGCTCTTCGGCCACAGAGATCGTATCGAATGCGTCGCAAGTAGGCCCGAATACGGAGCAGACCTTCGTAGGGCCGTCCTTAAATGCCTTGAGGGGATATACACAGTGGTCAAAGACAATACCTGAGAATGTGTGATAGACGCCATCGTCCAGATAATAACATGTCTTACCGTCACGGACCGCTTTTCCTATTATCTTTGTGACTAAGGTCGCCGCATTGGCCACCATGAATCTACCGGGCTCGGCAAGTATCTCCATCGTCTTCGGAAAGAGCCGGTCTATCTCGGCGTTCAATTTTCTCGCGAGAGTCTTGAAGGACTTTACCTTATTATTATATTTTACGGGGAATCCGCCGCCTATATCGAGGATGTTGATCTTATGCCCGCGCGACTCAGCCTCTTTTAATATTGATGAAGCAAGCTGGATCGCCTGCATGTAATTTTCAAAATTGTTGCATTGACTTCCCACATGAAAACTTATCCCTTCTACCACAAGGCCTATCTTGAATGCCTCAAGGATCAGGTCCACCGCCTCACCCGGATGGGCGCCGAATTTGGATGAGAGCTCGACCATCGAACCGGTATTTGGAACGCGTATCCGTAAGACCAACCCGGCGTGCGGACAATGCTTTCTTATCTTATGAAGCTCCGCCATATTGTCATAGGTCACAAGAGGCTTATATTGATCGAGCTTTCTTAAGGTCTCTTCCTGTTTTATCGTATTGGCGTAGATTATCTTATCCCATATAAAATCCTGCCTCTTCTTTTCCGGCAGATTCTTTATATTCTCATGCACCACCATGAACTCCGGGAATGAGGCGACGTCGAAACTTGCGCCCATCTTATACAGGGTCTTAACTATTTCGGGGTTGGAATTTGCTTTTACCGCATAGTACGCCTGGACCCTAGGCAGGGCCTCTTTGAACTCCCGGTAATTCTCTCTTATCTTATTATGGTCTAGTATAAATACGGGAGTGCCTTTTTTCTTAGCTATCTTTAGGATATCGGCCAATTTATTCTCCTTTTAATCTTTGAACAGAAAATTATCGAAAGACCATATATTCTTCTTATCGAGATATGCTTTCGGATTCTCTTTGAAAAATACTCTGTAATTTTTTAGAGGCGTCCAGTCGGAAGAGAGAGAGGCCAATCTTCCGAGGTACGGTTTTGCTATATTCAATATATATTCGTGGGGCAGATCGTCAGGAACGCAGACTCCCTTATGAGGGTTCTCGATCATCCACATGACGGCCGAGACGACACCGATAGCTACCTGCATCGTTGTGGCGTTCTGATGCGGCACCAATTTTCTGGATTCGTCGATGCTCAAGATGCTTCCCGTCCACCAGGAGTTGTATTTATGCCCCATCAGGAGAGCGCCCAGAATATCATCGCCGCTCGTTATTTCGTCATCCATTATTCTTAATTTCGGCTGCAGCTCATAGTTCCTGCAACGCAGTTCATGAAGCGAGGAGATCGTTTCGTGGCACGGCATATAAGCGTAGTGGACGGTCGGCCTATATATGGCTTTCCCGTTCTTCCATACGGTGAGCTTATCGGATATCGAGAATGCTTCACCATGCCTTATCACCATGCCTACTATCTCCTGATGCGGCACCCATGACCTGACCCAGGTATTTATACCCATCTGTGACAGAAAGATCTGATTTTTAGGCCCATAGGGCGGGATATTCGCAAGCTCCGGCAGCTTCTTCTCGTGAGTCCCCCATCCCATCTCCGCAGGAGATACGCCCTCTTCTCTCAAGCCCTCTATGCTCCATGTTCCCACGAACTCATTCACCTTTTTAGGCCTATTTGCTATCTGAGTGTCTCTCTCGCTGCAATGTATAACCTTTATACCCAGCTCCATCGCGAGCTGAGAGTATCTTTTTTCGCGCAGCAGTCTCCCCAGCTTAGAGGACTCTTTCTTCGTCGTAGTCTTATCGCGCATAACCTTTACGGCTATATCCACAATACCTTTTTTAGTAAAATGCGATATCAGGCCCGGATTCGCGCCATGATCCACGACCGCGGTCGTCGCGCCGTCATTCCATTTAGAGACCATATCTCGGAGCAGCATTTGGCGGTAGTATAGCGATTTTTTAAATGGGCTCTTATTATGAATGTCCCCATACGGGTCCCATTCTTCCACCGAAGTATTGATGTAGAGGACCTTGTTGTCATGGCACCACGTCAGAATATCATTACAGCCTATGTTCCAGCCAAGGTCTATGATGAGCCCGCCAGAGGAGACATACTTAGAGAGCAATTGAGCTATGTTTATCGGAGTGATCTTCTCCTGTGAATAGCGCACGCCCTTTTTGATCCAGTCCTTTAATTCAGTCTTCTTGTTGGCAAAATCAACTATCGTTATATTCTTGCAGGGTATATCGACATGCTTTAAGAGTATCGGCAGGGTGCATTTTGAGACAGAGCCGTATCCGATGATCAAAACTTTATTCCTGAACTTTAACATTATATCTCCTCCGGTTTAATTTTGCCTATTCTACGTTAATAATTTGACATTGTCAATTTCATAGTGTAACATATCGTTAAATAAAGGAGGCGCAAATGGTTGAGCTCGGCGAGTTTAAGGGCAAGCCCGTTCTGATATTAAGACGCAGCGAGGATGATAAGTTCCCGTTCTCGTTCGGTTTGAACAAAGCAAAGCTGATAATAGAAAATCTTGAAGAGATAAAGAAGTTCGTCGCAGAGAATACGCACGAAGAGAAATAAGCATAAAAAGACTTCGTCATTCTGAGGCGAAGCCGAAGAATCCAAAAAACAGATCCTTCGGCTCCTTCGGGGCCTCAGGATGACAGAGGATAGTGTGGCCTCGATTTCCCATCAGCCCGGTGTAATTTACACCGGGCTGAATATATTGACAGCCCCACCATAATAATATAAAATAATCTCCTCATATGATAACCAGATACTCACTCCCCAGGATGTCGGGCGTATGGAGCGAAGAGAATCGTTTCAGGAAGATGCTCGATGTAGAGATATATGCCTGCGAGGCCCTTGCCAAGATGGGCAAGATCCCCAAGGCCTCCCTATCGCAGATCCAGCGAAAAGCCCGTTTTGACGTTGAGAGGATAAAGGAGATAGAGCTCCAGACCAATCACGATGTCATCGCTTTTATCAAAAATGTTTCGGAATATGTAGGGGATGACGCCAGATTTATACACATGGGGCTCACCTCAAGCGATGTCCTCGATACCGCGCTTGCCGCTCAGATGCAGGAGGCCTGCGACATATTGATCGAAGATACGAAGAAGCTGCTCAAGATATTAAGACATAAGGCCAGACGGCACAAAAGGACCCTGATGATAGGCCGCACGCATTCGGTCCACGCCGAGCCGCTCACATTCGGGCTCAAGATGGCCCTCTATTTTGATGAGATGAACCGCAATCTCGAGCGTTTGAAAAAAGCGCGTCAGATCGTCAGCGTCGGCAAGATCTCGGGCGCCGTAGGGACATATGCCAACATAGATCCGTTCGTTGAGGAATATACGTGTAAAAAGATGGGTTTAAAGGCGGCGAAAATATCGACCCAGATAGTGCAGAGGGACCGTCACGCGGAATTTTTAACGACCATCGCTATCACGGGCACTTCGCTTGAGAAGTTTGCCACTGAATTCAGGAATCTGCAGCATACGGAGATAGGTGAAGTCGAAGAGTTCTTTGCCGCGGGGCAGAAGGGCTCGAGCGCCATGCCGCACAAGAAGAACCCTATACTCTGCGAGAGAATGGCGGGCCTTGCCAGAATCCTGAGAGCCAATGCGCACGCCGCCATGGATGATATGGTATTATGGCACGAGCGCGATATTTCACACTCTTCGGCGGAGAGAGTGATACTCCCGGACTCTACCATACTGCTCGATTATATGATGGATAATTTCTCAAGGCTTGTGGCAAAGCTCGTCGTAAATGAGGACAGGATGCTCGAGAACCTTAATAGGTCTAAGGGCCTTATATTTTCAGGAAAGATATTACTGGAGCTCGTGAATAGAGGCGCCGGCCGCAACGAAGCCTATGACATGGTCCAGCGCGCGGCATTTGTCGCGAAGAAGGATGAGATAGATTTTGTGGATGCGCTTCTTGCGGATAGCGAGATACGTTCTATTCTGGGTACCTCGGCGATAGAGGAGATGTTCGATATCAAGTACTATATCAGGAGCGTCGATAGGATATTCAGGAGAGTGGGGATCTAAACGGAGGATTTATGCAGAAATTAAAACAGATCTACGAAGGCAAAGCGAAGAAGCTGTACGAGACGGAAGAGAAGGACCTCCTCATCCAGGAGTTTAAGGACGACGCTACGGCATTCGACGCTACGAAGCGCGGCACCATCATTAATAAGGGCATCGTGAATAATAAACTATCGGAAAAGATATTCACCCTTCTTCAGAAGAAGGGTATACCGACGCACTTCATGAAGCGTATGAATGACAGAGATATGCTTGTGAAGAGGGTAGAGATCGTGCCGATAGAAGTCACTATGCGAAACATTGTGGCCGGCGGCATGGCTAAGCTATTGGGCCTTGATGAAGGCATAATATTGAAACAGCCGGTCCTGGAATGGCACTTTAAGGAAGACGCCCTGCACGATCCGCTGATAAACGACGATCATGTCAAGGCGCTCGGTATAGCGACAGCAAAAGAGCTCCAGACGATAAAGAAGTATTCCTGCAAGATAAACGACCTCTTGAAGAAGTTCTTTGATTCGAAGAACCTGATCCTCGTAGATTTTAAACTGGAGTTCGGAAGATGCAAGGGCAAGATAATACTTGCCGATGAGATATCCCCCGACACCTGCAGGCTCTGGGACAAGACGACGAAAGAGAAGCTCGATAAAGATAGATTCCGCCGTGACCTGGGCAATGTCGAAGGCGCGTACCAGGAAGTGCTCCGCAGAGTAATGGAATAGGGATGGTTTTTTTCGCTTTAAGTGAGACGGCGAACCTTGCGAGGGTACGCGCTTACGCGGACATGAATTTGGATTAGGCATCCAAATTCATTCTAAATAATTTTTACAAAAATTTTATTCTTTTCAGAATTACAATTTTTTACTAAACCGCCATAAGGAGTAAAAATTATTTAAAGCCGCTTCAGGCGTATCCCTCGCAAGGTTCGCCTGCGACATGAAGCGAAAAATTACTTTTGAAGAGAGTTGAATAAAACTTTTCTGTTCTTTGCAATACCAGACGCGGGTGACATTGGATGGGAAGAACAAATTTTAACGTGGGGGATGGGGGGTTCAGGAAATCCGCGTTGATCGACAGTTGGGTATTTGCACCCCCCACGGAAAATTTGGGAGATCCAGTGGCAGCCTGCCTGCCGGCAGGCAGGGACCCGCGAACAATTAACTGTAGAAACAGAAAAGTTTTATTCGTAACAGAATAGAGGCGAAATAACAGTGAAGAGAGTAACTTACAAGGCGGCCGGGGTGGATATCGATAAAGCGAACGCGCTTGTGAAGGACTATAAGCGCTTTGCGAAGTCTACGGCTATAAAAGGCGTGATAAGCGATATAGGAAGCTTCGGAGGCCTCTTCCGCCCGGATATAAAGAGATTTAAAGACCCTATCCTCGTATCCTCTACAGACGGCGTCGGAACAAAACTCAAGCTCGCGTTCTTAGCAAATAAACATGACACGGTCGGTATAGATCTCGTCGCCATGAGCGCCAATGATATTCTCTGCTCGGGCGCGGAGGGACTCTTTTTTCTCGACTACATCTCTACCGGCTCGATAAAGAGCCGTGTCTTAAGAGATATTGTAGGCGGTATCGCGAGAGCGTGCGTAGAGGCCGGATATGCCTTGATAGGCGGAGAGACAGCCGAGATGCCGGGCATGTATAAGGACGGAGAATACGATCTCGCCGGTTTCGGAGTGGGTATAGTCGACAGATCTAAAATAATAGACGGCAGAAGCATATCTTTAGGCGACGCCATAGTAGGCCTCGAGTCGAGCGGCCCGCATTCTAACGGCTACTCCCTGATCAGGAAGATATTGACGGAAAAAGAGCTAAAGCGGCATTCGAAAGAGCTTTTAGCGCCGACGCGTCTCTATGCCAAAGGAGTGCTTGCGCTCAAAAAGAGGATCAATATAAAGGGGATAGCAAATATAACAGGCGGCGCATTTTACGATAAGGTGCCGCGCATAATCCCTAAAGGCCTTGCTATAGAGATCGATAAATATTCATGGCCGGTAAAGCCGATATTTTCATTGATACAAAAGAGAGGTAATGTCGACGATAGAGAGATATACCGCACTCTCAATATGGGCATAGGTATGGTATTGGCGGTCTCCAGGCGCGACGCCAAAAGGGCGGTGCGTATCCTGAGTGATAATGGCCTGAAGAGCTACATCATCGGCCAGGTGGTAAGAGGTAACAGAGAAGTAACTATTCTATGAGGATACTCGTTATCGGGTCTGGCGGAAGAGAACACGCTCTGTGCTGGAAGATAGCAAAGAGTAAGATCTGTGATAAGCTCTACTCCGCGCCGGGCAATGGCGGGATATCCGAAATTGCCGAACTTGTAGATATACAGGCCGATGATATCACCGGCCTTTTGAATTTTGCTAAAGCGAATGAGATAGGCCTGACTGTCGTGGGACCGGAGACCGCTCTGGTCGCCGGGATAGTCGATAGATTTGAATCGGAAGGCTTAAAGGTGTTTGGCCCTTCAAAGAGCTGCGCGCTTATCGAGGGCAGTAAGGTATTTTCAAAAGAGCTGATGAAGAGATGGGGTATCCCCACCGCGGACTTCAAAGTATTCGATAATACCGACGCCGCTCTTAAATATATTTCCGGAAAAGAAGCGCCTTTGGTAGTGAAAGCCGACGGCCTTTGCGCCGGGAAAGGCGTTCTGGTATGTAATACAAAAGCGTCCGTCAAAGATGCTGTGAACGAGATGATGGTGAAGAGGTTGTTTGGCGACGCGGCGAACAAGATCATTATAGAAGAGTGTTTGATAGGCGATGAGGCCTCGATAATAGTGGTATCCGACGGTAAGAACGTGGTACCTCTTGCCTCGAGCCAGGACCATAAGAGAGTCTTTGACGGCGACAAAGGCCCCAACACAGGCGGCATGGGCGCATATTCTCCGGCGCCTGTGGTTACCGATGCTATATTTAAAGAGATCATGGAGAGGGTCATATCGCCCATGATAAAAGGCATGGCTCAGGAAGGCAAGCCTTACAAGGGTGTGCTCTATGCCGGCATTATGCTGACCAAAGAAGGTCCGAAGGTCCTTGAATTCAATGCCCGTTTCGGAGACCCGGAGACGCAGGCTATAATGCCGAGGCTTAAGAGTGATATTGTAGATCTCATGATGAGGTCGATAGAAGGGCGCCTGGAGAAATATTCGCTCGACTGGGATCCCAGGCCGTGTGTCTCTGTTGTGGCGGCCTCCGGAGGTTACCCGGGAGATTATAAAAAGGGTATCGAGATCAAAGGCGTAGATCTCGTCAAAGCCCTGAAAGATGTGGTCGTCTTCCATGCCGGGACCAGAGCCGGTAGGCGTGCTACCGACGGCACCAGCACATTTTTAACCAATGGCGGACGGGTTTTGAATGTCACAGCTCTGGGTTCGGACATAAAGGATGCTATTAATAATTGCTACAACGCACTCGGCAAGATATCTTTTGACAGGATGCACTATCGCAGGGATATAGGTTTTAGGGCGGTTAAAGGTTTAAATTAAAAAATAGGAGCGCACTTATGATAAGACGAGCCAAAGTAGCTATCATGATGGGCAGCGATTCCGATCTGCCTACGATGGAGGAAGCGGTAAAGGTGCTGAGGGAGTATGGCGTCGGTTATGAGGTCAAGATATTGTCCGCACACCGCTCACCCGATGACACCGCAAAATTTGCCAAGAACGCGAGGCAAAAAGGATTCTCCGTCATCATAGCGGGCGCCGGCGGCGCCGCTCATTTGGCAGGAGTGGTGGCAAGCCACACTACTCTTCCCGTAATAGGTGTCCCGATGGATACGAAAGAACTTAAAGGCATAGACTCTCTTTTATCCACAGTGCAGATGCCTTCCGGAGTGCCCGTGGCAACGGTTGCCATAGGAAAGACCGGCGCTAAGAATGCCGCGATATTGGCGCTCGAGATCCTGGGCGTTACCGATAAGGCTATGGCAAAAAAATTAGAAAACCTAAAGAGATCGCTCATTGAAAATGTCCGTAATAAAAATAGATCCCGTAAATCCGGATAAAAAAAGAATAGCCTCCGCAGCCCAGATCATAAGAGAGGGCGGGCTCGTCGTATTTCCGACAGAGACTGTCTATGGAATAGCGGCGAATCTTCTCGACGATAAGGCGGTGGCGCGGCTCTGTAGAGTGAAGGCCAGACCCGAAGGGAAGCCATTCACAGTGCACATATCCGATCTTAAGATGATCCGGGATATGGGATGCGAGATCACCGGTCCGGCGGAAAAGTTAATGGCTAAATTCTGGCCGGGGCCTCTCACGATAATTTTAAAGTCGCACGAGGGAGAGAAGATAGGCTTCAGAATGCCTGCGAATAATATCGCGCTCGAACTCATAAGGGTGTCGGGTGTTCCCGTTGTAGCCCCAAGCGCGAATTTAAGCGGCCAATCGGCGCCGGTCACTGCAGAGGATGCTATGGAGCCCCTTAAAGACAAGGTCGACATGGTCATCGATGGCGGTAGAACCGCAGTCGGGATCGAATCTACCGTAGTGGATCTGACGATCGATCCGTATAAGGTGCTGAGGGCGGGTGCCATCAAAGAAGGGGAATTATCGAAAGCGTTAAATGAATAAGATAAAGTCCATCCTTTTTGTTTGTACCGGGAACAGCTGCAGGTCTATAATGGCGGAAGGGCTCATGAAGGATGCCCTCAAAAGGCTCGGCAAAGAGGGTATAGCGGTGAGCTCTGCCGGCGTGAGGGCCATAGACGGGTTCCGCCCTACGAGAGAGACGATAGAAGCTATGAAGCTCGAAGGCGTAGATGTCTCCGGTCTTCATTCCAGAGCCCTTACCGAGGAAATGATAAGAGAAACCGATCTGATGCTTGTTATGGCGACCCATCATATGGACGAGATAATAAGACGTCTTCCGGAGGCTGCATCCAAGACGCATATGTTGAGGCAATACGGGCACCGCGACGATTCCGCGGCCTGTGAAGACCTGGATATATCCGACCCCATAGGTAATTCTGTGGAGGTATATGAACGCACTCTCAGTGAAATAAAGAGAGAGATTAACAGGATAGCCAAAGACCTATAAATATAAGGAGAGCATTCAGTTGAAGATAGCGATAGGAAGCGATCATGGCGGTTATGAGCTGAAGAACGAGCTCGTCGAGTACCTTAAAAAAGAGAAGTATGATGTAGACGATCTGGGGACGCACTCCAAGGAGTCCTGCGACTATCCGTTGATCGGCTTTGATGTGGCTAAGGCTGTAGGAGATGGTCAGGCCGACAGGGGCATATTGATATGCAAGACGGGCGTAGGTATGGTGATAATAGCGAATAAGGTCCATGGCGTCAGGGCCGCGGCGTGTTATGACAAAGAGATGGCAAAATCCGCGAGGGAACATAATAACTGCAATGTCATAGTCTTCGCCGCCAGTTATTCCGACTTCAAGCAGGCGCTCGACATGCTCAAGGTCTGGCTTATCGCCGAACCGTTAGGCGACCGCCACGAAAAGAGAGTAAAACAGATAAAAGAGATAGAATCTAAACTAAACCCCTCGACGCGGCCTGCTACTAAACAACGGCCTTGCTCGGGATAATCCTGAGCAAGCGACGAATGAAATGAGGAGCGCGTCGAAGGATAAAAGGAAAATAAGTAATGGGTATTTTAAAAAAACAAGACCGTGAGATATATAACGCTATTCTGAGCGAGACGAAGCGTGAGAACGATAATATAGAGTTGATAGCAAGTGAAAATTTCGTGAGCGAGGCCGTCCTCGAGGCCCAGGGATCCGTCCTTACCAATAAATACGCTGAGGGCTATCCTGACGCGCGATGGTATAACGGCTGCGAATTCGTGGACGATGTAGAGAGCCTGGCGATCGAGAGAGCAAAAAAACTCTTCGGCGCGGAGCACGTGAATGTGCAGCCTCACTCCGGCACGCAGGCGAATATGGCGGTCTACTTCTCGATGCTCGAGCCCGGCGATACCGTGATGGCGATGGATCTCGCCTGCGGGGGGCATCTGTCGCACGGTCATCCGCATAATTTTTCAGGAAGATTTTATAAGATGGCTCCGTACGGCGTTAATCGCAAGACCGAAACGCTCGATTATGACGAGATCTCGGAGATCGCCAAAAAGAGCAGGCCAAAGATGATACTCGTAGGGGCTTCGGCTTACCCCAGATCTATAGATTTCAAAAAATTCAGAGAGATAGCGGATTCCGTAGGCGCCTTTATATTTGTGGATATCGCTCACATAGCGGGGTTAGTAGCGGCGTCTCTTCATCAAAACCCCATGGAGTACGCGGAATTTGTAACATCCACCACCCATAAGACCTTAAGAGGCCCGCGTGGCGGAATGATAATGTGCAGAAAAGAATTCGCAAAAAAAATAGACAGCCAGATCTTTCCGGGCCTGCAGGGCGGGCCGCTTATGCATGTGATAGCCGCGAAGGCCGTATGTTTCAAAGAGGCTCTTCGCCCCGAATTCAAAAAATATCAGTCGCAGATATTGAAAAACTCCAAAGAGCTCTCCTTGGAACTGGCTAAGTCAGGGAACAGGATCGTCGCCGGTGGAACGGATACGCATCTATTCTTAGTCGACCTGACAAGCAAGAATATCACAGGAAAAGAGGCGGCCACAGTTTTGGACAGGACCGGCATCACAGTCAACAAGAACCTCATCCCCTACGATAAGCAGTCTCCTTTTGTCGCCAGCGGTATCCGTATCGGTACGCCTGCCGTTACGACTCGCGGCATGAAGGAGCAGGAGATGAAAAAAATAGCCCGGCTTATAGACAGAGTATTGACTAACCCGCGCGATGAAAAGAATATCGCCGGAGTCCGTAAAGAGGTCAGCACTCTTGTGAAAAAATTTCCGCTATATAAAAGCTTGATCAGAAGGATGGAAAAATAGTGAAAAAAATACGCAATACGAATGATAGCCGTCCTACATGGGATGAATACTTCCTGGGTATAGCCGACCTCGTATCAAGACGTTCGACGTGCCTGAGACGCAGGGTGGGCGCCGTGCTCGTAAAAGACAAGAGGATGCTCGCGACCGGATATAACGGCGCTCCCTCGAGAATAGCTCATTGCAGTGAGACCGGATGCATACGCGAGAAGCTTAAGATACCCTCGGGTGAAAGGCACGAGCTCTGCAGAGGGCTGCATGCCGAACAGAACGCTTTTCTACAGGCCGCCCTTCATGGCACGAGCTTAAAAGACGCGAGGCTCTATTCCACGACCCAACCCTGCATAATATGCGCTAAGATGGTCATCAACGCCGGCATTAAGGAGATAGTCATAAAGGGCACTTATCCGGATAAGATGGCGCGGGATATACTGAAAGAAGCCAAAGTAAAGGTACGCATCGCAAAATGAGGATACTTATCGTAATATTCATCTGTATGACATTGGCGGGATGCGAGGGCATGGCGTTGAAAAAAGGCGGACTTTACGTAAATCCGAACACATGCGTCGGTATGGATGATTTCGGCGTCGCAAAGGTGGATAATAAATTTTAAATGAGATGCCCATACTGCGGCAATAAAAAAGACAGCGTCATAGACTCCCGCATGTCACGCAACGCCTCGAACGTCCGGCGCAGGCGCGAGTGCCTGAAATGCAAACGCCGTTTCACGACCTATGAATACGTCGAGCGCATCGGCCTCATGGTAAGAAAGAAGGACGGCCGCCGTGAGGCCTTCGACCGCGAGAAGCTGATGAACGGCATTCTCGTCGCATGCGAGAAGAGGCCTGTCAGTATGAAGCGCGCGGAAAAATTAGTCGACGAAATCGAGAGGCAGCTGGAGAAGAAGCACGAAAAGGAAGTCTCTACGCAGGATATAGGCGAGCTCGTCATGAAGGGGCTGCACTCTATAGACGAGATAGCCTACGTGAGGTTCGCTTCAGTCTACAGACAGTTCAGGGACGTCGGACAATTCATGAAGGAGCTCAAAACTTTCCTTAAATGACCCCGCCCCTTTGGCACAAAACCGTATATGGCAAGATTATAGATGGAGCTGGTAAATAAACAAAATGTTATAGGCAAGAAAAATAGTAACTTTGCCAAAGGAGCGGGGTGAAAGAAGCCCTGTATTACGAAGAGATCCACGGCCGGAAGGTCCATTGCCATCTATGCCCTTATGAATGCATGATCGGGCCCGGCGGCAAGGGGGCGTGCGGTGTCCGGCAGAATATTGAAGGTATCCTCTACAGCCTCGTATATGGTAAGACCACCGGCATCTCGCTAGACCCCATAGAAAAGAAGCCCCTCTATCGTTTTCACCCCGGCGAGCATATCCTCTCATTAGGAACGCGCGGCTGTAATCTTCATTGCGATTTCTGTCAAAACTGGCATATATCGCAGGATGTGGACGGGCCTATGGAGAATATCACATCCCTGGAGGTGGTCGAACGGGCAAAGGAGCTCGACTCGTTCGGGGTAGCCTACACATATAATGAGCCCTTCATATGGTATGAATTCGTCCTGGATACCGCGAAGCTTGCCCGCCAAAACGGATTAAAGAATGTGCTCGTGACGAACGGATTTGTTAATATCGAGCCTTTGAAAGGAATGCTTCCGCACATTGACGCGATGAATATCGACCTCAAGGCATTTGACGAAGATTTTTATCTCAAGATATGTAAGGGGTCATTGAAGCCGGTGTTGGATGTCATAAAGCTCTCGGCGAAGGCATGTCATGTGGAGCTGACCAACCTTATCATACCGACATTGAACGATTCGGAAGATTCTATAAAGAAGATGGTGGATTGGATATATTCTAATTTAGGTCCGGCAGTCCCGCTGCATCTATCCAGGTACTTTCCATGTTACAATATGGATCTGCCGCCCACACCGATAGAGAGCTTAAAGAGAGCGGCGCATATAGCGAGAGAGAAGCTCAAATACGTCTATATAGGTAACGCGTAGCGCCCTACTGGTAATATTTCTCCGTATCTTCCAGCTTTATCGCCAGCTTAGCCTTGTCTTCCAACCCTTTAAGCCACTTCTCCATGATCGCATTGGATTTGGCTTCGAGTATCACTTTCGCAGACTCTGCCTTCTCCTTAGCGATAGTTTCCGCGTCTGTGCTCTTCGACTTTTTAGGATCCTTATTATATTCAGCGAGGATCTCTTCGTCAGATAATTTAATATCTTTCGTAAGAGACGTGGACAATTTTTGCAGAGAGATATTACCTCTCACTATCTCCTCAAAAGCTCTGGGCTCCAGGCCTATATTGTTCCTGAGCATATACGCGTAAAACCTGTCATCGAATACGCCGTTCCTTAAGAAGAGAGGGTGCCCGCGCAGAGCCTCGATGACCTCTTTATCGGAGATCTTTATGCCGGCCTTTTTTACCTCCTCCATCATCAGTATCCTGTCCCACGCGAGCTTCGCGAGCATAGGCTTGTTCGAGAGGAGAGCTTCTAGCAGCTTGGGCTGGTTGAAGTAATTCAGTATTATCTGGCTCCTCACGCCTGTGAGCGCCGCGCTAAATTCTTCGAACGAAACCTTCCTGTTGTTTACAATGCCCACGTAGTTCGGGCCCTTCTCTTTGGAGCGCGACATGCTGGCGCCGCCCCACATCACAAAAGCGGGCACTATGATTATAACGAGCCCCCACAATATGGTCTTCATCACTATCTTTTTTCTGAATAATTTAAGCATATATCCCCTTCTTTATGTAATGATTATATTTTATATCGCGCATTTACTCAAGCAATAAAACGCTTAGGGCAGGCTGTAGACCTTGCGGAGTACCACTCCAACACTCAGGCAGAACTTCCGAACTCCGCCTTTCGCTGACACAAATCGGCATTGGGCATGCCAATTTGTTATGTAAAAATTCTGACAAATTTTAACTTCCTGCGGGAAATTAAAATTTTTCTATACCGCCATAAGGTGTCAGAATTTTTCACATCAGCTTCAGGCTGGGAGTCCGGAAGTTCCGCCTCCTACTAGAGGGCAGGCGAAGACCTTGGGGTCAGCCACCTGAAGCGGCGTTAAATAATTTTTACTCCTTATGGCGGTATAGCAAAAAAAATTGTAATTCTGAAGGAATAAAATTTTTGTAAAAATTATTACGAATAAATTTGGATGCCCAATCCAAATTTATGCCCGCTGAAGGTGGGTGACCCCAAGGTCTACAGCCTGCCTGTAGGCAGGACCCGCGATAAACTGACTACAGAAACAGAAAAGTTTTATCGTGCTGTGAAGAGAGCGGAGCTAGGTGGCCTTGTGCTCACAGCCTCCTGAAGGACGAAATATGCCGAGAGGTTGACAAAGTCGAGAGCAATATGTTAGAGTAGTCTTGCTTCGCAAAATTGGAGGTGCGTAAATGGACTGGGGAATGAAGAATCGTTTAAATCAGCTTATGCCTAAAGGCAGATGTTTTTTTATGCCGATAGACCACGGATATTTTCAAGGCCCCACGACCGGGCTTGAGAAGCCGGCGGATACGGTAGCTCCGTTAATGAAGTATGTCGACGCCATCTTCTGCACCAGGGGGGTATTGCGCTCCGCTATCGACCCATGTAATTCCAAACCTATCATCCTGAGGGTCTCCGGATGCACAAGCATGGCGGGAAAAGACCTCGCCAATGAAGAACTAACAACCTCTGTCGATGAGATAATCCGTCTCAATGCTCAGGCGGTCGGTGTATCGGTATTTGTCGGCAGCGACTACGAGAAAGAGACTCTTGGGAACCTTTCCATGCTCGTTAATGAATGCGAGCCTTTCGGCATACCGGTGATGGCAGTTACCGCGGTAGGCAAAGAGATGGAGAAGCGGCAGGCTCGCTATCTCGCGCTCAGCTGCCGCATAGCCGCCGAGCTTGGGGCCAGAGTAGTCAAGACGTACTGGTGCGAAAAAGATTTCGATAAAGTTGTCAGCGGCTGTCCGGTGCCGGTGATCATCGCCGGCGGGCCGAAATGCGATACCGCGCTCGAGGTTCTGGAATTTGTGCATAGCGGGATGCAGAGCGGGGCCGTGGGAATTAATTTAGGCCGCAACGTCTGGCAAAGTCCGCATCCGGCGGCGATGGCAAAGGCCCTGCGGGCGATCATCCATGAAAACGCGTCGGTGAAGAAGGCAAAAGAGTTGTTCGACGCAGGATAAGAAGGATGCTCGCCGCTAAATATTACAGTAATACCGATATCCGCTTGGAAGATATCCCCAAACCAAAGATAATGGACGGAGAGATCCTCGTTAAGGTGGCCGCCAGCGGGATCTGCGGCACCGATGTCATGGAGTGGTACCGCGTCAAAAAGGCGCCGCGCGTCCTGGGCCACGAGATCGCCGGCACCATCGTGGAATCAAGGTCTGCAAAATATACCACGGGACTCAGGGTCTTTGTAAGCCATCACGTCGCCTGCAATGAATGCAAATATTGCCTCTCGGGAAATCATACCGCCTGTGAAACTCTGCACACGGGCAATTACGATCCAGGCGGCTACAGTGAATTTGTCAGAGTGCCCCGGATCAATGTTGAGCGAGGGGTCTATATCCTGCCCGAAGATCTCACTTACGCCGAAGCGACAATGATCGAACCGCTGGCATGCGCGCTCAGAGGCCAGAGGGTTATCGATGTCAAAAAGGGGCAAGTTGTAATGGTGCTCGGCTGCGGCGTATCAGGTTTATTGAATATATTAGTCGCAGGATTGAGGGGTGCCGAAGTTATAGCGACGGATATAGACGCATATCGGCTCAGAAAAGCCAAAGAATGCGGCGCCAGAGAAGTTCTGCATGCTGAAAAAGCAGGCGATGTAAAGGCCGATAAAATTATTATCTGCACCGCGGCGCTCTCGGCGATAGGCCAGGCCTTTCGATCTATCGACCGTAAGGGGGCGATCCTGCTCTTCGCGATCCCGGATAAAAATATAGAAATTCCCACTATGGATATGTGGAGAAACGAGATAACCGTCACATCTTCTTATGGCGCGGCCGCCGAAGATCTCGCGGAAGCTCTGGAACTTATCTCCAGCGGTAAATTAGATATGAAACCGTTGATAACTCACAGGCTCCCACTGCAGAAGATACAGGAAGGGTTCAGGCTGGTTGCAGAGGCGAAAGAGTCGCTTAAGGTTGTCCTGGAACCCTGACCACAAGCGGCGATGATATTGATCCTTCGGCTTTGCTCAGGATCTTATGGTGAGCAACGTCGAACCATTGACTTTGTGTCTTCCCGTATGATAGTATAGTCACTAACGAAAGAGAGAATAAGATGGCAGATACTTTAAAGAGACTTAAACTAGGGCTTCCAAAGGGCAGTCTTCAGGAAGCGACGGTCAGGATGTTTAAAAAGGCCGGTTTCGTTATAGGAATAAGCGAAAGGTCATACTTCCCTTCGGTAGACGATGAGGAGATAGAGGCGATACTCTTCCGCGCCCAGGAGATGTCGAGATACGTTGAGGATGGCATCCTGGATGTCGGCATCACAGGGAACGACTGGATCCTGGAGAACTCTTCGGACGTCGTAAGAGTGGCGGAGCTTATATATGCGAAGCAGAGTATGAGGCCCGTCAGGTGGGTTCTCGCTGTGCCGCAGGATTCAAAGGTCAAGAGCGTAAAGGATCTGAACGGCAAGAGGATAGCCACCGAGCTCGTGAATGTGACAAAAAATTATCTTAAGAAGAATAAGGTCAAGGCCAAGGTAGAGTTCAGCTGGGGCGCTACGGAGGTCAAGGCCATCATAGGAATAGACGCTATAGTGGAAGTTACCGAGACCGGCTCTTCTCTCAGAGCTAATAAACTGAGGGAGGTGGCGACCGTCTGCGAATCTACAACACAGCTTATAGTCAATAGAAAGAGCTGGATGAACCCGTGGAAGCGGGCGAAGATAGAGAATATGGCCATGCTTCTAAAAGGGGCCATCACGGCCGAGGAGAAGGTCGGTCTTAAGATGAATGTCTCCAGGAAAAACCTGAAGGCAGTCTTAGCGCTCCTCCCGGCGATGAAGATGCCCACGATATCGACCCTTTCGGATCCTAATTGGTGCGACGTGGATACGATCATCGATGAAAAGACGGCTAAAAAAATAATACCGGAGTTGAAGAGAGCGGGTGCAGAGGGCATTATAGAGTATCCGTTGAATAAGGTGATTTACTGAGAACGCGATGGTTTAGTATTGGGTATTGAGTATAGTGTATTGCGTAAAAAATAAACGCAATACTCAATACGCGATACACAATACAAGATTGCAGTCAGGGGGTGACAACATGCCGTGCGGAAGAAAGAGAAAAAGAGCGAAGATGGCGAAGCATAAAAGAAAAAAGAGAATGAGAAGAGATCGCCATAAGAAGAAATAGAAGCAAGTAGCAAAAGTGTCGTCCGGAGCCTTCTAACCGCAAAGAAGTGAAGAGCTCCGGACGCCTACTTTGAGCGCATATTAAAGAGAAAGAAAGAATAAGAGATGGCCGAAAGACCTGATATTAAAGATTTGAAAAAGAAGGCGATCGGGATCCGGAAGGATGTCCTGAAGATGTTGACGCTCTCCGGCTCCGGGCATACCGGCGGAAGCTTATCGATAGTCGACATACTGGTCGCGTTATATTATTATGAGATGCGTAATGATCCAAAAGATCCCAAATGGCCCGGACGGGATAGGTTTCTGCTCTCCAAAGGGCACGCATGTCCCGCGCTCTATGCGATACTCGCCGAAAAAGGTTATTTTGATAAAGAAGATCTTTTGGACTTAAGAAAATTTGGAAGTAAATTACAGGGCCATCCGCAGTTAGGCCTTGCCGGAATAGAGATATCGAGCGGCTCTCTCGGCCAGGGGCTATCGATAGCCAATGGTATGGCTCTGGCGGCCGGCCTCGATAAACTGGATACAAGAATATACTGCCTCATGGGCGATGGAGAGACGAATGAGGGCCAGGTATGGGAAGCCGCGATGACCGCGGCCCATTATAAATTAGATAATATATGTGCCATCATAGATTACAATAAATTGCAGATAGACGGATTCTGCTGCGAAGTAAAAGATATGGGAGCCTATCTGGATAAGTGGAAAGATTTCGGCTGGCATGTAATAGAGACGGACGGTCATGACATAGAAAAACTTATAGCCTCATTCGATAAGGCCAGGACAATTAAGGGGATGCCGACGGTAATAGTCGCCCATACCATAAAAGGTAAGGGCGTTTCGTTTATAGAGAATAAGGCCCAGTGGCATGGTATATCGCCGAAGGCCGAAGAGTGCGAGCGCGCCATAAAAGAACTGGATGAAGAGCTAAAGAAGATATAAGGAGAGTTACATGATACCGCGCAAATGGAAGATGTATTTCAAGATGTATTGGATAAAGCTGGCGATCATAGCGGCGGTTCTGCTGGTAGTGGTGCTGGCCGTAGTTGGACTCAATTCGCTCGAGTCGTATTATAGGAATATTACTCTCGCTACGATGCCGGTGAATCTCCTGATGGTCGCGCTGAACGCCATCATATTCGTCTTCATGTATATGACCTTTATGAAAGGCGGCTTTTCGAAGCTAAGCAATAAGCTCAGGGTGCGCGGCGATTTTGTCAATATTAAGTGGTCCGATGTCATAGGCATGGAGAATGTCAAAGAAGAAGCGATGGAAGTAGTCCAATTGATAAAGGACAGGGCTCGCGTCAAGAAGATAGGCGGTAAGATACTGCGCGGTATACTGATGTTCGGGCCTCCGGGCTGCGGCAAGACATATCTGGCAAAGGCCATAGCTACCGAGGCCGAGATGCCTTTTGTCTCGATGTCGGGCAGCGAATTTGTGGAGATATTTGTAGGGGTCGGCGCGGCACGCGTAAGAGGGCTATTCAAAAAAGCGAGAGAGCTCGCGTACGGCAACGGCGGCTGCATAATATTCATAGACGAGCTCGACGCCATCGCACGCAAGAGAGTCTTCTCGGCATTCGGCGGCACAGAAGAGACGAACTCCACACAGAACCAGCTCCTGGCGGAGATGGATGGACTGCAGGAATTAAAAGATAAGCATGGCGAGCCTTCTCCGGAACAGAATATTATAGTTATCGGGGCCACTAACGCCCCCGAGGACACTATAGACAGAGCATTACGCCGTCCGGGACGTTTCGACAGGATCGTCTACATAGAAAAACCGGGCCTTGAAGACAGAGAGAAGCTTTTTACTTACTATCTTGGCAAGGTCGAAGCCGACAAATCGCTCAATATAGGACGGCTTGCGAGACAAGCGATAGATAGGTCGCCCGCGGATATAGAGAACATCGTAAAAGAGGCCGCATTAGTCGCTACAAAGAACGGGCGCGATAAGGTTATGCTCGATGATATAAGCGAAGCGATGGAGAGGATCGATATCGGATTAAAACGAAGGATCACGATGACGCCGCACGAAAGGGAGATAACTGCCTGTCATGAAGCGGGCCATGCGGTGGTGCTCTATATACTGCATCCGACCGACGATGTCTTTAAGATCTCGATCATACCGAGGAAAGATACGCTCGGCGTAGTCTATCATCAGCCAAAAGAGGAGCTTTATCACCAGACAAAAGATAAGCTGCTGGCCGATATAATGGTATCTTTGGCCGGTTATGCGGCAGAAAAAATGCGATTTAATATGACATCCAGCGGGTGTTCCGGTGATTTTAAAAAAGCGATGGGGATCGCGCACTTTATGGTATGGACTGTCGGAATGAGTGACGCCGGACTACTGGGCGATTATACGATCATCCCGGAATCCCAGCTCTCGGACGATACAAAGGAAAAATTAAATCAGGAGACGCAAAAGATAATCCAGAAATGCCTGAAATCGGTCGAAGAGCTTCTGATAAACGAAAAGCCGATCCTCGAAAGACTTGTCAAAGAGCTCTTATCTAAAGAGGAATTGGAATATGACGAGGTAGAGGCCATATTCAACGAATTCGGCAAGACGCACATAAAGAGCGCATGGTAAGAATTAAAAGGCCTCTTTCACTAGTCATTATTTGCTATTTACTATGCGCCATCTTATGCGGATGCACCGTGACTTATCCGCATGATAAGATCAAAGAGTCCATAGTAAGGATCTGTAAAGAGGAATACAAGTCGGACGTTTTGGTTGAGATCGCGGGCGGCACGATGGTGATATATTTACCTCTGTCCGATCTCATGGATTTTTCGTTCGCCCTTACGAAGGGAGCGAGCGAAAAGATCAACAATGTCATCTTCATCGCCGCCAGGGTCGCGCTCTCTACGGACGCCAAGATAGCCTTCTATTGCGTCATAGCGCATGACATCAAGGTACCGGAGCTCCAGATAATCATCATCAAGAGCGTCGAGGACGTGAAGCGGCTCTTTGCCAATGACATATCGAGAGGCGAGTACATGAAGCGTTTGCTGATAGATCTGCGCTGGAGCCCGCAGGCTAAGAAGGAGCAGGTGATAAAAGAGGTCTTCAGTAAGATGAGCCTCGATCCCAAATGGCAGGAGCAGGTGATGGCGGATTTCTTCAGGAGCGAGCCGACATCACTCGGGGATATAGGCTACTGGAACAACAAATTTTACATAAAAGATATAACGATACCTGAGTTTCTCGCGGAGCAGATAGCCAATAGGGTCAAGCTGGCGTTCAGGGAAGATAAGAATTTAAAAGAGAGCTTTTTGCTAAAGTCCGTGAAAGGGGGCTATCTCTCGAAGAGAGGCAGACGTTTATTCAGATTTGAGGCGCTTGCCGAACGAAGCGCAGGCACTACCGACAGCACCATCGAGGACTCCGATAAAATATTTGAAACGGTCCTTTCGGTAGCGGCCCATGTTATACACGGATATTATTTTAAGGATTATGACGGCGTGGAGGTCTTTGACCAGAAAGAAGGAAGATCTATAGAGGTAAATCCCGCAGAGTTGGAAGCGTTCCGGACGAAAAAACTGAGACTAAACGAGATAGGCATATAAGATGAGCCCCGCCCCTTCTTATGTGATATATATATTTTAAGGGCGGAATAA
>Ga0268280_1000724_pt1 | contig 25283 bp, 17 predicted proteins | sample saktaG_9_FD_190139 | JGI IMG/M metagenome (GOLD analysis project Ga0268280, IMG submission 190139) | Saline water microbial communities from Sakinaw Lake, British Columbia, Canada - sak_2011_5_24_40m | ecosystem: Environmental > Aquatic > Non-marine Saline and Alkaline > Saline ... | reverse complement strand
TCACCGAGAGCCGTCATCAGCGTCTCAGGGACGAATTTCCCTCCAAAATTACCAAAGTAGCCATGCCTATCGGGATATCTCATCTGACCTTCCTCACGTTTTCCATAAACTTCTTCATAAGAGCCAGATCCTTTTTACCGGCCGAAACCTCTAACCCGCTCGATACGTCTACTCCATACGGCGCAAATTTTTCAATAGCTTCGCGCACATTGTCGGGAGTAAGTCCGCCGGATAATATGACCGGCCTTAAGAATTCGAAGCTCTCTATGATCTTCCAGTCAAATTTTTCACCCGTTCCACCTTTATCCTTGGAAGAATATGTGTCTAGCATGTAAAAGTCTGTATTATAATCGTTTATCCCTTTGAGGCTGCCCGAGTCCTTTATCCTGAAGGCCTTGATCACCTTATGATCATCCTTAAACCCGGCGCAATAATCCGGGCTTTCATCGCCATGGAACTGCAGCATATCGAGCGAACAATCCTCGGCTATCTTTAAGACCTTTTGGCTATCTTCGTTCACAAAGACGCCGACCTTTAACACGGAAGGAGGAAGCTCGTTCACGATATCTCTCACGATCCTGGGCTCCACATATCTCTTGGACCCGGCATAAAATACGAACCCGATCATATCGGGCATGAGCCCGGCCGCGGCTATCGCGTCTCTCTTATTCGTTATCCCGCAGATCTTTATCTTGGTCATAGATTAAAAATGCATCATCTCTCTCATTTTGGCGGCTATATCATCCGCCTCCATGAACGCCTCTCCCACCAATACTGCGTTTATGCCGAGCGACTTCAGGAACATTATATCCTCATAGCTCTTTATCCCGCTCTCGGATACTATTGTCTTATTCTGCGGGATCAGCCTTTTGAGGCGCTGTGTAACCCCTAAGTCCACTTTAAATGTATGCAAGTCTCTATTATTTATACCTATTATGGACGCCCCTATGGCGAGCGCCTTCTCGACATCCTCTTCATTATGCACCTCGACAAGGCAGTCAAGCCCGAGCTCGGTCGCAAGATTATAGAACTTGGTCAACTCCGCTATAGAAAGTATCTCCGGGATGAGCAATATCGCTTCGGCTCCGGAGAGAACGGTCTCATATATCTGATACTCATCGATAAAAAAATCTTTTCTCAATATGGGTATCGATACGTTCTGGCGCACCTTCGGTATATATTCCAATCTGCCTTCAAAGAACCTCTCATCTGTAAGTACGGATATCGCGCTCGCACCGTTGGCCTGATAAGTTATGGCTATCTTCACCGGATTAAAGTCGCCTCTCAATATACCTTTGGAAGGCGATGCCTTCTTTATCTCGGCTATAAGATTTATGTGGTGCGGCCGCGATATGTTCTTCTTAAAAGAACTTCTTACCGACAGGCTCTTCGTCTCTTTTACGAGATCGCTTTGAGGCTTGACTCTCTTTGCCTCGTCGACCACTTTTCTCTTATCTTCTATGATCCTTGAAAGTATCATATCTTGTTTGTCAGCTCTATCAGTCGTTCCAGCTTCTCTAGGGCGGCGCCGGAATCTATCGACTTCTCCGACAGTATTATCCCTTCCTTAAGATCCTTTACCTTGCCTGCCACAATAAGCGCCGCGGCCGCGTTCAGGAGGACTATATCACGCCTCGGTCCGCGCTCTCCTTTTAAAATAGATAGCATTATATCGGCATTATCGTTTGCCGTTCCGCCTTTGATATCCGCAAGGCTTGCCCTCTTTATTCCGAAATCTTCAGGGTTTATGTAATATGTATCTATCTTGCCACCGTTCAATTCGGTTACTTTAGTTTTGCCCGTAATGCTTATCTCATCGAGAGAGTCCATGCCGTAGACTACCAACGCTCTCTTCAAACCCAGATTTTTCAATACATTAGCCAGGACTTCGGTAAGTTTCTCGTTATAGACACCTATAACCTGGCCGCTCACCATGGCAGGATTGGATAATGGCCCAAGGATATTGAATATGGTCCTGCCTCCGATCTCTTTTCTGGGCTTAGCCGCATGCTTTGTAGCGCTGTGAAAGAGCGGCGCGTAGATGAAACCTACGCCCAAGTCGATAATGCATCTGCACACCATCGCTGAAGGCAGCTCTATCTTGACCCCGAGGGCTTCCAGGACATCCGCCGAGCCGCACTGATTCGATGAGCTTCTGTTTCCGTGCTTCGCTACCTTGACGCCGCATCCCGCTATAACGAACGCAGCAATCGTAGATATATTAAACGTGTTGATGCCGGTGCCGCCCGTACCGCATGTATCTACAAGACCTATGCCCGCATTCACACGCTCGGCTTTTTCTAGCATGACCTTTGCCGCGCCCGTTATCTCACCTATGGTCTCACCTTTGTCGCGCAGTGCCCTCAAAAAATGAACGATCTCTTCATGAGAGGAACTGCCGGACATTATCTCGTTAAAAACTTCCCTGGTCTCGTTCTCCGTAAGATCAATATTATTAGAAACTTTTTCTATAGCCACCTTTATCATATCTATCTCTATAATTTTAAGAAGTTGCTTAATATCTTCATCCCCTCACCCGTCAATATAGACTCTGGATGGAACTGGACTCCCCACACAGGATGATCTTTATGCTTCAGGCCCATTATCTCGTCATCACCGTCTTTAGTTTCAGCGGTGATCTTTAAAATATTTGGCAGGGTCTTGCGTTCCACCACGAGCGAATGATATCTCGTAGCCTCAAAGGGATTTTTTATGCCCTCGAATATCTCTTTTCCATCATGATAAATAAGCGACGTCTTGCCGTGCATTATATTCTTCGCGTGGACTATTCTCCCTCCGAAGACCTCTCCTATGGCCTGGTGCCCGAGGCAAACGCCTAGCAATGGGACCTTGCCACCAAGTATCCTTATAAGAGACTCCGATATCCCGGCATTCTTGGGCTCACCCGGACCCGGAGAGATGACTATCTTATCGGGTGACTTACTCTTGACCTCGTCTATTGAGATCTTATCGTTACGATAGACCTCTAATTCCGCCCCAAGCTCCCCGAAATATTGCACGAGATTATAAGTGAACGAATCGTAGTTGTCTATTATAAGTATCATTCCAGCCCCTTCTCGGCCATCTCTATCGCCTTTAACAGCGCCTTGGCCTTATTGAGGGTCTCTTCAAACTCTTTCTCCGGATCAGAATCAGCCACTATCCCGGCTCCGGCCTGTATATAAGCGTTCTTGCCTTTTATGACAACGGTGCGGATCGTTATGCATGTGTCGAGATTGCCAGAAAAACTGAAATACCCTACGCTTCCCGCGTACGGCCCTCGCCTCATATTCTCCAGCTCCTCTATGATCTCCATCGCCCTGACCTTTGGGGCGCCCGTAACGGTTCCGGCCGGGAATGTAGCTCTGAAGAGATCGAACGAGTCCTTATCTTTCTTCAGCCTGCCTGAAACATCACTCACTATATGCATGACATGAGAATACTTCTCGACCGTCATGAGCTCAGATACTTTTATCGTTTTGAATTCACAAACTCTTCCTATATCATTACGCCCGAGATCTACTAACATTATATGCTCGGCTCTCTCCTTAGGATCCGCCAATAGGTCTTTTATGAGCAGTTCGTCCTCTTCGGCCGAGCTGCCGCGCGGGCGCGTTCCGGCTATGGGCCTGACTTCCGCCAGGCCGTCCTCACAGCGCACCATGATCTCCGGAGATGATCCGACGAGAAAGAAGTCGTTGAATTTAAGATAGTACATGTAAGGCGAAGGGTTTATTGAGCGCAGCGCCCTGTAAACCTGGAAAGGATGGCAATCTATGGCAAGCTTCAAACGCTGCGAAATGACCGTCTGTATTATATCTCCGTCCTCGATATGCTTCTTTGCCTTCTTGACCATCGTCTCAAATTGCGTCTTGGTAATGTTGGATTTTAAGAGGTCCGGATGCGGCCTCTTCTTGGATGAAACGGAGTAATCTATCTTAGGCATCGGGCCTTTAAGATAACCGACTATTTTTTCTATTCTTTTTACGGCTTTGTCATACGCAAGAGCAGGGTCGCCATCCACGTGTACGTTCGATATTATCTTTATCTTGTGGTCCACATGATCGAATATAAGAAGGGTGTCGGTCAGCATAAATACGCAGTCAGGCAGGTTCAGGTCGTCGGGATTTTTGGCCGGTATATTTTCTATGAACCTGACCATGTCGTATCCGAAAAACCCCACTAACCCACCTGAAAAACGCGGTAATCCCTTCACCTCCACGAATTTATATCTATTCAATATCTTCTTAAGCTCCCCGATAGGATCGGACTTTGTTGTATAGTTTGAAGATATCTTGCCTTCGGTAAGCGTAATCTTAGTCCCTTTACTGGAGAATATCAGGGACGGATCGCTTCCCAATATGGAATAGCGCGCGAGCCTCTCACCGCCTTCTACGGATTCGAGCAGGAACGAGTAGTCGCTCTTATCTATCTTGGCAAATGCCGATAAAGGCGTCTCGAAATCGGTCAATATGTCACGATAGACCGGGATGAGATTCCCTTTCTTGGATAGCTCTATAAACTCTTCCTTACCCGGATAGTACATTATTTATACACCTGCTTCGGGTCGAATATGCGTTCGGCCATTACACTAATATTGCCGTCTTTATCCATCTGGCGGAAGTAGCAGCTGAAGTATCCTTCGTGGCAGCCCGCCTTGACCTGCTCGACCTCGAATAGAAGTGAGTTTCCTTCGCAATCTATATTAACTTTTCTCACGATCTGGATGCATCCGCTAGTCTCGCCCTTCAGCATAAGCTTTCCTTTTGAGCGCCTGAAGACATATATCTTGCCCTCTTCGAGCGTCTTCTGCAAAGCTTCCTTATTCATGTAGCAAAGGGTCAGTACCTCTCCGGAGACCTCATCCTGAATGATCGAGGGTATCAGCCCCTTCTCATCGAATTTTATCTTCTCTAAGATCTTGTTAATATTCATAATCTTACCTTTACTCCTTTCTTCTTCAAATAGGCCTTTGCTTCGCCTACGGAATAAGTCCTGAAATGAAATATTGAAGCTGCCAAAACGGCGTCTGCTTTACCCTCGGTCAATGCTTCGTAAAGATGATCTAAATTACCGGCGCCGCCTGACGCGATGACCGGGATCTTTACAGATTCACTTATCAATCCGGTCAATTCTATATCATAACCTTCTTTTGTGCCGTCATAGTCCATACTAGTCAGAAGTATTTCACCGGCGCCGAGGCTTTCTGCCTTTTTGGCCCATTGTATAGCGTCAAGACCCGTGGGCGTACGTCCTCCGTTTATATATATCTCCCACTTCTGTCTATCCTTGGTCTTCACTCTGCACCTCGCGTCCATCGCCACTACGATACACTGGCTTCCGAATCTTTTCGATGACTCTCTTATAAAACCCGGCCTCTTGACCGCAGCCGTATTTATCGACACTTTATCGCAGCCGGCATTTAAGAGGTTCCTGATATCGTCTACGGTGCTTATCCCGCCTCCTACGGTAAAAGGCAGAAATATCGACTCCGCCACTTTATTCGCTAATTTTATAGTCGTTTTACGCTTCTCGTGGCTTGCCGTGATATCCAGAAAGACGATCTCATCCGCGCCCTCTTTATCGTAAAAACGCGCGTTCTCGACCGCGTCACCCGCATCGCGCAGGTTCACGAAGTTCACGCCTTTCACTACCCGCCCGTCCTTAACGTCCAGGCAGGGTATTATTCTTTTTGTGAGCATACCCGTATCGCTTCCTTCAGATCTATCGTCTTTTCGTATAATGCCTTGCCTATTATCATCCCTTGAAGCCCCGCGCCTTCGAGAGCCTTAAGACGTTTAACGTCATCTATAGTAGAAACACCGCCGGACGCTATGATATCTATGTCCTTAACTTTCAAAATATCCTTAAGGCTGTCTAAATTAGGTCCTTTAAGCATCCCGTCTCTCGAAACATCGGTATAATTTATCGTCTTGACTCCGAGAGAGGCTATCTTTTCGGTAAGATCCACCGCCTTCATCTTGGTCTTAAAGAGCCACCCCTTCGTAAGGACCATTCCATCCCTCGCGTCTATACCGACAACTATCCTATTGCCAAACCTCTTCGATGCTTTAGATATGAAATCTTCTTCCAATGCCTTGGTGCCTATGACCACTTTCTCAACGCCTGCATCGATCAAGCTCTGTATCGTCTCTAGGCTCCGTATGCCGCCGCCGAGCTCTATCTTCACATCAACGCTGTTGGCGATCTCCTTGATCTGTTCCAGGCTCATCGGGTTTCCCTCTATAGCTCCGTCGAGATCTACCACGTGAATAAGCTCCGCGCCCTGGGCAGCCCACATCCTGGCAACCTCCAGGGGTGAATCAAAATAGATGGTCTCGCGCTCTGCCTTGCCCTGGGTGAGACGTACGACCTTGCCGCCCCTAATATCTATCGCCGGAATAACTTTCATCATAGTTCCACAAAATTCTTTAAAATCTTCAATCCAAGCGCCTGGCTCTTCTCAGGATGGAATTGAAACGCATAGACGTTATCTTTACATACACCCGACGCGAAGTCTATGCCATAGCTGGTTGTAGACAACACAACCTTTTTATCCTTCGGCTTCACATAGTACGAGTGGACGAAGTACATATATGAGTTATCGGGAACTTTATCAAAAATATCCGATCTCTTGTTTTTAATGCTGTTCCAGCCCATATGGGGAACTTTAAAGCCTTTAAGTTTAAATCTTTTCACTTCGCCCTTAAGCACCCCAAGCCCTTTGACTCCCGGCGCCTCTTCACTTCTTTCAAAGAGAAGCTGTAGTCCAAGGCATAACCCAAGGAAAGGCTTTCCCTCAGCGATCGCGTCCTTTATCGGCTGGACGAGCTTACGCCTCTTCAATTCCTTCATCGCCTCGCCGAACGAACCGACGCCCGGGAATACTATCTTATCAGCTTTCAATATATCTTTTGCGCTGGATGAGACCTTCGCCCCGGCGCCCACGACTTCAAGCGCTTTTCGAACAGAGTGCAGGTTCCCCATACCGTAATCTATGACCGCTATCATATTATTAGTCTATTCTTCCTTTGGTAGACGGCACGCCCTTGCGACGCGCGTCTATCTGAGTTGCTTCGTCCATAGCTATGCCGAATGCCTTAAATACAGCCTCAAGGACATGATGCACGTCTTCACCTGAATATATCTCCACATGCAGATTTATATTAGCGCTCTTTGCGAAGGCATCCATAAAATCCTTGCCGTCATCAAGGGAATATTTGTCCTCCCTGGGTATCGTCTGGTTATACGATGGCATCTTCCATAGATACGCGTACCTTCCTCCGATATCGACCATGACTTTGGCGGCCGCCATATCCATAGGGACCTCTTTTGAGCCGTATCTCTTTATGCTCTTACAGTCGCCCAGAGCTTCTTTGAACGCTTTACCCAGACAGATAGCTATATCTTCGTTTGTGTGGTGCGCATCCACATTAAGGTCGCCCTTCGCTTTTAAATCCAGGTCGAATAGCCCATGAAACGCAAATAACGTCAGCATGTGGTCCAAAAACCCTATGCCGGTCTTTATATTGCCGACACCCTTTCCGTCAATGGATAACGCTCCCGTTATATCCGTCTCTGTGGTCTTGCGTTTTATCTTTGCAATTCTCGATTTTTTGGCCATCACACTCTCCTTCTATTCAAATCTCACTTTAACCGAATCCAGATGTTTTCTTAAGCCCTCGATCTCGGCGATCTTCTCCAGAGGCCCGCGGATCTCTTCCAAGGCGCTCTTCGTATACGATAGTATGTGCGAGCACTTATAAAAGTCCTGCACACCAAGGCCTGAGAAGAACCGCGCACTTCCGCCGGTTGGAAGGACGTGACTCGGTCCCGCCACATAATCCCCGACCGCGACCGGCGTATATGGCCCGAGGAATATCGCGCCGGCATTCACTATTTTTTTAGCTATCTTCTTTGGGTCTTTTGTCAATATCTGAAGATGCTCGGCAGCCAGCTTATTGGCTACGTCGGCCGCCTCATCCATATTCTTCACCAATATTATGTATCCTTTAAAGTCCTCTTTCTTTAAGGTCCTCACTATCCTCTTCGAATTCGTTACCAGTATCGATAGCCCCATATAGTGCTCGCCCTGCGCTTCAAGGTCAGCCTTTATGTAATTTATATTGGATGACTGGTTCGCTATTATTACCACTTCTGTAGGGCCGGCAAGCATATCTATGTCGCAGAAACCAAAGACCTGACGCTTGGCCTCGGTGACGTAGGCATTACCGGGACCCACTATCTTATCCACCTTCGGTATCGTCTTTGTTCCAAAGGCAAGCGACGCAATCGCTTGGGCTCCGCCGACCTTGTATATTTCGTCCACCTTTAAAAGGTTAGCCACTACAAGGATGTATGGATCTATCGATTTATACTTATTCGGCGGTGTTACCAGCACCACCTTCTTGACGCCCGCCATCTTCGCCGGTATCACCGTCATATAGACGCTCGATACCAGGGGCACCGTGCCGCTCGGCACATAGACGCCGACATTCTCAAGCGGCATCACCTTCTCGCCCAACAACACGCCGTTGGTATCCTTTATATTCCAGGATTTCTTAAGATGCTTTTTGTAGAACTTCGTAACATTATCTATGACGACCTTCAACGCCGATATGAACTCCGGTTTTATATCCTGATATGCGCCCGAGGTCTCGCATTCTGTTACCTTAAGCTCTTTAGGAGTCAACTTTACCCTGTCGAACTTGCGCGTATATTTTATGACCGCGTCGTCGCCGTAGAGCTTCACATTCTCTACGATCTTTCTTACGCTTTCGGACACGCGCTTATTGCGCCCGGAATTCCTGTCGCATAATTTTTGGAATTGCTTGCTTCCCACTCTTACGAGCTTCATATGATCTTCTCCTTGATGATATCGGTGATCTTTACAAGCGCCCCTGCCAATTTCGACGGGTCCTTGCCGCCGCCTTGTGCAAAATCAGGTTTACCGCCGCCGGAACCATTTAATAATCTTGCCATCTCTTTTGCCAGGTCTCCGGCCTTTATACCTTTCTTGACCAAGTCATCGGTTAATGAGACCGTAAAGGATGCCTTTTCGGCATCAGAGAACGCTAGGATAATAAGCGATGAGGGAGCCTTCAGCCTTATCTTGTCGCTCAAGACCCTTAAGCCCTCCATATTAAGATCTTTGATCATCTCCGTTACCACCTTGGTATTGCCAAATGTGGCAGCCTTGGCAAGCAATTGATCTATCTTCGCCATCTCTTCATTGAGCCTGGCGCCGGAAACCTTCTTCTCCTCGTCTCTCTTATTCTGGGCCTCGAGCTTCTCTTTTTGGGCATGGGCCTGCTTCTTTATCCATTCCCTTGCGGCATCTGCCGTCACGGCCTCTATCCTTCGTACTCCTGACGCTATCGAACTTTCGCTGGTTATCTTAAAAGATACTATCTCCTTTGTATTATCTACGTGCGTGCCGCCGCATAGCTCCTTTGACACATCCCCGACCGAAACAACACGCACCTTATCTCCGTACTTTTCACCGAATAATGCCACGGCACCCGACGCCTTAGCATCAGTTATGCTTTTTATCTCTTTCTTTACCGCTATGGCGGCGTTTATCGCTTCATTAACTATCTCCTCTACTCTCGTCACTTCTCTCGGGTCCATCTTCTTCATATGTGTAAAGTCGAATCTCAAATGATCCTGGTCGACCAGAGAACCTGTCTGGCGTACATGCTCGCCCAAGACCTTTCTCAACGCCGCCTGCAATAGGTGCGTTGCGGTATGATTACGCATTATCTTATTTCGCACATCTAGGTTTATAGAGACTTTTGCCGTATCGCCTTTCTCTATTTTTCCGCGCAGCATCTTGCCTATATGCACTATCGTATCGCCTATCTTCTTCGCGTCCTCGACTTCCATCGCGCCGGATTCGGTCTCAAGCTTTCCCCAGTCTCCTACCTGCCCGCCCGATTCTCCGTAAAATGGCGTCTTATCCAGGATGACCTCTCCCTCGCCGAGTACCGCTAAAACTTTAGCCTCTGCATGCGCCTTTTCATATCCCAAGAACTCTGTCTTTAAACCCAGCGCCCCTACTTTCTTCGCAAATGTTTCGGTAAATATTTCGCTCTTTATCTTGGTCTTTGACCTTGACTGCTCTCTCTGCTTTTCAAGCGATTCATCGAACAGTTTTTTATCTATCTTTATACGGAATCTCTCTGCCGTCTCCTCAAGCATATCGTACGGCATTCCGTATGTATCGTAAAAATCGAATGCTTTTCGAGCGATCTTAGCCGGGCTGCCTTTCTCTTTCGACAGCTCCTCGAAGGCGGCCTCGACTTTCGGCATCTGGATCGCCAGGACGCTCAGGAAACTTTCTTCTTCCCTCTTCACGATCTGCGCTATATCGTCCCTGCGCTCTCTAATTTCCGGATACCCTGCTTTCATCACATCCGCCACTACACTTACCAACTTATAAAGAAAAGGTTCCTTTATGCCGAGGTCTTGCGCGCGAGACATGGCCCGCCGGATCAACTTCCTCACCACATATCCGCGCTCCTCATTAGACGGCATCACTCCATCCGCAATGCAAAATGTCACTGCGCGAATGTGATCCGCTATAGCATTAATAGCTGAAGGCTGAGGGCTGACAGCTGAAAGCTTATTTATCGCCTCGACGATCGGCACGAAGATATCGATATCGAAATTCGTCTTGACATTCTGCATGACAGCCGCTATGCGCTCCAAGCCCATACCCGTGTCTATATTTTTATTCGGCAGCGGTTTTAAACTTCCATCGGCCTGCCGGTCAAACTGAGTAAATACAAGGTTCCAGACTTCTACGAACCTGGCGCAATCGCACTCCGGCGTGCAACCCGGCTTGCCACAGCCGACATCCTTACCATGATCATAAAAGATCTCAGAGCACGGCCCGCATGGCCCGTTCGGCCCCTTAGAGGGAGCTTCGGACGGCCAGAAGTTATCCTTCTCACCGAATTTGACTATCCTGTCACGCGGTATCTTTATAACATCTTTCCATATATCGTAAGCTTCAACGTCGTCCTTATAGACCGACACCCATAATTTCGCGGGATCTATTTTCAGGGTCACGGTAAAAAACTCCCATGAATACTGGATAGCCTCTTTTTTAAAATAATCTCCGAACGAAAAATTCCCGAGCATCTCAAAGAACGTATGATGGCGCGGTGTGCGGCCCACGTTCTCAAGGTCCCCAGTCCTCAGGCATTTTTGGCTCGACGTGGCGCGCTTGTAAGTGATATTGCGCCCGAGGAACTTCTCCTTGAACTGGTTCATCCCCGCGCCGGTAAAGAGAAGCGACGGGTCGTCCTTCGGCACGAGCGAATCGCTCGGCACGATCTCGTGCCCCTTCGACTTGAAGAAGTCTAAATATGCCTCTCTTATAGCATCAGTCTTCATACTAAATTCTCTACAACTCTCCTGATATTGTCATACTTAAATCCGCGGCGCAAGAGATAATCATATATCCGCTTCGTCGCCTTGCGGCGGTCGAGCTTCTTAAGCCGCTCGAACCGGTCCTTTGCCATACTCAAAGCAATTTCGTATTCGTTATACTTTTCAGCCTTTTCGGTTAAAACGGCCTCTATGAGGTCCTCGCTTATACCGTTCCTTTTTAGCTCATGCTTTAGCACAACATCGCCCGCAGGGTTCATGTGCATCCGCGACTCCACCCAGAACCGGGCGAACTTCTCATCATTCAAATCGCCTGCCTGCTCAAGGCTCGCGACCACATCCTCTATGAGGAGATCATCGTAACCCTTGAGCTTCAGGCGGTTTCTTATCTCGTGAACGCTGCGCGGCCTCTGCCTCAAGAGCGCATAGGCATTATTGCGCGCTCGCGCCTTTACTTTGTCGTCCAATTTACTTAAGCGCCTTCTCTAATATCTCTTTCTCTATCTTAGCCATGACCTTAGGGTTCTCTTTTAAGAATACCCTGGCATTCTCTTTGCCCTGGCCGAGCTTCTCTTCTCCATAGAGCACCCATGCTCCGCTCTTTTTAGTCACTTCGAGTATTTCGGCCATATCAAGCACGCTACCTGACTTTGAGATCCCTTCATCGAACATTATGTCGAATTCCGCTTTTCTGAACGGCGCAGCCACCTTATTCTTCACTATGGACGCCCTTACGCGGTTGCCCACAGATTCCTCGCCCTTCTTTAGCGACGCTATGCGTCTCAAGTCTATCCTCACGGAAGAATAGAACTTTAAAGCGCGCCCGCCCGGGGTTGTCTCAGGATTACCGAACATAACGCCTATCTTCTCCCTGATCTGGTTTATGAATATCACGCAGGTCTTCGATTTCGATATCGAGCCGGACAATTTTCTTAAGGCATGGCTCATCAGCCTTGCCTGAAGTCCGACGTGAGAATCACCTATATCACCCTCGATCTCAGCACGAGGAGTTAAAGCGGCCACTGAATCTATTACGACCACATCTACTGCGTTGGATTTCACAAGAGTCTCCGTTATATCGAGCGCCTGTTCTCCCGTATCCGGTTGAGACATCAATAGATGATCGAGATTCACACCGATCTTCTTCGCGTATCCGGCATCAAAGGCATGTTCCGCATCGATGAATGCCGCCTGTCCACCCATCCTCTGGGCGTTAGCGATGATACTTAAAGTAAGAGTCGTCTTACCGCTCGACTCAGGCCCAAATATCTCTATGACCCTGCCGCGCGGCACTCCACCCACCCCGAGAGCCAGATCTATCGCGATCGAACCTGTCGGTATGGTAGGCACGTCCACCTTGAAATCCTGTCCCAGTGTCATTATGGCCCCCTTGCCGAACTGCTTTTCTATATGCTCCAAAGCAGCATCGAGCGCCTTTGTCTTCTGCTCCTGCGTAATATCTTTGCGTTCCCTTATCTCTACTCTTACCTCTTCCTTATCTTTTGTCTTAAACTTTGCCATTTCGCCTCTCCTTATTTTAGACTGTTCACAAAGCTCTATATACTATAATTATGCTATTTGAAGCACTATATTATACATGCGTATCCTCCTTCCTGTAAAGCGATTTTCGGCTTAATCATGATGGAACCCTATCCTGCGCTTCGGCGGTTCTGGAGGGGGCTCTAAAAGCTTTTTAATAGCCTCAAAAACTACTCCAAATTGCGCATCATACTTATCCTCCATTTCATCGATTTTACGTTTTAACCCACTATATGTTGTAGCCAGTCTTCTAATGCTTACAAATGCGCGCATAATCTGAACATTCACTAATACGGCACGTTCGCTGTTTAGTACGCTTGATAACATAGCTACGCCCTGTTCGGTAAAAGCATATGGAAAATAAGGTGAGAATTTTAGAGAGCCGAGGTGGTCACAATCTGTGACCACCTCTTTCGTTTCCGTTTCTGTCAATTTAAACATAAAGTCGCTCGGAAAACGCTTCGCATTCCTTTTTACCGCTTGGTTGAGCACCTTAGTCGGTACTTGATAAAGTCTGGCCAGATCCATATCCAACATTATATTTTTCCCTCTAATTTGAAAAATTTTGTTCTCGATCTTCTCTGTTGGCACTAATTTATCCATGCTCCCCTCCTAGTTTTTTTATAAGGATGTCACAATTTGTGACATCCTTTCCATCTCTCCCCCCACTTGAGGCGCCAAATTGGCATCTCAAGAATTCCCAATGACTTTTCGACCCCATATACTATAAGACGGAAAAACCGGTCAAATTGTTGCAAACTATTTTAAAATAATTTGTGGCGAAATGCGTAAATGCAATATATAATGAGACTTATGGAGATTGAGGCTGAGGTTGGAAGAATGCTAAGAAAAAGGCAGATAACGATGGCGGTGGCCGAATCATGTACCGGTGGGATTATCTCAAACCGGATCACCAATGTCGGTGGTAGCTCTAAGTATTTCAAAATGGGCGTAGTCGCCTATTCCAATGAGATCAAAGAGAGCCTCCTCGGAGTCTCCCCCAGATCACTGCAGAAACACGGCGCGGTATCGAAAGAGGTTGCGCTTGAAATGGCTAAAGGCGTGCGGCTTCTGGCCAATACTGATATCGGCATAGGCGTAACCGGTATTGCCGGACCCACCGGCGGAACTAGATCAAAACCGGTCGGCTTGGTCTATATAGCGCTCGTCACAAATAAGAATAGAATAGTGAAGAAATTTAAATTTAAAGGCTCCCGTAAAGATATTAAATTACAGGCATCGCAAGCGGCACTGGATTTGATATGCGCGCATTCATAGCAATAGAGCTCTCCCCCGAGATCAATGACTCTCTCTCCCAGATACAATCTCATTTAAAATATTCCGAAGCCGATGTTAAGTGGATCGAGACGGGCAATATCCATCTTACATTGAAGTTCCTGGGCGATATAACTGAAGAAAAATGCGCCAAAATAAGATCAATACTAGATGCAATATCCGGCTCGACCAAACCATTTGAGATCTCTATAAAAGATATCGGGGCCTTCCCTAATATCAATTATCCCAGAGTGATCTGGGTCGGACTGGATAAGGGTACAGCTGAATCTAAAGCATTTGCGGAAAATATTGTTGAAGAGCTATTGAAGATCGGATTTCAGAAGGAGCCTCGGCCATTCGCGCCACACTTAACCATAGGCAGAGTCCGCTCACCGAAGAATAAAGAAGTCCTAAAAGAAAAGATCGGCAACTGTCAGTTGCCGATCACTAAATCCCATTCCGTCGTTTCTGTCGTTCTATTCGAAAGCAAGCTCTCTCCAAAAGGCCCCACATACACAAAACTTCACGAGGCGCGCTTAAGCTGAATGCAGGAATTGCAGGAGGCGGGTGTAGCGGTCAATTCTATCACCGTTATCGTACCGCTCCATCTTGGGCAGGACTTTGAATATGAGGATGCCGAGCTTCTCATCGATAGCCGCATCTATGCCGAATGTGTCCGCGGTGATATTTGAAGCGGCAAGAGCTTCACGTAGCTCTCTCTCATTCCACTGCAGTAATTCTTTCGCGACAGAGATAGTCACCATCTCCAGTAATGGATAATAGTAGTTCTCGGGGAACGAATCGCCCTCTTCAACTATATAGACCGGCCTCACCGCGGAACCGAATGCATTTGCCGATCCGTCCTGTGGTTTTGGAGCATAATCGAATATCAGGCCGTTTCCGGCATTCACATCTATGCCACGGCTATCGAGCTCTTTTTTAAGATCGTTGTATTCGAAAACATTGAATCTGGCCAGCAATGCCTTCATCCTGGGATTCTTCTGGCCTGTCGCATCCTTCCAGGCGATCAACTGTCTTACCAATGCCCTTAACTGAGCCGATTCTAATCCCTTGAGCTTCTTATTGAAAGCAAATGTAACTTCTTTATTAGAGAAGAGCGCCGAGAGTATTCCCTCTATCATGTTTTGCGAAAGCTCTTTTGTATTAACAATATTCCGCAAGAACTGCTCCGGCTCAACTGAAAGGCTCCCGCCTTCCGGAGCCGTCGTTACCTTGACATTGGATAATGCGCTTATCGATGGGCATACATCGGTAATGGCCAGCCGCACCTTCTTCTCTTGAGGCGAAATATCTATCATAACATTGCACGACTGAAACAAGACGACCCCGCCCCATCCCGTTTGCCTGAAAAACTCTTTATTCCTCTTCTTCAGTAATTCTGTTATCGCCGTACTGGCATCAGTGTCTCGAAGCCACATAAGAGACCGGCCATCCACAAAACGGCTCTCTCCTACGGTTACGCCTTTCTGATCGATAAATATATTGTCAATAGGGACAACCTCGTAAATTACGGCGTATTCTTTGCCGCGTATCTTTACCGTATCACTAGTCTCTTTTTCCATAATATTTTTTGCCAGCAAAGTTACGTCCTGGTAGGTACGGATCTGCTCGGGAGTTGCCTGTCCGTAAACCTTGATCACCCTATCCTCGCCGTCGTGCTGCCATCGGTAAACCTGGCTATCCGCACCGATAGATTTATACTTCATTTGCTCATATGGCAGGCTTATCTTTAGCGGTGCTTTTAAATCTGACTCGGCTGTTTCTGCTGGCGCCGTAATATTATTCTTATCCACAAATCTTTTATCTAACCAAACCAGTTGCTGCGGCCGGGGTTTGCGTTCGAAGAGTTCCTTTAACCCTTTTTCAACGACCGTCCTGCGCTTCTTTACCTGCGCGTAGGTCAATCCCAAACGCTCGCCGATCTGTTCGATGGTCATTCCGCCGCCGCCTTTTACCGAAAGATCCGCAGGCAGGTTGATCCCGTAATACCACTCCATTATAGTTCTTTCTGTTTCCGGCAAGGCCGCCAAAGCTTGACGCAGTAAGGTTATCTCTTCGAAATCCTCGACTTCCTGAGCGACGTCTGTCGGCCAATAGTCAGGAACTCCCCAAACATCATCCGATAGAACAACCTCCTTCTCTCTCCTATCTTTTTCTTTTCTACGGAGCCTTGATGTTGTCCTGTTAATGGCTTCGTACGCATAAGTGGAAAACCGTATTCCGCGGCAAGGGTCCCATTTTTTCGCCGCATGCACCAGGACTTTATTACACCACGCCATTAACTCATTCAGCGGAATGACGCAATCATCCATATAATAAAAGATCATTGCCCTGCTAAGGCTAAGCCGCTGGTTATTTTTTACAAGATTGTCTATTGCCATATCGCTCAATCCTTCATACCCCCTTAGAACTCCGAATTTTATTTCGCCAAGTGGCGTAAGTAAATGGTGCTTCAAACTAGCGGAGGTAATGCCATCCATATTCCCCAGATTTTCCATCTGCTCATCAACGTTAGATTCAGGCTTAAATACCAGCACATCCGGAAGCATTTCAAAAAACTCCCTTCCCGCCAGAGGGAGAGCTTCAGTTAAAAACTTCATCTTGGCTTTGATCATGGCATTTCTGATGCCTTTTTTCCCACCGGGGGATATTTGGGAAACAATATAAAAGATAGCCATATTTTCTGCTTTTGCTTTTTCAGAGGGGTCCTGGAAATTCAGTCTCGCCCTGAGCCCGGCAAAGATCTCTTCCCTTGCCTTATTTGAGGTCGAGGCAAGTTTCTGGAAATAAACGGCTGCCGCCTCTCTCTCTGCCGGATCCGCCTGCCAGATCGTTTCAACCACCTTGTTGAAATATTTTCTAAAATCGGCGGATTCAGCGCCCTGCGCGACGGTTGGCGTCTTCGGCTTGCCCATATTCTCATCGCTCTGACGGAATCTTAAGCTATGCCTTGACGGCGTACCGATCCCCGGCAGATTCACCTGGCGTTGGTACGCCTCTTCCGGACTACCGGGCTCCGGTGCGGGCAATGTCTTGTAGTGCGGATCGCCTGTAGACCGCTCCCCGGCCGGGCCGGTGGCTGGCGGCGCGGGCCGTAAATAACTCCCCGTCTGTTCCTCTTTTAACCCTCTGATAATAGCCACTATATATGATTGTATTTCGTTTCTTATGTTATCGATAGATGCGGCAAATAGCCTTCTCTCCACAGCAGACGTGTCCTTGAACATCTCCGTCATCAAGGAGCCACTATAACGCATGAGATCGGACGTTATTCTCTCATAATATTCCGGTTCCGTGGCCTCATTCGATTCCTGCCTGATACGGTCTCTTGTTACCTCAACCATCTGGTCCAGAATAAATTGCATCTTCCGTATCGCTTCTTTTTCATCGACAAATCTCATCCTTACGAAACGAGATACGGCTTCTTCGCAGTCAGCCATGCCTTTGGACGCCCGTTCGATCATCTGCGCGGCCTTTACTACGAGCTGTTTTTCCGTTCGGACAAGTAAAAGAGCTTGCTCATATTCCCTCTTTGCAAGAATATACTTACGCTCCCGGAGTTCCTTTGCGGCCCTCTCTATATGAGACTCCGCGCTTATTAAAGTATTAGTCATAGCCAATGCCGCCGGATCAGCTGATCCATTCCCGTTACCGTTGCCAGAAAAGTTCTTATGCGAAGTAAGATAGGAATCTTCTTCCATGGCCTGCATCACATCGGCCGGCGTTATCTCTACATCACCGGCATCCTGCATCATCGCGCATATCGTGCTTTTGGCAAGTCTTTCGCTTGACGAATCCAACAATTTAGTGATAAGCCGTCTTCTTACATCTGCTATATCCTCCTCATTAGCTGTAGCAAACTCATATTTCATCAAGTCGGCTTTTGTATTCTTCGAAACGGACGGCTGCGACGCCTCGCCCGGGAATACATTAAATACATTGCGGTATATCCCTACGGCGAACGCGATCCTCACAATTGTCATGCCGCGAGGTATTGGTACAAGATCGTTCTCTATTTTCTTATATGTAAATGGCGCAATACCCGTCTTAGCAGCTGTGTCGTCCTGAGAATACCTTCTATACTTCCTGAATGCTTTCATGCGGCCGCCCCTTGTGGGATATTCCGCCATTACTTTCGCTATTATATGGGCGGGCATTATCTTGGGCCCCGCGAGTACCTCCGCATCAATATTTAAGGCCCGGGCAAGGCTTTCAATAGTATGTGCCGGCGTTTTACTCTCTCCATCATCCTTTTCAACACGCTGCACAGTGGTTCTATTAAAGCCCGCTTTTTTAGCCAAGGCTTCCTGGGTCAATTCCATATAATGCCTTGCGGCTTTAAGCCGTGCCCCTCTCGTAGGAAGGGCTCTTATATTTTTCAGCGTCTCCGAAGGAATGCTTTTGAGCTTATTTATTTTGAATATCGTCGCGCTTAATCCAAAAGCATGGGCGAGTCTATTAAGTGTTTTCGGACGTGGAACCGAACCGATCTTCGCCTTGCCCTTCTCAATAGCCCATATATAGGATGGGTGTATAGCTCGCTTATCGGCCGCGGCTGTCCTGCGCGAAAGTTCCGATATGCTCCAACCCATATATTCTCTTAATGCCCTCAACCTATTCCCTATGGTAGGCATCGTTTTAACTTCAGCGATAAACTTTTTGGTCAGTTTCTTTCGTCTTTGGCTTCCTGCTTCCAGAACCTTAACGCTTACACACAGAGCCCTGGCAAGTTTTCTGAGAATGTCACGCGACGGTTTCGTGTCTCGTTTGTTTTTTTCTACGATAAAGATATACATCTTTGATATGCCCGACACTTTTGCAAGGTATTGTAAACTCCAGCCTTTGTACTCTCGTAACAATCGTATGCGTTCTCCAACTGTCGGCAATTTCCTTGCCTTCTTAAGAATCTTCTTTGGTATGGGCGATATCCCCCTTAAATCCAGAATATCTGCCTCTACCCCCAAGCCGTCCGCAAGCTTTTCGATGAATGCTATACTAATATTCCAGCGCACTTTGCCTGCCTCTATCTTTTTTATGGCCTGCTCCGATATGCCGGATCTGTTTGCCAATTCTGCCGTACTCAATTTTTTCTCTTCCCGCAATGCGATCAATCTTTCGGTCAGAGTGCGCATTTTCGCTACTTTCCGGAGAACACTTGCCTTCGGGGACGTTCCATTCTGGGACACCCCATCGTCATTCGGCTCGCCCACATCATCGCTCTGGCGGAATCTTAGACTATGTCTTGACGGAAGGCCGATTCCCGCTGGCTCGCGTTTCAGAACCCAATCGAGCGCCTCTTCCAGACTGCCGGGCTCCGGTGGCAGCAACATCATGTAGTGCGAATCACCTGCCGGCCTCTCTGCGCCGCCTGATGTGGCAGGCGCGGCTTGCTGCGACTTTGCGTCAGGATGTCTCGCTTCAAAGAGTGCTTGCCCTATCTCAACGTTGGCCTTGGTGCGGTATGATATGGTAGTCTTACTAATACCTGACTTTTGCGATACAGATATTCTGGTAAGCGGGATCCCATTTTCTCTCAAACGGTCTATAGCAGCCAGTATTTTCTCATCGGTAGAATCAGGTAATACCTCTGTTACAGCTTTATCTATTTTCGGATTGGCTCTCATGCGTTTTGCTATGGTTTTATTGTTAAGGCCAGCTCTGCGGGCTATGGCGTTTTGGGATACTTGAACTCTTCTTTCTTTTAAGTAGCCTATGGCGGCCAGTATTTTATCATCTGTGGAATCCGGTAACGCATCATTTACAGCCTTATCTATTTCAGGATTGGATTTCATAAGTTTAGCCATATAACTCACACCGAGTTTTGCTTCAAGGGCTATCGCTTCTTTGTTTATGGGGACATTTTTAATCTTTAAGTGGCCTATGGCGTCTCGTATTATTCTATATATAGAAGCCAGCAATGCGTCTTTTATAGCTCTATCTATTTTAGGACTGATCTTCATGCGTTTAGTTATGGTGTACCTGTCGAGGCCTGCTTCAAGGGCTATAGTTTTTTTGATTATACGGCCGCCCCTTTTAAGTAATCTATCTATGGCATCTAATATCCTTTTATCGACAGAGCCTGGCAGCAATTCTTTTACAGCTTTATCTATTTTAGGATTGGCTCTCATGCGCCTTGTTATGGTATTTTCATTAAGGCCCGCTCTGCGGGCTATGGCTTTTTGGGATATGCGGGCTCTCTTTTCTTTTAAGTAGCCTATGGCGGCCAGTATTTTCCTGTCTGCGGGAGTCATTTTGTCCTCTGAAGTTAAAAATTCGACAGGATCGAAGCCGCGATCGCGAACTGCAGTGGCAAGCCTGGATAACAGGCCTTCTTGCAACCTGCCATCTTGATCAAACGGCTTCAAATTATCAAGCATATCGACGATTGTTTTTACTTCTGCTAATAAGTGCAGCTGCAGCATCTCTTTGGCCATATTTCCGAGATCGTCATCCTCGACAATATTCTCGATACGCGTATTAATATCTGCGATTATTCGCTCAGCGCTCCTAGGGATGGCCGTATTATTTACGGACGGACTATTTCTTGTCATGGCTGCTTGCTGGGCAAGCGAATTTGCCGGCAGCTGCGCATCTCCGGCTTGCAGGGCGAGCAAGCGTTTTAAGTCAGGGATAAACTTCGATGCTTCTCTTCTTTGCTTTTTTAAAATATCTATTCTTTCATTAAACGCGCCCTTTTGCCTCGACTCTAGAACTTTTATAGACCTCGTAAAATATGGCATGAAGTGCCTCTCCAGTTCATTTATCGTCGCCTCGAGGTCCCTTATCTCCGGGTCTGTTACGAATTCATGATCCTCGGGATTCCACTCCTCAAGGCGCTTCTGGAACAATCTGGCGCGTTCAAAAGTAATGGCCACCTGCGTCGAGACACCTCTTGCCAGAACATCGTTATTTATGCCCGGTATGCCGCCGCACATCTTTATAGCTTCTGCGACCATGCCCGGACTGACTTCTTCCCTGTCTCCTATTGTTACAGCGGCAAGAGTATCCGATCTGGCAGGCACACCAGGAGGAAGCCTGGACAATAGCCTCGTCAGCAATGCCCTGCTTCGCAGATAGCTAATACCTAGAATTTCTCTTTCGGACCTCTTATAAACAGGCTCAGGTAGCCCCTTGGCCATTTTCCTTAAGCCACGCACCACTGCAGGCAGTTGTTTCTTCAGGTTCTGAAGGGTGCGTCTTTGCCCTATGAGGATAGCAGTATGATTCGGGTTCCAAATATTTTCGCTCTTTACTTCTCCGCCGAACCTGGCGATAATTTCTTTTCTGATCTCTTCCAGCGTCTTGACCTTCTCTTCCAATCGCGCCAGAATTTTGCGATTGTATCCAGCTTTGTCCAGGAGCCGGCCGCACTGTTCGGGCGTTGTACGCCTATTTGAAAGCGATAATTGCGCGGCGGAAATATAATGCTGCAATCTCTTTATGTGGCCAGGGATAGCTTTCCTGGGATCGTTTGACTTCTCGAACAAATCGTCTAATCTTGTAGCCTCTCCTAGCCTTATCTGCGACATCTCTCTTCTTATCGCATCTACGGCAGCCTCTTCTCTGTCGAGACTATCCGCCGATCTGCTAAAAATGGCCTCGAGCCTCATAATAATATCATCCGCGGCCATAAAATCTCCGCTCATAAATGCCTGTTTTAACCATTTTATCCATTCCTTAAGCCCGATAAATCCGAGTTCTTCAAAAATATATAGCACAAGGCCGTCCCACCCGTTAAGCCACATGGTAGGTTGGATCTTTCCGCCATGCCTCGCTGTTTTGAAGCTACGATATACGCTGCTAGATCCGTTACTCATAAGGAAATCTACGCTATCAACACGCGTGAAAGCGTCAAAGTCTTTGATCTTTCCGAGCGGGTTGAGGCTGCCTGCCTCACTAAGGCTTGCTGTCAATTTACTTCTGAATTCCCGCCTCTGGTCTGCAGAAGGGTACGTTACAGGCCTGACTATCGTCCTAAGATATCGTTTCCATACATCGTCTTCCGGATCTTTCGGATTTTTCCATACAAATCCAAAATAATACAGGATATAAGCCGGAAGGCTTACCTCTCTTGGGATATCAAATCCGTATTCATGCCTATTCTGCGAAATATGTTGGAAATATGCGAATATATCTCCAAGCCCGTTTGCTAAGTAAAAATTCGCGTTTAGTGTAAGCAGCGCATTGATATCTTTGATCTTATGAGTACCCGGATCGATTATTGAGGTTATCCCGCTACTCAAACCCTTGATTTTTTTGTTTCCATCGAGCTTCGGGTTTTCTAAAGCGGTGCCTATCCTTTCCTGCCAGCTAATTTCACGGCGCATTACGGTTCCCTGTGGCGCCCGAGGCAATATCTCCTCAAAAAACCCACCTATAGCACTGTCAAGCTGACGGGAATGCTTTATTCTATTTAATTTCATCTCTCGCTCATGTCGCCCGCTATTAGGACGTGGAGTCAATATTATTACGCGGTGCTTTCCGGTTGCGGCCACGTTTGCATGGGATTCGTCCCGTACTAAAACTCCCAGCTTTTCTTCCCCCGCCATCTTCGTCGGCGGTTTCGGCTCGCTCACATCATCACTCTGACGGAATCTTAAACTATGCCTTGACGGCGCACCGATCCCCGGCAGATTCACCTGGCGTTGGTACGCCTCTTCCGGACTACCGGGCTCCGGTGCGAGCAAAGTTTTGTAGCGCGGATCACTTGCAGGCTTTTCATCGTCCGAACTGGCGACTGGGTTGGCGCTTTCTGGCATGGCACCTTCTTCATCAGGATTATGATCAGGTTCGGGTAATTTATCCATTAATAAACTATCCTTCCCCCGCGACTCGTCCTTCTCCATGTCTGGCGACTCCGGTTTGGGCAATAGACCTACCGTATTCTTTTCAAATACAAACAATGCTTTCGGAGGCACTAGGTCGATACGGTCTAAATTGATATTGATAAACTGCGATTCGATCTTTTTCATGCCAAGCCCATAAAGCAGGCCCTCCCAATATTCCATCGGTTCATAGGCATAGGTTAACATCGCTTTAGACCGGTTTCTGGTAAGACAATTTCCGAACCAGTCAAAGAAACATAGAAGCTCGAATTTTTCCTGTGCGGAGAAAGACAAAAATTCCTTCATTAAAATGTCTTCCTGCTTCGCTGCGCCATCGTTCTGCGGATAACTATCTTCTACTATTATGAGGCGGCCTCCCGGTTTCAATATGTCATACAGATGGTTAAATGTTCGCTGTCTTGTAAGATAGTCCATATGATGAAGCACCATCGATACAAATATTGTGTCAACGGAGGAAGGGGGCATCGAAGTCGAGAATAACTCCGGTTGTGTCACAAATTCTATTCGTGGGTCATCTGGCTGCTTGTCAAGCGGCAGGATATCCGTAACAACCACTTTTTGCATAGACGTATTTTGCTGAAGAATCTCCCGCGCAAAATCAGTCACCCTGCCACCAAAATCCATAAATACAGGGCCACTAACAAATGAGGAAACGCGTTGGGCCAGATTCTTTACCTTTATCTTCCTGAATGCCCTCAGTTTTTTGTTAAACATCGAATCTTTATCTATCAGCTCTGGAAACTTCTCCTGTACTACCCTGAGCGCCACCTCTTCGTTATCGGAGTAATTATCAAGCTGTTCGATTATTTCACCAAGCCATTCAACCGGGAATTCCGTCAAAGTCCAATATTGGCCTAGACGCCTTAAGACAAAATCCTTAGTCTTTTTGTTTTTGAGTATTTTTAGTGGAAGTAGCGGAGGCGACCTACCTCTATAAGATTTAATAAATTCCAGCATCCTTTCCGGCCCGGGCACCTCGGTACATACTAATAATCCCGTTCTGCATGATTGCGCCAATTCAAAGGCGCTCTTATCACCCGAATCACGGTCATTCCCAAAATATTCAATGCCGCTATATCCCATGTTTTTCATTAAATGCCGTAGAGCATCCGCCTTATCCTTGGGGTTAATGCCTATGCCTCTACTAAAAATCTCTACCGCAGCTGACGATAAGCTCTTTTCTTTATTAAAAGCTTCTTTAATTTCATTGGCGACTTCATCCTTTAAGATCATGCCCTTGCTTCCGGCTTTAAACGATATGCGAATATTTATTGCTCCCGAAAGCTCCCTGTTTACGGCAACAACTTCTTTTTCTGCAAGATCTTCCTCAATGCCTTTATCTCGAAGTATGGCTCGTATTATATCCATTATCTTTGCAATATCATCGCTGCTGAATGACGCCGAATAATTCATGTCCAGCTTTTCATTTAAGGTGCCGCCTGCAAATTGATAATAATATTTTTCAGTTCCGCGCGCCGTAAACATAAACATCTTTTCCATGCATCTGTTTAGCTCAGATTCTGTTATAGCTGGGCGCAATCGGAAGATGGTCTCCATTACAGACGCGGCCACAGATATATTGTTTTCGCTGAACCACCCCTTATTCCTTGCTGTTATTATCGCAACTCCATGCCCGGCCAGAAGTATATACGCAAGCTGTTCGAGCATATTATGGCTCAGGCGCCCACCCGGAGTCGCAAGTGTTCCGTCATAATCGAACGCAAATAACTGCTTAGGATGTCCGGTGCCTATGCGCCCTGCCACTCCGGAATTATCCGATACGACACTCGACTCTGTATGGATCTTGTCAAAAATGGACTTAACGGCTTCCCATTCATTGATAACTTCTTCCTGCCCGGCTTTACCATTTACGAACTTTACTCTCAATTGATATATCCTCTCCGGATCTACGTTTTCAGAAGGATATAAATATGCCATATATATGGCCGCGTCATAAAGCCTTGCAAGCACCTTACGCAGACGTTGCGCCTCCGATCCGCCTCTTAAAGTATCTATTGCGAACAGGCGTATATACGCATTAAACAGCAAGTCAGATACATGCGATAATCCATTCCTCTTTATCAGGTCCCGTCCTTCCCTGAAATTTGGCCCTGATATAACGATATGGCGCGCGCGCAATGTTGTAACGGTGCGGTCCAGCACGATCCTTTGCATCTGCGGCCTGACCGACGTGGTTTTATCTATAGC
>Ga0268280_1000723_pt1 | contig 25414 bp, 24 predicted proteins | sample saktaG_9_FD_190139 | JGI IMG/M metagenome (GOLD analysis project Ga0268280, IMG submission 190139) | Saline water microbial communities from Sakinaw Lake, British Columbia, Canada - sak_2011_5_24_40m | ecosystem: Environmental > Aquatic > Non-marine Saline and Alkaline > Saline ... | reverse complement strand
GCCGTTGTTTGCTATGATCTTCCATGGCTGTTTCGCTCCTTCTGTTGGTAATGGCTTTTTTGGAGAAACCATTATAAATCAACATGTTGAGGAGGAAACAGCTTTTTTTATGCATAATTCAGGCTAATTGGCTCTGATTCCAAGAGAGCATAAATAAGTGCTTTTGCTGCCGCAAATCAATAAGGATCCCTTTGGTTATACACCCAACGGCAGGCTAACTCCTGATTGATGATTCTTCCAAGAATCGGGATGTATCTACAAGACCCTCCTTTTGCCTGGGAAATAAGTGCATCTAGAGTGGTATGATTATATAAGTATCCAGTAATCATGGAACTTGACGACGAAAACCATTTGTCGAACGGAGCCTTAGAAAGGAGAGTCATGAGTGCGGGCGAATTACTGTTCCACTTATAAGCCTGTTTGTTTGATTCTGTCCATTTTAAAAGTCTGCTAAAGGTGCCACTCATAATGGATTTTGCAATTGATACGTATTCGGGAATGAAAAGGTAGGTTCTAATAAGCGTTCGTCTTACTGTAGGAACGCCTTTCTGGGTTTTTATCCAAGCGAGCTCAGGGAATAGTATTTCTGTGCATGCTTTCGTGAGTCTCCCCCCTTTCTTAAAATCCGGAGGGACTTGATAAATCGAACGAGTCATAGATTTTGTAGAAAATGGAAGATAACGCGGGTTCTTGTATATCAAACCCGTGTTGCTCGCCTGAAATACGCGAAGTAGGTGGTCGATTTTGATACCTATAGGGAATTCTGATACATCCTCCAGAGCTTCTTTAACCATGGCAAATATCGTTTCCTTGCACGCTTGATCCGAAAAGCGCAAGAGCCCGGGATGGAAATCAAGCATATACTTCATGCGGGTGAAGAAATTGTAATCGAAGCCACTCATTTTCGAAGGGAAGAAGGCTTTTCCTCTCAAATAATAAGAACCCCGATAGACTTCGCCACCCGGGGCTCCACAGAACTTCACATACTCGTAATATCTTGGTGAATTTGCAGCATCCGTGGCATAAGCAGTGCATGAAGAGAAATAATCTTCATATCCTTCATGCATAAGGCTGATATCTATTGCGCTCTTAACTAACTGGTCATTTGATATCAAGTATCTAGGCCGTATTTTCAAATCGAATCCTGTCTTTACCGCGGCCTCTTTAGAAACCAAAACATCTAGATCATTATCAAGACCATCCACCATGGCAAAAAAAGGGATTTTTAAGGCATGGCACTGGGAAAGGAGAAGCCTTGAATCTTCGCCCGCTGTAATATCGCATATGACGCTCTTGTTTTCAGAACAATCGTGATAGGTTTGAACCGATTTCTCCAGAACAGCAAGCCAGTTGCTAAGCACTGAATCGAAGTTATTAGGCCATTGATTTTCCTCGGAAGCGCTCCAATAATTATTTACAGAGAGCTTAGTGGTTCCGCCAAAGGTCATGATTTGACACGGCAACAATTTATGGATGTTCTTGAACCGTGTATGCGTCCCCCACGTGAGTTTTAGGTGAATTGTCAGAGCAAATCCGAGGGGGTTGATCTCCGATTGGAGAAATCTTGCCAGCGGTAACTCATGACTAGATAGGCATAAACCACATGCAGTTGGCGCATAATAAATAGGGATTGTGTTATTGTAATCTGTAGCCGCATAGTATGTGTCAGTAAGTTTATTGTATGCAAGGACAGCGAAACAGCCATCAAGTTCATTATTGACAGTCCGATCTGGTGCGTTAAAAAACCTTTCGAGAATCATCGGTTTAACTTCATATTTGAGGGAACTTAGCAAAGGATTTCCAATAATCGCCAACCATGAGCCCGTCGTATTGTCTTGGATAGCAATATCCCTAATTGGTTTTTTGACGCCATAATTTAAAAGAAAAGATTGGCTTCCCTCAAAACGGTTGATATTATTTCGGATTTCCTGAGGGACTATGTCAGAAAAAGAATTTTCAAGGTCTTTGAATCGTGATGCATCAATTCCAAATCCAGCAATAAAAAAACTCAACTTATTTTTCCTATTTTTTATAATAGCTTATCAGGATGAATTCTGCAAGGTTATTGGATATCGTCATGAATGTGTTCATTAAGAGTTTGCAAAAAGAGTAATTGGAGGGAGTGCGGCGGGCTATTCTCATGACATATGATGTTGATAGAAATTGACTTGGCTGGACTTTTATGGTAGATAATTATCAGATACGGGGCTACAAGATATCGTAGATAGAGCCGTAGTAAGAGATTAGGTGGTAGCCGTAAGGACATCGTGAACCGATTCTTAATGCTTGGAACCGTAAGGACATCGTATACTGTTTGTACCTCAGCAGAGGGGATCGATAACCCTTCCTGTGAAGGGGAACGAGACCGATTTGATGAGCCTCCCATCATGCTTGATGAAGACTCTCCTGTGATGCGTGGAGAGCGTGGCCACGACGTATTGCCTTTCCAGTTTCCGACGGATGAAGTATTCGGTGCCGTTGAATTCGATGCAACCGTGGGCGTCCACCTTACGAACGAAAGAAACATGCCCTTTGGCGATCGGTAAAGCCAGGTGTCCTCGGTCATCAAGATAATACTCGAGACTGAAGGCGGACGGGAGATGACGGAGTGTCGGCCAGAGTTGATCGCGGAGTATTCCCGGGAAGCGTGTTCCGTGGTCGGCCACGGTGAGACTCCGGCTGGGCTTCCGGACGTGATAATACTCGAGGAATCGATCGCTCGTCCTACGCAAAGCCCGAAGATCCGGACAGGGATGACGAAGAACACGAACTTGCCAGACCGCATTGAAACTTTCGATAGCGGCGTTGCGGCCGGGTTCTTTCGGAGGAATGAATCGAAGATGGACGCCCAACAGGAGGTGAAGACGGATGATCTGGGAGAGACTGTAGCGATACCGTCCTCCTCCTGTCGCAGACATCTCGTTATCCATCTGGGAGACCCGGGGAAGCCCCATAACTCACCAGGAATCAACCAGATGACGACTAAGCGAGATCGTTCTCTTGTCGCGGAACTGACTGGCTGCGGCGGCCTGTCCGGCGACATCAATGGAATGGATGGAATAGAAGCGGGTGACTCCTCCGGGCCCTCGGAGATGACGGGGCCCGACCAAGTCGGTTTGCTGAAGATCGCCCATCTTACGAGCCGGGACATAGGGATAGGGAGGTCCGCCGGGAGAACGCTTGACCTTGACCTTCTTTGTCTTGCCGGCCCGGGCCAGGATCTTCTCGATGGTCGAGATAGAAGGGAGCCGACGTATTCCTCGTCGTTGAATCTCGAAATGGATCGTTTCGGCGCCGATACCGGCGAAGGCGGCGCGGCGGGTCTTGTGGGCTGCCAGCTCGTCACGGAGAGCCAAGATCTTGCGGACGAGCGGCTCTCGAGTTCTGTTCCGGACATGTTTCGGAACGCGGCTTCGGTCCCGAAGACCGTCGAGGCCAAAGGCCTTGTATCGGTGAATCCACTTCGCCAGCCACCCTCGACTTCGACGAACCATCTCCAGTGTCCGGCAGAATCGACCGGTCTCCTCATAGATTCGAATCGCTTTGAGACGGATCTCATATTCCCAGCGTTCTTTCATCGCCATCGACTCCTTCCGAATGATCTCGGAAGAAGTTTAGGCGATATCCAAAATGGTTCACGATGTCCTTACGGTTTTTTGGTATACAATGTTCTTACGGAAACCCATTAGGTCTTTGTGGGCTTTATTTTCATAGAAAGGACTAGGAAGCTATTATACTGGCAGACGGACGGAACGCATAATGATTGAAGTCATATTTACAATCGATTATGAAATCTACGGAAACGGCGAGGGCTTGCTGAGGGAGTTGGTCTATGAGCCGGCCGAGAAGCTGAAGGCCATTTTCAGGAAGTGGAACGCGCGCTGCGTGGTTTTCGTCGAGGCCGCGGAGCTAGAGATCATCGGATTCGAGCGCGCCGACCCGGCTACCGACCTGGTCGAGCGGCAGCTCCTCGAATTCCATAGAGAGGGATTCGAGGTCGGACTTCACTTGCATCCGCAGTGGTACAACGCGCGTTATAAGGACGCCCAATGGCAGCTTGATTACGGCGAATACAACCTGTGTCTTCTTTCCCCCGATCGGATCGACCAGATCATCGATCGCTCCGTTGCATATCTCCGAAAGGTCCTTGGTGCGCCCGGCTACAGTCCTCTCTCCTTCCGGGCCGGGAATTGGCTCTTACAGCCCACAGGCACCGCGGCAAAATCCCTCGCCGCACATGGCATTAAGGTTGACTCTTCCGTCTTCAAGGGCGGCCTGCAACACCAGCACAACCTCGATTACCGCAGGTCGCGCAAGAACGGGTATTATTGGGCATTCTCCAAGGACGTCAATGTTCCCGATCCTGGAGGGATATTGCTCGAAATGCCGACATTCACCAAGATGGTTCCGGTATGGAAGATGTTCACCGCCAAACGAATCGGCTTGAATCAAAAGGGCCCGGCGAAGACTCAGCATCGGCATAAACAACTGGCCCGCTTGAGGGACTTCTTGCGGCTTCAGCATCCGATGAAGTTCGATTTCTGTCGTTTGACGGCAGCAGAAATGATCCGGATGTTCGACCTTGAAATGGAAAAGGATCGAAGGGATCCCGCTCTCTTTCGGCCCATCGTCGCCATCGGACATACGAAGGACCTGGTTGATTTTAATGCAGTTGAGGAGTTTTTGTCCTATCTCCAAAAGTGTCAAATAAGGATATCCACTTTCGATGACATATCCCGAAGAACACAACTGTCGAACCTAAAGACGCATGAATAGGGAAGAACATGATAGCAGCACCGATAGAAATCGATTGGCACTCTAACCTGTCCATTTACGCGTCTGAAAATTTCTTAAAAACCGTTGGTGATGAATACGGCTGGCTTGGCGGTACGGACGATTCAAGAAAACTCCGCTGCATTCTGCCGTATACAATCGTCCGTAAGGCGATGATTCGGATGGTCCGTTTCAGGGTCGAGACCATCCTGCTTGATGAAGCGTTCAGAGTCGAAGAAGAAAGATCGTTCCTCGATAGCGCCGTAAAGTATTTTAAGTCTATTGGCGCTGATATCATCATCCCAGCCACAACCAACACGATATTCCGCACGTATCCGATAGGCGCCATCGCGGCTCCCTATGGAACGTTGATCATCGACCTGGACCGGGATGAAGAGACGCTTTTCGACAACCTTAGCTCCAGTCATCGCCGGAAGATTCGTCTCGCGACCAAAGCCGGAGTAAAGATCCTTGCTGGCTTGAAGTACGCTGAAATCGCTTATACGCTAGTACGGGATACCTTTAAAAGATCATCGATACCGTTCATGAATTATGCCGCGTTCCGGCGCATGGTTGATGGCCTAGAAGAGAACATCAAAATCATGGTCGCTGAATATCGAGGTGTCATTCAAGGCTGTGTAGTAATACCTTTCAGCGGCTACAGCGCCTATTATGTCTATGGCGGCAGTATCCCCGAGCCGGAAACCGGCTCCATGAACCTCCTTCATTGGGAAGCGATACGCTTATTCCAAAGCCAGGGCGTCAAGCGCTACGACTTTTGCGGAGTAAGAATCGATCCCGAAAGGGGTTCTAAGCAGGAGGGGCTAATGGCTTTTAAGGAAAGATTCGGCCCCCGGCTCGTCCAGGGATTTATGTGGAAGTGTTCTCTTAAACCTCTTAAATCGAGGATTTATTCTCTCGCCGTCAGCATACTAAGGGGCGGGGACATCGTAGATGCCGAACGCCATAAGCTTAAAGCCTCGGGGAGCCTTTCCTAACGTGGTCCGTGTCCTCCTGATTCATCCGGGCATAATCCCGCATTACCGCCTTCCCATCTATGGTTATCTGAACGGCTATCTCAAACAATATGGCTATGAACTGATAGTCCTGTCGGATGGGATTCCGGCGAACGGCCCGAATACTCCTGAGTTTCAGGCTGTTCAAATGCGGCTTTCGGTTTCGAGCATCATCCGATTCGTTTGCAGACATCATATGGATGTCATCATCGATTATATGGAGTTGAGGCATCACTATCTTTTTCCCACCTATTTCCTCGCAAAGGGATTGTTGCGACGAAAGATGATCTACTGGGGTCAAGGCAGGGACCTTCTCGATGCTAAGGCAAGGGTTAAGAATCTAGCCTATGCTGCCGAGCAAAGGATGTGCGACGCGATAATCCTCTATGCGGAACACCTGAAAAAGTATGTTCCCAAGTCCTTTCATAAGAAGGTCTTTATCGCTAACAATACACTTTTCTTGAGCTACACGGGCCTTCCTCCTGGAGTGACAAAAGAAAAAGTCTTGGGAGAGTACGGCATTCATACAAAGAAGAATATTATCTGCGTCGGACGCATGCAGAAGCGGAAGAGGATAGAACACCTTGCCGAGGCTCTCGCCAAAATGAATCGACCTGATATCGGCTTGATTCTCGTCGGTCCGGACTCAGAAGGAGTGCTGGATAGAATACGTGGTGAAAATATATATAAGTTGGGCCCTATTTATCATGATCATAAATTCGACCTGCTTTCCTCGGCAGATGTCTATTGTCTTCCGGGCGCGGTGGGCCTCAGTATAGTTGACGCGTTTTATTGCGGTTTGCCTTTCGTGACAGAAGATGGAGATGAATCCGCAGAAATCATGTACCTAAAGGACGGCGTAAACGGCTTTATCGTGCCGCGTGGGGATATTCAGGCGTTGAGTAATAAATTACGGCTCCTCCTTGATGACGATGAACTTCGGAGAAGATTCTCTGCCGCAGCAAAGCAAGAGATCACAGAAAATGGAAGTATGGACAAATTCTGCTCCGGCTTCAAGAATGCCCTTTTTCATGTGACCGGAGGGACGACTGGGGCGCTCTCTAATTCCGATAGACAAATGTACAAATGATCAGCTTTTTACCCCTTGGGCCTTCTAAGCAAAGTCTTGACGATTGTTCTCGCCTTTTAGATTGCTTGGATTCTTTGAGGCCCGGATGTTAGACCTTTTACCTCCTAAACTCAATGAACTTTCCACTAGCGATGTCGTCCGCGGCCTGCTGGCTGCGCGAATACCCGTAGGATCACAAATTATGATCCCCTTGCCGGGGCTCGGCGGTGGGATTCCCAACAGATCGGCGAGAGCGGTGGTGATCGTCGCCATACAAGCTCTCAGCATCCGGCCGGGCTCGAGGATTGGAGTGCCTCTCTATTGTTGCCCGGTTGTATTTAAGGCCATTAGGGCCGCGGATTGCGTGCCCCGGGTTACCGACATAGATACTGAAACTTTTTGTCTCTCCTCCGAGGACCTGAGGGCAAATCGTTCTGGCATCGATGCCCTCGTTGCTGTTCACATGTTCGGGAACCTCTGCGACATGCCGAAGGTCCTCGAGATCATGGATGGCACGCCGGTGATCGAGGATTGTGCCCAGTCTCTTGGAAGCAAGCTCGAAGGCCGGGCATGCAGGTCGTTCGGAGACATCTCCTTCTTCAGCTTCCGGTCAGGAAAATATCTCTTTGTGGGCGAAGGCGGGGCGCAGTTTTCGGAGAATAAGGACCTCCGTGTGCGCATGTCCGATCTGACCGCGGCCTTGCCTGCCCTTCCCGTGCCGATGAGATAAAACATGTCATCACGATCTATATCAGACCAAAGCTCCGTAGCCGGCCTCTCTGGGGATTATTGGGCTTCCGGATCTGGGCCATCTACAATAAAAGGACTGAGTTCGCGGATAAAGCGCCCTTTGTTCTGGGACGTATCTTTGCTTCGGACTTGGCAACGATCTGCAGAATGATGCTCCAACTGGATTCCATGATAACAACTCAACGGGCTCATGCCGAATATTTCGATCATAATCTATGTTTGGCCCCTAGCATGCTGTGCCGCGAAAGGCCACGGGCCTATTATAATCGCTTTATATATCCCATCATCTTTCCGTGGACCGAGCAGAGAGACATGATGGCGGCTCATCTGCAGAGCTATGGGATTGGTACATCAAGGCACTACGAAGAGGTCATAACGGGCGCGGCAGAGCACTATGGTTATGAAGGCGATTGTCCAATGGCAGAGCGCAAACTGAGAAGAGCGCTGATCATCCCTAGTTATTACACGCTTAAACCCAAGGATATCAAGCGCATTGCTCAATTCATAAACGAGGGACCCCTCGTAAATATGGATAAAGGTTAAGAACTATGACATATGGAACACATGAATCTTGGATTTTTAGAAGAACAAGGATATCTCTTATAGCATGTTTGCTATGCGCAAACTGCCAGATTCAGAAGCCACAAGAGCCGCCATCCGAACTCTCCGCATCCTTCGCCTACAGCCCAGCCTCGCCGGTAGCCGGCCAGCCTGTTCTGTTCACAGACACGTCGACGGGGAACCCGACCTCTTGGGAGTGGGCTCTCGGGGATGGCGCCACCAACACCGCTCGAAACCCAAGCCACACGTATGCAGCGGCCGGATCCTATGAGGTGATTCTGACCATCCGTGCCGGCACGGACTCAAACAGCGCGAGCCGGACAGTCACGGTTGTATCTGAACCGGCCGGCTACTACATCGATGCGAACAACCCGAACGCTAGCGATTCAAACCCGGGCACAGAGAGCCTGCCCTGGAAAACGATCACCAAAGCCAATCAAGCGCTGGTTGCGGGGGATACAGTCTACATCAAAGCCGGCACCTATACGTCTTACATTGCTCCGACCCGCTCGGGGACTGAATCAAGTCGCATTACTTATCGAGCGTACGGCTCGGATATCGTAACAATTCAGAATGCTGCGTACGGGATCCGTCTTAACGGTAGGTCCTACATTACGGTGCTGGGCATCGATTTTTACAATCTCGACAGGTTCATGTATCTGGAGAACGGTTCGAATTACAATATTATTGCCTATTGTAATTTTGACCAGATGCGGAGCCTGGTTGAATGGGCGGGGTCGAGGATAATAGGCAACTCGTCTCACAACTGGGTCCATCACAGCCGATTCTCGAAGTATGGCTCGGTTACCGGGACTCCCCCTAACGGCTCTTCCCGAGGCGTCGTCTTTGATATTGGAGACGAGGAATCGCCAACCGATTTCTCCGATTACAACCTTATTGAAAATAACGTTATGTATCACGGCGGACATCACGTCCTCGGTGTGAACAGTCGTTACAATGTCATCCGTAATAACTATATGCACAATGAAGCATGGCTCCAGGGCACCGGGCAGAGAGTCATATATACGGCCGGATATGCGGCCAGCGCCGGATGGAACCTTTTCGAGGGAAATAAATTTAACTATAGTGAAGTTGGCGCAAACGGGAATATAACAGAAGGAGCCCAGATCTCCACCAGCCATAACATTTTTCGCTTTAACGAAATGAGTTTTAATGACGGGCCGGGATTGATGCTTTCTGCGTCGTCCAGTTATTATCAAAGCGTCAACTACAATCATATATACAACAACTCCTTTTTCCGAAATGTTCAGACAGAGGAATCAGATCCCTCCAATGTGGCCCTTTATTTCGGGGTGTGGGGTGGATCGTGGGTTATTAAATATAACGCCATCAAGAACAATCTGTATTACGGCCATCCCGCCGCCTATGGCGTCTACGCGGTAAGTCTCGGGGACCAGACGTTTGCCAATGAGTTCAATGGAGATATATCAGGCGACCCCAAATTTGTTAATGCTTCAACGGCTCTGGGCGATCCGATGGATGCGAGTTATCCCGATCTACAACTAAACGCCGGCAGCCCCTGCATTGATAAAGGAGGGGGATTAACCACCATCACCTCTTCGAGCGGGTCCGGGATATCATTTACGGTGGCCGATGCGGCCTATTTCATGGACGGCTGGGGAATCTTCGGAGTTAAAGGTGACGAAATTCAAATCGTCGGGACATCGCAGAAGGCCCGGATTAATAATGTAAATTACGGAACAAATACATTAACTGTAAATATCAATCTGAATTGGACACAAGGCCAAGAAATTGCGTTAGCCTATATAGGCGGTGCGCCTGATGCCGGGGCTAATGAATTTGGCAGTTCACAGCTTGCTTATGCCTTGAATATAAAATAATAAATTAGTTTTTTCTTTGGATCTGGGCGAAAATGGAATCCATGATTTTAACCGTTATCAGGATTTCCTTATAGGAAATCGGTAACGGGGAGCCAGCTTCGATTGACCTATAAAATAGCTCAATGAGTCGTTTTAATCCGGATTTCATGTGAAAATCTCTTTTCAGGAACAGGTTGATATTCGCCAGTCTGTTCTTCCGGTACTGTTTGGCATAGTTGTTGAGCGGGATGATTTTATTAAGATAGCTCTTATATTCTACGCCCGGGACCTTAATTAACGAATGGTGTTCTTGATTGAGGATTAAACCGTTTTTTGGACCATAGATCCTGAATTCACGCAGGAGCGGCCGCATTTGTGTTGAGAAGGTGAAGTATGCGGTCGTTTTGTTGTTATCGTCGATGATAACCCTTAATTCATCGATAAGGTCTTTTTCTCCGAGACTCATCAAGAAGTCGCTGGTGAAACCATGGGCGATTACTCTTAAATTATCACCATTCAAATGCTCTGCGATTTTTGCAATCCCGTGGCTTATGATGTTGTGCATGAGCTGGCCGGGGAGTTTTCTCAGCCAGTGTGATTTATTCGCGATAAAGGCCTTAGCATAGCGTTCATCGCCGAGGTCATAACAGTAGTAAACCTCCATATGAACGGGCTCCCCGCCTAAATAGCCATCATGAATGAGCTTCCGCATGCTGATGGCCACATAGGAGTACTGTTCATCTGTACCAACGGTTAATTTCAGTTTCTTGCCTTCAGCGAGATGAATGAGCTGCTCTGCTTCACTGCTATTGATCGTAAACGGTTTTTCAATATAGGCATGGCAGCCTGCGTTCAAGCAGGTGCTGGCCAATTTATAGTGGCTTTGGGGCGGCGTCGTGATATGAACGACATCGGGACGGGCGACCTCGAGCATCCGATGAAGATCGCCAAAGTAAGCCCCTATTTTGAACCTCTCGAATAGTTGCTTGGCCATCAATTCTTCATTATCGCAGGCCCCGACGATCTCGGCGTAGGGGATCGTAGAAATTGCGGCCGCATGGGCATCGGCGATCTTCCCGCAGCCTATAATGCCGACTTTGATCATTGGCTTTCTCCGGGTCCGTGTTCTGCTAGTAGCGTTGAGAGAGCCAGCAGCATCCATGCCTGGGACCACCTCATGAATGAGGTGCGTACCATGAAGCGGGCATGCTTCTGGAAGTAGAAGAAATCCCGTTTATCCCACATGTTCCTCAGCGTCCAGGCCAAGACCGATTCGGCGAGGTCGATGTTGTCTTTCCCGAAATCCCTGAACTCGACGAGCGTGATCAGGCTTTGAGCGACGCTGTGGATGTCGATCGGGTGGGTCGCGTTATGAAAATATTTTGGCGCTCCATCCTCCCGAAAAAAATGGGCCTTGTAGAAATCGAAGCCGCGGCGGATGGATGATTCGAATTCCGTCGTTTGCCCGTATTCGCTGATGCGGCGCAACGCTACCAGGTTAAAGCCCGTGTGGAAGTTGTCAATCCAGCGTTGTGACGGCGCCTCGCCGTAATCCCAGGCGCCGTCCACATGTTGCTTGGCGATGGAGTAACGCGCGGCATCGAGGGCAGGCTCTAGGAACTTCCGTTCTCCTGTAACCAGGCTAACGCGGCATAAGAAGGCGGCGCCAAGAAGGTTAGCATTGTGGATTTTAGTTCGCTCCAATGGAGTATAACTGAAACAAGCCGTTGACGTTCCCTCTGTCCAAAATAATCTTTCCAGGATGAAGTCCGCGGTAGCCAGTGCGGTTTCAAGATAGGACGGTTCATGCAGATACTCGAACACATCAAGCAGCGCATTGCCGGCGAACGTAGTGCAGATAATATTCGGAGAATCGTTCGGCACAAGATAGGTCCTCGTTTGCCAATCGAAGCTATATCCCCACGCGGAGTATCGTTTTTCGGGAGAGCGAAGAGCGAGGAGCCTGTCGGCCATCCCTCCCATGGCGCTATCTTCAGCGGTCAATCCGATCCTTTTCAGTTTGACCAAAGATGACAAGAAGAGCGCGATACCCTTTGGATTTTGCGTTTTGGGCACCAGAAGAAGAGGTCGGAGATTGATGGGACTTCTCTTTACGGCCTGAGTTAAGATAAGTCGGACCATTTTGATGTCGAGGAAAGGCAGTGATCTGAAAACCTTACTGTTGAGCGCGTCATAAGGATCATAGCCTGCCCAATCGTTTTTCCGACAATATTCAAGCAATTTGAGGGTTGTTTCTCTCAGCAGAGACAGATCCAGAATGGTCTTGTTGCTTACCGATATATTCGAGCGGGATTCAGGTTCCGACATTCTGCCCAGATTTACGATGCGTCGAGGATGTACTGGAGTATTCTTTCGGCAGCATGACCGTCCCATAGGGGCGGCACTTGCCCCATGCGGTCGGGGCCGTTGATAAGGTCATGGACGTCATCCATGAAACTGTCGAGTTTTGTCAGCCTGTTGCTCCCCATCGTGATCGTGATCGGCCTTTCCGTGTTTGGGCGAAGGGTCAGACAGGGCGTCCGGAAGTAAGTGGCTTCCTCTTGGAGACCGCCAGAATCTGTAAGAATGAGGCGTGCGTTTTCTGCGAGGGAAAGAGAATCATGATACCCAATTGGGTCGAGCAATTGGAGTCTACTGTCAGAACGGTGCTTTATCCCATATTCTGAGAGCATTTTACGAGTACGAGGATGTACGGGAAAAACAACCGGAAGGCGATGAGCTATCTCTTCCAGCCTGTCCATAAGGGCCGATAGACTAGCTTGGCCATCGACATTTGATGGGCGATGCAGTGTCACATAGATGAACCGGAGCGAGTTGACTCTGAGCTTGGCCAACGTGTCGAGCGCCCTGGCTTTGGGCAGGTTTTCCACAAGGGAATCGATCATGATATTGCCGACGAACTTGATTTGTTCCCTGGGTACGCCTTCCCGAAGCAGGTTTAGATCGGCATCCTCCGAGGGGGTCAGGAGAAGGTCCGCTAAACGATCGGTTACGACCCTGTTAATTTCCTCAGGCATCGTCCTGTCGTAGCTCCGCAGGCCGGCCTCGATATGCGCGATTCGGATGCCCATTTTCGCGGCGACCAAGGTACCGGCCATGGTCGAATTGACGTCTCCGACTACGACTATCCAATCAGGCTTCTCCCGGTCACAGAGGGCTTCGAAACCTATCATAATCTGGGCTGTTTGGACGGCATGAGACCCCGAGCCCACGCCAAGATTGACGTCGGGTGGGCGGATCCCCAGCTCCCGGAAAAAAATTTCGGACATGTTCTCGTCGTAATGCTGGCCGGTATGGATGAGAAGCGCATCCACACGTCCCGTCTTGGATATTTCTCGGGCGTTGAATTCAGAAATCGCGTTCATGAAGGGTTTGATCTTCATGAAATTCGGACGTGCTCCAGCGACCACGAGGATTTTCATTCTACCCATCTGTTTCACTCTAAGAGCCGCGTCCTTTATTTCGCACTCTGGAATTAGCGTGCTCGATGTCAATGATGTTTTCGATGTTGTCCAGGATCGAAGTGAACGCCGGGCGAACTTGATTGCCAGGGAGCAGGTCTCTGATTCTATGCTCCAACTTAATTTTGGTCCAAATTTCATCCGTACTCCGGATCATGGTCAATCGGCCTTCGCGCTCAAGCATGCTGTCCACAGCGCCGGTCTTCCCCCGAAAGATACTGTAGACAGGCACGCTTAGCGCAGCCGCTTCGCGGTTCATTGTCCCGCCGCCGCTCACCACGAGGTCGGAGAACCAGACAAGGTTTAACCCATCGATGGCCCTTGCCGGGATGATCGTCTTGGATTCCACGAACCACTCAGGATGATCGTTCCAGAGCGACTGCTCCTGAATTTTATTGCGCGGCAGGAGGACGGCTCGGACCCCTGGTGTCTGGCATATCCTGGACATGAGCTCAACGAATAGTAAAGTACTTTCTGGATTGTAATAGTGCGCCTCATCGGCAGGCGGTCTGACCGCGATGATGATATTATCCTCTTTCAAGCCGAGCTCATCCAGCAAGGACGGATCTGGACCAAAGCTGGGAACGTAGACGTCCTCCTTGATTCCCGGGTACTGTCGAATATGATGGAATTTCAGCGGAAGGTCCGTGATTGGCAAGGACTCTGGGACAAGCAACCATCGGGGCCGGGAGAACGGAAGGGTTCGTGCATGTTCATAGTCGGCGATGACGATTGTCGGGATCCCGAGGAGTTTACAAAGAAGGACCTGTGAGCGAGCGCCGTGCGACAGGGCAATGTCTGGTCTTTGGCGCCTGCTGAACGAAAACAGTTGCGTGGATCGGCGGAAAAGCCCGGCAATTTTCAAGATCGGATTCTTACCGTAGTGATGGCCGATCTTCTCAATTGGAAGCCCCTTTTCCTCGGCCAGCTCACATACCTGGAAAGCGTCCCGTGCCGTAAGTACGACCTTGTGCCCGCGGCGCTCTAGCTCCCTGATGATAGGAACGAAGAATGGAACGTGCGGCGTGTTGTCGAGGTCAATCCAGATCTTAGCTTTGGGAGCCTTGGGTTGATGCTTGAGTGCATTCTCTTGGATTATCTTTCGATTCGTATCAGCCGGGACGGCCGATCTCCAGAACTGGGCTATATGCCGGGGCAGGGCGTGCCAATATTGCCCGGCATATTTTGTTCCAACATATTCGAGAAAATCCTGGTAATAGCTGGCCGGATATTCCTCCAAGGAATAGCGGCCTCCGTCGAAATTCATATAATCGGGGTGGGTGTTCAATAAGGCCATCCCGCCGTTTTCCGCGATCCAATCGAGTTTTACCTTCCAAATCCGATTGTCCTTTTCGTGAAGTATCACGAAAAGGGCATGATCTTGGGGAAGTGTATATGGAAGTTCTACGTATGTCCTTCCTCCCAAGCCGTTACTAACATGGAATGGGAATATCGTACCTACACCGTCGGATTGGGGCTCAAAAGGGTCTGTATCAAACGTAGAACAGCCATGCTCGATATTCAATCCCACCATCAGACTAAGATTTCTCAACATCGACGGGGAGGTAAAACCAACCGCTCCCCAGTTTTGAATATAATAGTTGATCTTTGGAGCTCTTTTATAAAATGCTGAGTGGCTTTTGAAGAGCTTCCCGTCGTGGCTAAGTCCATGCACCCCGACCTCAAAGCCCGAATCGGCGAGATTTTTAAGGAGTTCGCGGGGCGTAAAATAATCCTCAGGCACGAAGTTGAATGACGACCTGAAATCGGTCCTTTTTTCGAGCTCCATGAGTTTTTTGCATTTGTCCAGTCCCACTCTCGAATCCACATCATGCTGCAAGACAAACGCAAATTGTTTATTTTCCGGCCAGCCTTTCCAGCCTTCAGGTTTTTTCGCGGAGTGCGGGTCTATCGGCCAGACATGCCGCTTGATTCTCCGCTTGTGCGCCGCGAGCGTCCTCCTAACGGCAATCTGCACCCTCCTGGGGATAGCCGGCTTCATGTGATAGTAGATATCGATAAATTTCATGCCCTTATTTTCCTTCCCGCAGTGGGACCTAAATTATATTTTCTAGCGAATGGGAAGTCAAGGAATGTTAATCAGTTAGAGACCTTATTGCCCTTGTTTCATCGAACCAAATTTAGCCTGAATGCCGAATATTTCAAGAGCGACCTGATATGACCTCCCCATTCCTTTTCGCCGCGGATGGTCAGTTCATCCTCGCTCTGATAATCATTTTTTGATAAGTCGAAGGAGCGGACACCGATATGGTCTTCGTCAAAACAGTAGTCTCCCCGGATCGCGCATTGTTTGAGGTATTGATAGAGTGGCAGTTTTGGTTTCTCGGGATCATGTACGGGAATACGTGAATTCGGATGAAGAACGTACTTGGCCATGTGGAAATCCAGGGCGACAGGGTCCGTCGACGCCGCCACGACCCGTGTGCGCGCGACGGGCGGCCTGGTCCTGTCGATAAGCCCGCAGTACTCCCCGGAAGTGATGTTGAGAAATGGCTTACGAATGGTTTTCAGGAAGAAACCGATCTCGGCGCCGAGAATGCCGGGAACAGGCCCCTTTTCCCATTTATTGAAGGGAAAAGAATGGAAGTTGTAGAAGTCGCCGAGGAGTTTCCCGCGGTCGTACGGATCGGGGCCGCCGCTCAAGTCGCTGATCCCGAGATAATTTTTCACGGCGCTGGTCATGCCGCAATAGGCGCTGTGATGGTTCAATGCGGCAAAATTGACAAACTTGACCGGCTGTCCGGTGTAGGCGCCTTTCTCCCAAACGCCGAACCGGTAATCGACGAGGGTCCCCTTGTCCGTCCTCATGATGGGATAGCTCATGATGACTTCACGCCTATTGCCGCCCGTTAGCCCGTTGTCCAGGGAAAGGAGCGGGACGCCGCCGGAACCGTCGCATAGGACATACCCGGGCCCGTCCGCCGGAGAGTAAACCCTTTTCGCGCCGTTCTCGATGTCCAGGAGGTGACAGACCGAGAACCGGGTCTCATATTCCTTCTTGAGATGTTCGGCCAGGGCATTATAGTTCAGGACCTGGGGCATGTCGGAATTTCGAACGAACGTCTCTCCCCAGCCGGCCGTTTCCCAAGGCTCGGAACCGACGTGGGCGTTCTCCGCAAGTACGACCTCACCCGCGAATCCGTTATTCCTCTGCATGATCCGGGAGATTAGCGTGTTCATAGCGGCAATGTTCGGCGCGCCCTGGTTGAACCATTGGAGATTCGGCTTGATGATGATGATATCATCGGCTCCGAAGAGAGCATCAATACCCCCCAGCATCGACAGAACCATGTCCATGTTTTCGGAGGGACTCCCGTTGATCGCTCGAATGACCTGGACCTTTTCTTCCTTCATGGACTTTCCCTTATTTTTCATGGATTTCTTTTTAGAACAGTCGGAAAACGATGTTGCCAAGACGAGCGACACCCCCCGGTATGAAAGCTCTCCTCATAGGCATCGGATCATATCCGTGTTGCGCGATCCTATCAATACGAGATTTCCGGTATCGCCTTGACTAAGATCGGAGGCATGTGCAGATACTTCGTCGTGGAACGCTTTTTGTCGATATCCTTGTAGATGCCGAGGACCTGCTTCGGCGTCAAGCCGACGTGCCGGCTGAGTGTTTCCACATCAATGCCGTGATTTTTGCCGTACAGGCAAAGGTCCATGGCCTCGTACGGAACGGAGAAATAGAACTCGTCCTGGCCCTGGGGCAGGGAATAGGTATCGGTCGTCGGCGGCCGGCTGATGATGGCTTCGGGTAGGCCCAGATGGCGGGCCAGCTGATAAACCTGGGTCTTGTAAAGGTGGGCAATGGGTTTAATATCGGCCGCGCCGTCTCCAAGTTTGACGAAGAACCCCTGGTCGTATTCCAGGCGGTTGGGAGTTCCGGCGACCGCGTAGTTGTTCTTGTCCGCATGGTAATACTCGAGCATCTTCCTGATCCGCTGCTTGAAATTCGTGGCGGCGACGATGGCCAGATAAGATCTTAGATCCAGCCGCTTTTTGATCAGAACGCCCTGGGGCGAACCGGCGACGATCGAGTACAATGTATAAGCCCTGTCCTCGTCGATCCCTGGCAGGACGATCTTCGACTTCCATCCGGGGCCGTATTCGGGGATGATCGAGCGGACTGCTTCGTCGTACTTGGCGTAGTAACCGACGGCCTCGAGCGTAGGCGTGATGTCGCAAAGGACTTTCTGGATCCTCAGATGGTCCGCGATGAGCGAGCTGAGCGCCATGGTGTCGTCCGCCGAGTGGCGTTCGGGCATTTGGAGGCCGATGACCCTGTCCGGGCCGATCGCTTCGGCGCACAACGCGGCGGTGACGCTGCTGTCGATCCCTCCGGAGATTCCGACGACCAATCCCCTGCGGTGGAGCTTCGACGCCAGGCTTTCTCTGATCGACCTCTTTATGCTCTCGGCTTCCCGTGGGCAGTCGAGCAACAAAACGTCCGGAGAAAAGTCGGCCTTAGCGTTCATGATAGCCTCCGCGCATCTTGCCCTAAGAGATCTTCCTTTTCACGAAGGCGCCGATGTTGGCGATCGTGTCCAGGTTTTCGGGAACCATTTCGTCGTTGTCGACTTTCATGCCATAGCGTTCCTCGAGGTGTGCGACGATCTCGAGGATGCCGGTCGAGTCGACGATGCCTGCTTCGAGAAGGGAGTCGTTGTCAGCCAGCTTCTTGTCGTCGCCGAAGAGGAACTTGTCGGCGATGAAGCGATGGATTTCGGCTTCGAAGTTAGTCATGGGAATGTTCCTTTTTCAGCTTATTGAACAGACGGATGCTTTCGTTTCGATCGAGCTTTCCGCTGCTATTCTTGGAAATGGATTCAACGAGCGCCAGAGATTCCGGGATCTTGTGTTTCGGCAACTTCTCGCCGCAGAATTTCAGGATGCCCATGACGGCGTCGCCCGGTTTTTGTGTCGGTACAACAAGGCCCTCCAGCCGGTGACCTAACAAGGGATCCGGGATGCCAAAGACGACGCACTCGACAGCATATCCTGATTCCACGATGACCTCTTCGATCTCCTGGGGATTGACACGGTGTCCTCCGACTTTAAGCTGGTTGTCCTTTCGTCCGGCCAAGAAAAAATAGCCGTCCTGGTCATGATACCCCAGGTCGCCCGTATGATATCCGTGCCCGTCGAGGACTTTCTTCGTCGACTCCTCGTCTTGATAATAGCCGGCCATGATGTTATCGCCTCGGGCCACCAGCTCGCCGGTCTCGCCAGCTCCCAAGACGGCTCCTTTATCGGACAGGACGCTCATCCTCACCCCTGGAATCGGGATGCCTATCGAATCGATCTTGGCCCTCAGCATGTCCGGAGGCACATAGGTGAGCCGTGCCGAAGCTTCTGTCGCGCCATACATGACAACGAGCTGCGTATGAGGAGGCAATGCTTTCAGCAAATCCAGCTTGATGGACTTCGGCATGTGTCCGCCCGCCTGGGAGCAATAACGGAGGGCGGGCAGTTTATCCCTGTATTGGGCCAGCGGCGACCTAAAGAGGAGATGTGCGTATGTTGAGGGGACACCGGAGAATCCGGTGACTTGCTCGTCGGCCATTTGCTTGAGGACCGCAGCGGTATAAGCGAATTGGTTATTGATAACGATCCGGCCTCCGGCGGCAACGTGGGTGTTGAGCAAGGATTTGCCCATGACATAGAAGAAGGGGAGGACGACCATTTGTATATCCCGGGGAGTCAACTGGAGGTATTCGACGATCGAGCGTGTGTTGGCCACGATATTCACATGTGTGAGCATGGCACCCTTGGGTCTTCCGACCGACCCCGATGTATAGACGATCATGGCGCAAGCGTGCGAATCGATCTTGAGGCCGGGATCGTGCCCGGGTTGGGACGCTAGGACCTCTAAAAGGGATGACATATGGAATTCGGCGGCCGGCCATGATCCCCGGGGCCGAATGACGTAGAGCTGACGGATCCCGTATCGGCCGGGGCCGATCGATCGAACAGAATCTTCATGTTTCGCGGAAATGATGAGGACTTTCGGTCTCAATTCGTTGAGAAGCTCTGCGATGCCGGCCGGCTTCATCTCCGTATTGAGAGAGACGACGATGCCGCCGGCCTTCAGGATACCGTAGTAGCAGAAGACGTATTCCAAGCTGTTTTCGCAAACCAGGACAACGCGATCGCCCGGGGCCAAGTCCGAGGCGATCAGGTCATGGGCTAGTTGGTTCGCCAGCCGGTTGAGATCCTCGTAGGATTTTCGGCTTTTTTGATGGACGACAGCGATGGCCTGGGGCGATACGGCAGCGCTCCTTTCGAGGAAGTGATGGATGAGGGTGCATGTTTCCTTCATGAGAACGAACTGACGGGCCTTTCTTTAGCCGACATATCTATACAACAGGCGGCCGATCAGGCGAAGGACGCTTCGGGGGGTCCGGGCGAAAAAATATTTTTGCATACGATCGTTCGCCCCGCGCTGCGGCAGGAATGTTTTTTTCCTGATATCATACCTAAAATATTTCAACGCGTCTTCCTTCCCTCCCCACGCTCTTTTATACTTTAAGAGACCGATGTTTTCAACTTCCGTCCTGGCCAGGCTAAGCATTCGCAGGCCCTGACGGCGATACCATTTGAGAGCTTCCCACATGATGAGATTGTTGGGTCTCAAGGGATGGTACCGTACATCCGAAGCCCCATACTTGAAGATAGCCTTTGTCCCGAAATTGAAAAAGACCGAGGCAGCGACTACCTTTTTATCATGGCGCGCCGAAACGATGATCCCGTAGCCTTGGGACATGACATATTCGTGAATGTTCTTGAAAAAGGCAAATGGCTGGGGCGGCACGCCATGCCGTTTTCTTGTGATCAGGTGCAGGCGGTAAAAATCCTTTAGGGATTCCAGTGAATGATCGATCTTCACAGTTACGCCTTCCCGGTCGGCCTTCTTGATATTTCTCCGGTTGCTCGGGCTGAGAGCGGCGAAGAGCCCGGCCTCGTCGCCGGCGAGGTCAATGTCATGGACATAATAGGAGTCCCACGCCAGCGTGCCTTCGGCGAAATACTGGTCGTCGCGCCACTCGATATTTCTCCAGCCGTTATTTGCTCCATAGTCGATGACGCTTCGCACTGCGGTCTGGAGATATTCGGTTTTTCTGACGAGCGGGGCGCATTGGTCCGAGAAGGGGAGGGAAACGCCTCGTTTTCCCAGCAGGGGATTACCGACCTCCATGAAAGGCATGAGGAAGACCGGCCGGCCCTCCTCGAAGAAGCCGAAATACAGGGGCTTGAATCGATAGGTTTTTTCGAGGACCTTAGCCCACGCGGACGTGTGAAAAAATGAATAGTCGCCGGCGCGCAGCAACTCGGCATCCCAATCGGGGTATTCACTTGGATTGAGAATTCGCAGATCCATGATGTTCGAGACTCAAGGATGATATAACAATGACAAGCCGATCGTATTACTCTTCGACCCGGTTGAACCGCACGCCATACCGTCTGAAGAAGAGGGCGACTTCGTCCCCTAGATCATTCCAGAATAGAGGCCGCTCCCTTTTTTCTATGTCGAGCCACATGACGTGTTTGCCGTTGAATGTCCTCCTGAGCTCGGCCGGGATGGCCTTCAGGCTGACAAAAACGTCCAAGGCCGGACTTCCCGTGTCCGAAAAGGGCTTCCCAAGGTCCTCCGTCGTAAATCCGCATAGCCAAGTTTTCCTGCGGCTGAATCCCAAGCGTTTTTTCACCTGGGTCGCCGCAAGCAGGCCGGGCTTCCGGACCACCGGAAATCCAGACCCGTCGAAATAGGCGGCCATTTCGTCGACGATTTTTTCGAAGATCCGGACTTTTTGCTCCTCGCTCAGCTTCTCCGGAAAATCAGGCGCCTTGCTGATGACCCGGGCCGGGTAGCCGGCGGCCAGGCTCATGGGCGGGATCGATTTAGTGACGAGAGAGTCGGGCGCGATGACGCTGCCGTCGCCGATCTTTGTGCCGGGAAGGACGAAAACCCGCCACGAAAGTGCGACTCGGTTTCCGATTTCGATGGGCTCGAAATCGACGCCGTAGCCGTCGAACCGGTTTTGCCAGGAGTTATGCCCGAACAGGAGGCCGTGCCCCCCGACGACGGAGTCGTCCCCGATCGTTATCGATTTGGCGGGGTTGATGAAGGACATCTGCATAATCTGGCAGTTTTTCCCGAGCGTGAACCTCGAATCGTGGGACTGCAAGCCGCCGATGTACACCTGCTCGTTGATCTTGCTTTCGTCCCCGATTTCGATATAAGGAGTGTCTAGAAAGGTCAGCGAGCCGATCTTGACGTGCGAGCCGATCGTGATTTTTCTGCCCCTTATAATCGTCAAGGGGCCGATGCTGGTGTAATCCCCGATGGCGACGTCCGGCGCGCAAACCACCGACCCGAATCCGATCGAAACACCGCGGCCGATCTTGTATCCCTTGAGCCGGTAAACCGCCTTCTTCAGAAAACCCGGAAGAAACCCGATCAGGACGATCTGTTTAGCCGGTAATCTCGGCTTTTGGATCAGCATGACAGCTCCGGCTTTCCGGAATTCCCGTTACTCGACAATTTTCTCCCCCCCGTCGACGACCAGGGTGTGTCCGTTGATTCCCGAGGAGGCGTCGGAACAGAGGAACTGGGCCGCCCAGGCCACCTCATCGACGGTCGTGAGCCGCTTATTCGGAGAGCGCCGGATCCTCTCGTTCAGCCGCTCTTCGCGGTTCGGCAGGACACCCCAGGCGTCTGTCATGACGGCTCCCGGGGAGAGGACGTTTACCCTGATCTTCTTGTCCGCCAGTTCCAGCGCAAGATGCTTGGAAAGTGACTCCAGGGCGCCCTTCGAGGCGCCGACAAGTGAGTAAGTCGCCGCCGCCCTGTCCGCGCCGGACGAAGATATGGCGACGATACTAGCCCCGGGGGCGAACATCGAGAGCAGTCTCTGGACGAGATCCAAGTAAGCTTTGACGTTCAGGTCGAAAGTCCAGTCGAAATGGCGCAGGGTGAGCTGGCCGATCGGCCGATGGACGCCCGTGGCGGCGCAGTGGACCAGCCCGGAAACCGGCTGTCCCGCATACTGCGCCTCGCTGATCAACGTTTCCATGCCGCTCTGGTGGGTGATGTCGGCGCGGCAGATATCGATCCGGAGTTTTTCTTTTTTTATCGTCTCCGAAAACGCATCGGCGGACTTGATGTCGCGGACATGATTGGCCAGGACATGAGCCCCGGCCGAGGCCAGCCTCGTCGATATCGCCCGGCCGATACCGCGGGTGCCCCCCGTGACGATGATATACTTTCCGGCCAGCGAAAATAAGTCTTTCATTGTGCCCTCGTCATTCTTTGGAATGGGTCGTCTTCGCGAGATACGCCGCCAACACGTCGTCCCGGAAGACCGGCGATAGCTTGTCGAGGCCGATGAACGTGAACATGAGCTCGGCGGTGCAAGCCGTTTCGCCGTTGATTTCGACGCTGCAGCCGGCGGTGGCATAGCTATCCCGATTAGTGCGGATCTTACCATCTATTACGGCCATTTGCGAAGGTCCGACGTACTTGCGGAACTGGGCCGACCGGATCTGGGCCAGCATGGCCAACCCCCGTGTTTTTTGTTCGGCGTCGAGACACCGGCCGGCGGTTTGGGCCATCATCTCCGCCAAGAACGTACCGGGAACCACGGGGAAGCCGGGATAATGGACTTCGAAAATCTCCTCATCTTCTCTGATCCATTTTTTAGCGCGGATCGTTTTCCCGGGCACCAGTTCGATGATCTCGTCAACGAAAGTGAAAACCATCTGCGGCTTCCTGCGCCTGGAAGTCAGCTCAACTTCCCGTGCTGTTTGAGAATATTCAAAACATCGTCGACTCTTTGCAGATTCGAGATCTCCGCCTCCGACAGAAGAATACCGAAGCTTTCATCGAGGCCGGCCATCAGGTTCAATATGCCCAATGAATCCCAACCCGGGATATCGTCGCGCGCAGTTTCCGGCTTGATATTGTCGACAGGCTCCTCGAACAACTCGGCGATCCACTTTATCGCGTCAGCTTGCGTCATGACGTCAAACCTCCTGGTTTATTGCGCTGTATAGCCCCCGTCGACCATGAGGTCGATCCCCGTGATCCATCGACTCTGGGGCGCGAGCAGGAAACTGGCCGCCTTGGCGACATCCTCGAGCCGGCCTATTCCCAGGGGGAAGGAGCCCTCGATTTTCCTGACCTGCTCCTCCGATAGCTTGGAAAAAGACTCCTCGATCATCGGGGTCCGAATGAGCCCCGGGGATATGGTGTTAACCCTGATCCTCCGCGGGGCCAGCTCCATAGCCATGGCCCGGGCCGCCGCCGATATGGCCCCCTTGGTCGCCGAATAGCCGATTTGCCCGGGCATCCCCACGTGGCTGTAGATAGAGGACACGAAGAGGATCGCGCCCCCGGTTTCCTCCATGATGTCCCGGCGGCAAACGGCGCGCGCCAGTTCGATCCCGGCGGAAACATTGATGTCCATCATGGCATTGATCCCCTCGATTTTACAAGAGCTCAGGGGACGGGTTTCGACGATTCCGGCGCAGTGGCATAAGCCGTAGATCCTACCGGTCTTATCGCTCAAGCTTTTAATTTTGGGCAATATTTCCGCATGCGCCGCCAAGTCGAAACACAGGACGTGTGTTCGAGGGTCGGCGATCTGGGACGCCGTTTCTTCCAGGCGCACTTGGTTCCTTCCGATTAAAACCAGTTGGGCTCCGTTCCGACCCAATTCCACGGCTACGGTCCGGCCGATGCCGGAGGAAGCGCCCGTCACGACGACCTTTTTTCCCTGGAAGTCCAAGAATAGCTCAGGCATTGTTCTCTCGTGCGGCTGGCGGATTATAGATGAGGTGATCGAGAACTGCGTCGCTCCTCAGATCGATGAGCGCCGATGCCCATGACAAGCCCACTCCGTAGCCGAGCAACATCAGCTTTAGGGCGCGGTCCGAGGGGCGTTTCAAGCCCCCTTGCGTGATTGTCAGCGGTATGGAGCAGCCGCCCACGTTCCCGAAAGCGTTGATGGTTATCGGGACTTTCTCGATAGGCGCCTTGAGCTTCTTGACCAGGTGCTTGATGATGAACTCGTTGGCTTGGTGGAAGATGAAATAATCGACGTCCTCGAAAGTCGCCCCCGAAATCTCCATGGTTTCCTTGACCAAGGGCGGCACTCTCTCGAGCGAGAATTGGAAGATGTTGGCTCCGTCCATCTTGATGAAGTATTTTTTCTTATCTTCGTCGAAACGGTTCCGCAAACCGCCGGCTTCGACCACGAAATCGGTGAAGCGTGACCCGTCAGAGTGAAGCGCGAAGTGCCATTTTCCGGTTTCTTCGGGCTCTTCCGCCTCAAGCGCGGTGGCCGAGCCAGCGTCCCCGAACAGCAAGGCTACGGACCGGTCCGATTTGTAGCACATGCGGGAGGGCGTTTCGCCGACAAGGAGCAAGATACGCCGGAATCGTCCCTGATCGAGCATCATCGTCGATAGCCAGAGCCCATAGCAATAGCCGGAGCAGCCCAGCCCGACATCGAAGCTGGCGCAGCGGTCGGAAAGCCCTAGGCGGCTTTGAATTACGCAGGCCGTCGCGGGAAGGACATAGTCGAGCGTATGTGTGATAAATATCAGGGCATCGACGGATTCTCTTTCCCATTTCAGCTTTTTTAGAACGTCTTCCGCCGCGGCGACACAGAGGTCGCTGCAGCATATCGTATCGTCGGCCAGATACCTGGTTTTGACTCCGACCATCTGAACGAACCGCTTGATTTCTTCCGGCGTGAAATCCTTGCTGTCCTTGAGCGTGTCGAACTTGGCGGGGGGGACGCAGGTTGTGATCGCGGCGATTCTCGGTTTTTTTACGGTCATGTTAGCCATGAACTCTCACCTTCTCATAATTCGACGTGATCCAAGATCGCT
>Ga0268280_1000719_pt1 | contig 25474 bp, 19 predicted proteins | sample saktaG_9_FD_190139 | JGI IMG/M metagenome (GOLD analysis project Ga0268280, IMG submission 190139) | Saline water microbial communities from Sakinaw Lake, British Columbia, Canada - sak_2011_5_24_40m | ecosystem: Environmental > Aquatic > Non-marine Saline and Alkaline > Saline ... | reverse complement strand
AAAAAAGAAGAACAAATCAACACCTTAATGAAGTTCATCGACGCCAAATTAAGAGACAATTTACCACAAATTAAAAGGTCGAAATTACAACTAATTAACTGTCAATTATGTTCCCTAGCTTGAACAGTTCTTTAAATTTATTGCGCATCTTTTTGGCAAAATAGAAATAGGAAGTTAGTAGGATTATAAAAACGATGGCTATTATAATATAAAAATAATCAATGTATTGACTAGCCATTTTATAGGAACTTCCTAGATAATAGCCGATGCTTAGAACAATAAGAACTTTTAAGCCAGAGACGACGGTACAAAAAGCCATATATTTTTTAAAAGGGTATTTGATTAGTCCAGCACTGATGAGAAATGGCACTGCTATCCCCATAGCTAGTTTTCCAAACACGAAGGCCTTCCCGCCGTGATTAAACCAGAGATGATGCAGGGATTCTTCGGCATTGGCCGTCATGCCTATTTTTGGACCATATTTTAAAAGAAAATTATTTTTATTTCCGTATTTGCCAATATGATATAAAATTACATCGGGAATTAAATCACCCATTAGTAGGGTAATATAGGTTAAGAAAAAACTTAAAGTGCCCAAGGAAACAAAAAACCCGGAGACCAAGGCCGCCGAGTTTCCTTCAATAACTCCAAAAGGGAAGACGATTAAATATTTATAGGTAGAAATTAAACCTATTACAGAGTTGATCATGGAAATTAATCCAGAATATTCAGATCCACATTATCTAGATCAGTTTGAATATCGGTTATTTCAGTAGAGGAGCCGGTTAGTATTTGATTAGCAGTTTCTTGTTTTTGTTTTTCAATTTTCTCCAAGCGATTACTGATGAAATACCAACCACCGGCGATTATGATTATAATAATGATAATAGCGCCAATGACCGCCCCATTACCACCAGTTTTTACTTCAGCTGGTATTACATTTGGAGTTTCATTTGTTGTCTGATTTAAGTTTTGATTTTCATTTTCCATGATTTTTTTATTTTAATTTATAAATAATTAATCCTCATCGGTGCTAGTGGCAGTACTTGTGGCGGTCATGGTCGTCTGGTCATTTCTCGGTAACACTTTGGTAATTTCTTTGATTGTATCGACCAAGAGAGCATGGGTGGCTCTCGCTAAATTTTTAATTTGATTCTGAGTAGTTTTGATTTCTTGGAATAAACTTTCTTGATTATCATCGGTCACTTCTGTTTCTAATAAATCAGCTAGATTATTGGCCACCGTAGTCATCTCAGTGATTTTATCAGTGGCTTCAGCTAATTTTGCCTCGGCGTTATCCATAGTTAGACCTCTTTCAGTTAGAATACCTATTCTATCAGCTATTTTGTCGGCGATTTTTTGTAAGACATCAATCACTTTCATTTCCTTAGCTAATAATCTCTCGCGCACTCTTTCCATCTGCTCATATTGTTTTTGATAGCGACTATTTAATTGCCCCATTCTTTTTTCTGAGGTGGAAGCGGTGGTGGAACCTAAACGGTTTTGTATTCGATTAATAATATTTTGTTTGTTTTCTAATTTGTTTTCAATATTATTACCATTATTATTTCCATTACCTCCATTATTATTAATAGTTTTTTCACACTTTCCTATTATGCTTGGGGTACAAATTCCTCCGCAAAGTTTTAATACTAAATTTGCGCAACAGACCGTCGGTCCTTTTGATTCCATATCATAAACATTTCCTCCTAGTCCAGCACAGACAGGCATCATTGTCGGACTACCATTAACAGCCCCATTATTATTTCCATTTCCATTTTGACTATTGTTTGCGCTGATAGATAGTACTGGAATAAGAGAAATGATCATTCCAATACCGATTACTTTTGATAATATTTTCATATTGATTTATTTGATTAAAATTAATAAAGGCTGGAGATCAATTCTCCAACCTTTATTATACACCCTTTATAGAAAATTAAGTAATCTTAATTTTTTTACACCATTAATGCCACTATTATAAGCGCGACAATGTTCAAGATTTTAATCATTGGGTTGATGGCGGGGCCGGCGGTATCCTTGTAAGGGTCACCAACGGTATCACCAGTGACGGCGGCTTTGTGGGCATCGCCTCCTTTACCACCATAATTTCCACTTTCAATATATTTCTTAGCATTGTCCCAAGCCCCGCCACCAGAAGTCATAGAAATGGCGACAAATAAACCGGTGATAATAGAGCCCATTAAAAGTCCACCCAGAACCACCAGGCCATTGGTCTTACCAAACACTAGGGCAATAACAATTGGAGTCAAAACTGGAATTAAAGCTGGAATAATCATTTGTTTAATAGCGGCACCGGTGACAATGGAAACACATTGAGCATAATCTGGTTTGCCACTACCATCCATAATACCTTTAATTTCGCGGAATTGACGGCGCACTTCCTCCACTACTTTTCCAGCGGTTTTACCGACGGCTTCCATACATAGAGCGCCGAAATAATAAGGTAAAAGTCCTCCAATAAAGAGACCAACAATGACAAAGGGATTGCTTAAGTCAAAGGCCATTGTCTGGCCAGTGCCTTTAACAATTTCCTGTGTATAGGAAGCGAAAAGCACGAGAGCGGCAAGACCAGCGGAGCCGATAGCGTAACCTTTAGTAACGGCTTTGGTGGTATTTCCGACAGCATCTAGAGGATCAGTAATATCACGGACTTCCTTTGGCAATTCGGCCATTTCAGCAATACCGCCGGCATTATCCGTAATTGGACCATAAGCATCAATGGCCACAATAATACCAGTCATAGACAACATAGACATAGCGGCCACGGCGATTCCATATAATCCACCAAAATGATAAGTGATCAAGATACCGAGCACAATGGTAATCAAAGGCCAAGCGGTAGCTTTCATAGAGATAGCCAAACCTTGAATGACATTGGTGCCATGTCCAGAAATGGAAGCTTTAGCAATAGATTGGACAGGAGCATATTTAGTGGCGGTAAAGTATTCAGTAATAATCACCAGCGCTCCAGTGACAATTAAGCCTACCAAGGAACAAATAAATAAGGCCATGACTGAATAGGTACCGTTGTCGGCCATTAATATTTTAGTTAGGGGATAGAAAGCGACGGCCGACAGTAAACCAGCGACGATAAGGCCTTTGTATAAAGCGCCCATGATATTTGGTTCCTTACTATTTTTACTTAATTTTACAAACCAAGTCCCTATAATAGAGGCAATAATAGCAATACCACCAATAGCGAGAGGATAAATAATAGCATTGTTGAAGCCAGCAAAAAGTAAAGAACCTAAAAGCATAGTAGCGACTGAAGTTACAGCATAAGTTTCAAAAAGGTCCGCGGCCATACCGGCGCAGTCACCGACATTATCGCCCACATTATCCGCAATCACACCAGGGTTTCGAGGGTCATCTTCTGGAATGCCAGCTTCAATTTTTCCGACTAGATCAGCTCCGACATCAGCGGCTTTGGTAAAGATACCACCACCTAATCTAGCAAAAACGGAAATTAAAGAAGCTCCAAAACCCAAACCGACCAAAGCATAGACATCTTTGGTAATGGCATAAAAGGCGGTTACTCCCAAGAGAGCTAGACCAACTACGAGCAAGCCGGTGACGGTTCCACCTTTGAAAGCCAAGGACAGAGCGGCATCTAAACCACTTTTAGCAGCTTCGGTGGTGCGGACATTGGCGCGAACAGAGACATTCATACCAATATAACCAGCGAGGGCGGACAAAAAGGCCCCGACGATAAAACCAATAGCCATAATCCAGCCGAGTTTCGGAATAAAACCGATTATCAGAAAAAGAACTACAGCAATATAGCCGATAGTCTTATATTGTTTATTTAAATAAGCGCCGGCGCCGTCCTGAATAGCCTTGGCAATTTCTTGCATGCGGGCATTCCCGGCACTTTTCTTAAGAATTGATTTGGCCAAAACCAAACCGTAAATAATAGCGACCAATGAAGCGATTAAAGCGAACCAAATGTATCCGTTCATATTTATATAAAATTAACCTATTAATAAACGCTTATAATAACGGATACTATAGCGGATTTTGTGGTTTTCTACAAGCTGGCGTGATATAATACTTTTATATGGAAAATGCAGATACAAAAAATAAAATAGCGAATCGAGTTTTTTATTTAATATTAATTTTATTAATTCTTGCTTCCGTGGGCGTTACTTTTTGGCGAATTGTTATTCAAAAGGATTATCAAATCGTGGCGGAAGTTTCTTGTGATCCGGCTGAGGAAGCTTGTTATTATTATGAACCAGAGGAATGTGCTATGGATGATTATGAATGTCTCTCAGTCCCACCGGAAGAAGCCTATGATTATAAAATGATTAGCAAAAATGCGTCCACTATTTATGCTTGTGAGCAGACAGAGGAAAAATTAGGTTGTGATGAAGAATTATCTTGTTTAGATGGCGAGGAAAATTGTGAATATACTTATTGTGATCCAGAAAATTTGGAGGATTGGGAAGTCTGTTCGGAGCCGGTAGAAATTGAAGAGGCAGAAATGTTATCTGATCAAGCTACCTCAACTGACGGAATGGCTGAAATCCCTTGGTAATGTGGCTAGGAATATAGCTAAAATAGTGTTATTATTAGGCCCTTATGAAAACTGGGCAAAATATTAAAATTCGTCAGATTTTCAGGCAATATTGGAAAGGTGTTAAACCATATCGCTGGCTTTTTTTTGGTGCTTATCTTATTTATTTTTTAATGAACATAGTAAATATTATCGTTCCTATTTTTTATAAGAAATTTTTTGATTTGCTTACACAAGCCGGAGGGGAAAAGGCGTTATTGTTTCCCGGTTTATTAAGGTTAATTATTATTATCGCTGTTATTCATCTGGTCTCGTGGTTTTTTTGGAGAATTGCTGACGTGGCTTCTACTGTTATGATGTCAAAAACTCTTGCTAAATTAAAACAGAATTGTTTTGACTATATGTTGAGTCATTCATATAATTTTTTTGCGAATAATTTTTCAGGAAGTTTAGTTCAGAGAATAAATAGATATGCGCGGTCTTTTGAAGTATTGGGTAATACTTTTGTATATCAAATAATGCCAATGTTTGTTGTTATTATCGGATCGGTATCGGTTACTTATTTTATTGCACCGGTTATTTCCTTTGTCATTATAATTTGGGTAGCAATATTTATTTTATTTTCTCTGATTTTTTCTGGTTGGAAATTGAAATATGATATTAAGCGAGCTGAAGCTGATTCTAGGACCACTGGTTATCTTTCAGATACTATTACAAATAATAGTGCTGTATCTTTATTTACCGGTTTGAATTATGAAGAAAAGGTTTTTAAAGAAATATCCAATGATCAGGCCAAAAAAACTCGAATCTCTTGGTTTTTAAATGATGCGGTGGATATGGTACAAGCGTTTTTTATTCTTGCCGTTGAATTTTTTGTATTTTATTTTATTTTAAGATATTGGGGCATGGGGCTAGCGACTGTTGGAACATTTGTTTTAGCTCAAACATATGTTATTGGTTTGGCTAATCAACTTTGGCAATTAAATCAATCAATAAGGCATATTTATGAAGGTATTGCTGACTCCAAAGAGATGGTGGAAATATTGGAAACGCCCTATGAAATTAAAGACGTGCCGGGGGCGACAAAAATAAAAGTGGAAAAAGGGGAAATTGTTTTTTGGAATGTTGGTTTTAATTTCAATGAGACTCGGGAAGTTTTGAGTGATTTGAATTTAACTATTCAGCCGGGAGAAAAAGTGGCAATTATCGGGCCATCGGGTGCGGGCAAAACCACTTTTGTTCGTTTATTAATGCGGATGTATGAATTAACTAAAGGAAAAATAGAAATAGACGGGCAGGACATTTATACTGTGACGCAGGATAGCTTGCGGGAAAATATTAGTTTAGTGCCACAGGATCCAGTTTTATTTCATCGTACTTTGATGGAAAATATTCGTTATGGCAGGCGTGAGGCCACAGATAAAGAGGTAAAAGAGGCGGCGTGTTTGGCTCATTGTGCGGAATTTATTGAAACTTTACCGTTGAAATATGACACTTTTGTCGGGGAAAGAGGAATTAAATTATCTGGTGGGGAGCGCCAGCGGGTAGCTATTGCTAGAGCAATTTTGAAAAAAGCGCCGATTTTAATTTTAGATGAAGCTACTTCTAGTTTGGATTCTCATTCGGAAAAATTAATTCAGGAGGCTCTGGATAATTTGATGAAGAATTGTACGACTATTGTTATTGCTCACCGTTTGTCCACTATTCGAAAAATGGATCGCATTATTGCGATGAAAGATGGGCAGATAATTGAGGAAGGCACCCATGCCGAATTAGCTAATAAAGATAGTGGGCTGTATAAGGATCTCTGGGAACTCCAGGCTGGTGGTTTTATTCAACGGTAGCTTCCATTTTATGGAATCAATCAATCTCCGCCTTAGTTAAGGCGGAGTGGCATTCTGATGACGAGGCGGTTGTGTTATACTATTGCCAATGACTGAAGAAAATAAAAAAATTGTGGTGCGCTGTCGGGGGATAATTATTCATGAAGGCAAACTTTTGGTGGTTCGCCATTGGCCGGATAGTGAACTTTATCCTTTACCAGGTGGGCATTTGGAATGGGGAGAAAAGGTTTTGGATTGTATTAAAAGAGAAATGATTGAAGAATTGGGTGTTGACCCGCAGATTGGCCGACTGCTTTATATCCATAATTTTGTGAATGCGGATTTTGTGCAATCCATAGAATTCTTTTTTGAAATTATTAATTCCGCCGATTATTTAGAGCTTGAAAATTTAAATGGGACTCATAAATATGAATTAGCAGAAATATGTTGGGTCGGTCTGGGTGAAAATAAGGAAGTAGTGCCACCTCAAATATTATCCGACTTAAATAACGGCACCATTTTATCCGATACTGTTCGGTTCTTATAAAGTATACATAGATTATGTTATAATCGTTGGCAATGGTAACAGATATTTTATGGATAGTGGGGGGGAATAATAGTTGTGGGCCTGATTATTTTTGTGGTATCTGGAAATTTGAAGCGCTCGGTGCAGGTGATGTCTGGCTGGGGACTATATGAAGCTTGGAATTTTTCTTTAGATTTTGTTTTATGGCCGATACTTCAGTCATTGTACGGTTTTTTGGGAGTTTTGCTTTTGATTTTGGTGGCATTAACAAATAATTTTTTAATTTTACTTTGGTATCAGCGAAAAAAGGTGGATTGGTTTGGGGTGAATGAAGTAGAATCCTTGAAGGCTAAAGGCCACCTTTGGGTGCATGAAATTAGTAATCATAAAAATTTAATTAAAAGATTCAGTTTATATATTCCCGCCAAGATTCTTCAGTTTATGATTTGGCTGTTAAATAAAAATGATATTTTTGCTTTTGTTACTCTCTCTATCTGGCAAGATTCTTTTATTACCACAATTTTCTTACGTCACGGCAGTCTGAAAAAGCTTGATAGACGGGATTACACCATTTTTGTCTGTAGCACCATTCTCAGTTGTGTGGGCTGGGCCGTTTTTATGCAAATTATAATTGTCGCCGTTAAAGCTATTTGGGGATGGATTTAGATATTCACAATTGTGAATAATTTGAACATGTGGATAACTTAACTTGCAAAAAAAGACCTTTTTGGATACTATAATGACTATATTAGTATTAATTTGGTCATTATGACTATAAAAACATGATTATTAATCGATTTATTCAAAAGAATATAGAGCATTGGTTATTTAAAGGAAAAGTTATTATTTTGCACGGAGCTAGGCAGGTTGGCAAGACAACTTTAGTAAAGGAGCTGAATAAAAAGTATGGTAATGATAGAAGTTATATTAATTGTGAAGATATAATAACACAAAAAGCTTTAGAAATTGAAGATCCGATAAAGTTGAGATTATTTTTGGGGGAAGGGAATTTTTTTATTTTAGATGAAGCTCAGAAAATTAAAAATATTGGAATTATTTTAAAACTTTTAATTGATACTTATCCCGAGTTACAAATAATTGCCACCGGATCTTCTAGTTTTGATTTAGCTAATAAGGTTAATGAACCACTGACTGGACGTTCAATGGAATTTTTACTTTACCCAATATCTTATGGAGAAATGGTTGAACAGTTATCATTTTCAAAATCTCGGGGACAAGTGGATACGATGTTGATTTATGGTTCTTATCCGGAAATTATTAAAAATGAGTGGAAAGAAGCTGATTCTTTCCTTAAAAACATATCGTCAAATTATTTGTATAAGGATGTATTGGAATTTGAGAGCCTAAGAAAGCCAAAATTATTAATAAATTTACTTCAACTTCTTGCTTTTCAGGTTGGGAATGAAGTCTCAATAAATGAATTATCTGTTAAGTTAGAGTGTAGCAAAGCTACGGTAGACCGGTATATAGATTTACTTGAGAAGGCTTATGTTATCTTTAGATTAACTCCACTATCTAGGAACCCTAGGAATGAGATTGGTAAAAAGAATAAAATATATTTTTATGATTTAGGTATTAGAAACAGTTTAATAAATAATTTTAATCCCATTTCAGCCAGAAATGATATTGGCGCTTTGTGGGAAAATTTTTGTATAGTTGAAAGAAAAAAGGCTCTTGAATATGGTGTTCAATTTAGAAATCTTTATTTTTGGCGAAGTTTGTCTGGAAAAGAAGTTGATTATATTGAGGAATACAGTGGAAAAATCTTTGGTTATGAATTTAAATGGAAGGATAATAAAATAAAAGCACCTAAGCAATTCTTAGAAACTTATCAAGATAGTTCTTTTGAAATTATCACTAATGATAATGCCGATAATTTTTTATTAGGGAAGTAGCCTTGGAAAGAAGGGTAATTAAACCTATTTTGATTTAGATAGTTAGAAAAATTAAATAAATATAATGATGAAAATATTACCAAAAGTAGTTTTTGAACACGACAGTCGATTGGCGTGTTATGGAATTTAAATATGAAGTACACCATGGTGTATTTGAGGGAACGGCTCAACGGTAATTACCGTTGAGCCGTTGGTAAAAGGGGTGGTTTTTGGTTTTTCTATGGCAAAATCTACTATAGGGTGTATAATGAGAGATATGAATCATCTGAAGGTCGTCGCCTTCCGTAAGTCTCCTTTAGCACTATATTCTTATTCTGTTTAATTTTCTTTCTTCTCCTTTCTTAGGAGGGGGCAGGGGTGGTTTACTCCTCAGGAATAGCTTCTACTTTTTCCACAGGAACATCGGCCGAGTGAATATCTATTTTCCAACCGGTAAGTTTGGCGGCGAGGCGGACATTCTGACCACCTTTACCGATGGCCAACGATTGTTGGTCTGGAGATACTTCCACGACCGCTTTCTTCTCTTCATCATCGGTCTCAATACCTAAGACTTTAGCTGGCGATAGGGCATCTTCAATGAATCTCTTTTGTTCATCAGACCATTCAATAATATCAATCTTTTCTCCACCCAATTCGCTCATCACAGTGGCCACGCGCACGCCACGCTGACCGACGAGGGAACCAACAGGATCAATATGATCATCCATAGACTGAACGGCGACTTTGGAACGGGAACCGGCCTCGCGAGCGATAGCTTTCATTACTACGGTGCCATTTAATACTTCCGGTGCTTCAATTTTAAATAATTCTTCTAGGAATTTTGGATGGGAACGGGATAATTTTAGGAAAATTCCCTTGGGAGTTTCTTCTACTTTATATAAATAAGCGCGGACTCTTTCGCCTTGTTTGTATTTTTCACCTGGAATCTGCTCTTCATAGGGTAAAATAGCGGTAGCCCGGCCCATATCAATGAAGATATTACCGCGCTCCATTCTTTGGACAGAACCAGTGACGATTTCACCTTCTTTCTTGCCGTATTCACCAAGCACGGACACTTTTTCAGCTTCGCGGAGTTTTTGAATAATGACTTGCTTGGCGGTTTGAGCAGCGATTCGGCTGAAATCATCTTTAGTTTCCAATGGAAAGACAATTTCTTCACCAACTTCTACCCCTTTTTTAATTTTCTTGGCGTCTTCTAGTAAAATATGATGTTCCGGGTTGAAATAAACCAATTCACCCTCCATTTCCTCTACCTCACTGGCTTTAGTGGCATGATCGGAATGATAGGCTGATTTTTTAGGCTCTATTTCATCGCCTTCTTCACGCATTATTACTTCATCTTTTTTAACCACTACCTTAACCTGCTCAAATTCTGTCTTGCCGGTATTTAAGTCAAATTTAGCTCTAATAATCTGGCCTCGCTTGCCATACTCCTTTTTATAGGCGGTAGCTAAAGACATACCAATAGCTTCCAACATTTTTTCTTTGGGTACTCCTCTTTCCTGTTCTAATTGTTCTAAAACGGCGTTTAAGACTTTTAAATCTACCATATGTTTATTGATTAATTTGATAAAAAATTAAGTTCGCTTTTGGGCGAACTGAAACCTTACCCAATGAGTATAGCAAATCCTCTATTGTTGTCAACCCAGTCTATGGTATAATTACTGGAGCGTAAAAGCTATTATTAATTTTATTAATTTATAAAAAATATATGGATGAAAATAATGTAAATGTAAATATTAATGGGGAGATGATTAAGCCAAATCCTGTAAAAAGTCGTAAAAAAATCTATATAATTAGTGGAGCGGTTTTGATTATAGTTTTAATTTTAGTCGGTTTTTATTTTATTATACCAATATTATTGCAAGAGACTTGTAATCCATATTCTGATTTAAGTAATTCCATAAAAAATAATGATCTGGGTGTCTGTGATTGCATTAAGGATCCAGTCCAAAAAAGTTTATGTCAGGGCAATCTTTCTGACAGCGCCCTTTTTACTAAAGCAATAAATCAATCAAATTCAGCTTTGTGCGAAAAGGTTTCTGATACAAAAATGAAAGAGGCCTGTTTGAATATTGTAACTGGGAAGCCAAATCTTATTAATCAATAAAATAATATGAAAATTAAATTAATTTCCTTCTTTATAATTATTTTATTCGGGCTTACAATCATTGGAACACCCACAGAGGTTAAAGCCTACGAAGCCTGTACATATGTGACTAATGTCACACAGTGGAGCCCTTGTTATTATGATGGTACCGGTTACAAAAAATATGCTCAAGCAATAGCGACGACAACAACCTCCGCAAGTATTAAAGCTTTGGTGGTTGGCGGTGGTGGTGGAGTTGGCGGTGGTGTTTCCAATGTTGCATATCATGGTGGCGGTGGCGGTGGGCAGGTAATTAGTACTAGTTCCTATGCGGTGGATAATATTTCCTATCCAATAACGGTGGGAAGTGGCGGAATAATAAATAATAATGGTACTAACAGTATTTTTGGTGTCATCACTGCTTTAATGGGTCAGACTGGCACAACAACAGGGAAAGGTGGAACTAGTGGCTCTAACTTTTTAGGTGGGTCACCGCGGGATACTTCAGGAAATGCTGGTACTGGTGGTGGTGGAAATGCTGGAGCGGGCAGTATAAATACACGTAATACTGGTGGTGCTGGCGGTTCAGGTACAGCAAATTCAATTTCAGGAACATCAACAGTATATGGAAAAGGTGGGCAAGGGGGTGATATTAATGGCACGATAGTTGCACCAAATAACACTGGTCAAGGAGGTGGCGGAACGAGTGGAATTGGTGGCTCAGGAGTGGTTATTGTCCGATATCCAACAATTAATTTTGGTAATAGTATTGGGGGAATTAAAACTGTTTTAGGTTTGGATACTATCCATACCTTTAATTCTAGCGGGACAATGACTTTTACTAATCCAATTTGTGCTAATCTTAGCGTTCCGGTAGTAGAAGCCTGTTCCCCACCGGCTAATAATACCTGTTATGATGGAACAAATAATTCTATTGTTGATCATGGTAATGCTGATTGGATTATTAGTAGTGATACTAATGTAGCTGGTAAACATATTAATGTTAGTACTTTTAGAGTTAATACTGGAGTAACGGCGACAGTTCTACCTTTTGATGGTTTAAAATGTGGATTACTAGAAGTACATGCTAAAGATGTAGTTGTGAACGGTACAATTAATGCCAATGGATCTGGATATGGTGGTGGAGGAGGAGGGGGAGGCTTACCTGGTTCTGGCTATTTGTATAGTAGTTCTAATGCTTCTGGTTCAATGGGCTCGGCAGGTTCAGGTGTGGCTGGGGGTGCAAATGGATTCGCTTCATGGTATGAAAATACTGCTACTGAAAAAGGACATACCGGTCCTGGTGGGGTTGGGGGTGGTAGTTGTGGGGGTACTGGTGGTTCAAGCAAAACTGTAGACAGAAATGAGGGAGTAAGTAGTGACGGTTATTGTGATAGTAATGATACTGCAACAATATGGCAGGGTGGAGATGGTAGTTTTGGAGTATATTATTGTACCGCTTTACCAGATACAGATGATAAAAATATCTGGATGGGCTCTGGAGGTGGTGGTGGAGCTGGTGGAACTGGGTCTTATATCGAGTGGCTTTGTAATGCTAATGCTGGTGGCGGAGGTGGCGGGGCTGGGGGTAAAGGTGGTGGGGCAATTAAATTGTTTGCTGATAATAAAATATTAGTTACTGGTAATATTAATTCTAAAGGTTTAATTAATGGTGGTAATGGTAGAGGTGGCGGAGGCGCAGAAAGAGTATGTGATAGTCATGGTGATGGTGGATCTGGTGGTAATGCTGCTTCAGCTGGTACTGTTTCCGCCCCGGGTGCAGGTGGAAGTTGTGATAGTTATGCTGTCTTTAATTCTTATACCGCTAATTGTAATCCTTCTACTAATTACTGCTTTGCTGGTGCTAATGGTGGTGGTGGGGCTGGGGGAGCGGGAGGTGGAATATTATTAAATGCGACAAATAATGCTACTAGCACGGTCATTATTACTGGTAGTGTTAATAATTACGGATCTGGAGATGATGCAAATGCTGGAACCTTGAAGGTCTTTAGTTGTGCTACTTCAACCATTACTGGGGCTCTATCCTACGGCCGACTTTATTCGGCAGTAGATCCAGCTTGTCCTAATGTCGTTTCCTCAAACGATGGAGCGCCGATAGTTGATTTTTACGCTAGAACTGTAACACCACCCTATGTAGCGACGACAACAGTCTCCAGTGGAGGAAGTTTAGATTTAATTTGGACAGCGGTGAATCCTGAAGTGGTAAAAGCAAAATCAAATTCTTGGTTTGCTTCAATCTTCCTAGCTGATGCACCGGACCTTGGTGATATAACTTGCACTGCTTCAATGCCTAATAATATTGGCTCAGCTGAGTGGCTGGGTAATAAAGTGGCTAGTTCCACACCACAAGTTGACCCTAAAATAAATATTATTACTAATAAGAATTATCAACTAAGCTGTTCTAATAATATTGGAACGACAACAAAAAATGTAATCATTACCCTAGAAGGTTCAACTGGAGAAACCTGTTCGGATGGCATATTAAATAATGAGGAGACAGAAATAGATTGTGGTGGGCCTAATTGTCCTGCTTGTACCGGTCTAACCAACCCACCTGATATTTATTGTGGTTCTGCCACCTCAACATCAAGTCAGACGGTGCCAACTGAGAATCTTTGTGGTTCTGGTTTTTCACTCGCGACTGGACCGTTTGAAACTACTCGTTCGACGCCTAATGATAGTTGGTATTGGACTTGTACAGATGGTATGCCAAGATATTCTGAATGTTATTCCACTAAAACAAATAATTTAACATTAAACCATGATTATGACTCTACTCTTGAAATAACAAATCCAAGCGGAAATCCAGATATTGTTGCAATAAATACTCAAATTACCTTTACTTCTTTTGCCAAGGACTCAAAATATAATTCAAACGAGAGACAGTGGCAGGTTAATGACACTATTTTATCTTCTTCAGAAAATGGATCTATCTTAAGTAAGTTTTTCACCACTTTAGGTCCAAAAACGGTTACTGCTACAATACTATCTGGTGACGAATATTATGGAAATTCCCCAATGAAGTCTTTCGAAGTTGTTCAGGGGGATGATCAGAGATTAAGGGAGAGATAGAGGTAGTTTATAAGCTGAAATAACTAAAAGCCGTCATATACTTGACGGCTTTTTGTTTGCTAAATTAATATGGTATAATTAAAAGAGCGTAAAAGCTATTATTAATTTTATTAATTTAATTTATCCCAGCAGTAAAGAAATCAGAATTTCTTACTACGGGACAAGAAAAAATGTATTCATTCAAAAAAATCTCTAGCTTAGTTTTATCACTCGCTATCTTCTCTGTCTCCCTGACTTCTCTAGCTCAAAGCACTGGTACTTTGGAACCAGTAGATTGTTTTGCGCCCGGTTTGTATAAATTCCAAAGCGTGCAAGTTAGTGCCGGTCCAGAAAAGCAGAGCTACAATGCCGGCGATAATATTAATTTTTCCGGTAATATAATAAATCAGAACGATTATCCTGTCGTGGACGGAAATGTTTTTGTGCGAATCAGCAAGGATAATCCAAATTATCTAACTGATGGATATAATATTGTCGATGAAATAGTGGCTATTTCTAATGTCTCCATTGCTGCCTCTACTTCCTTACCAATTAGTTTCTCCTGGTCAGCACCAAAAAATTTGGGCACTGGGGACTATCGGGCTGACTATTTCTTTTCCGTTGGTAAGAAGTTCAACCTCGGCGGTTTACCTTTTACCAATGAAATTACTATCGGTTTTTCTAATTTTAAAATAAATAATAGTCAGAGTACCGAATTTGCCTTGGATCGATCGGGCACTACGGTTAATGGAGCCCAATATTATCATATCGGAAATTGGCCATCAGTACCAGTGGATGGCGTAGCCGGAATTGTTCAGCCGATTATGAATTTTACAGATAAAGAGATTCAGGTTAATGTCAGCTACGACTTGTATTATTGGGATAGTTTGAATGAAGCTGATAAATTAGACAGTAAGCAGGAAACAATTACTATTCCGGCTCGTTCTTCTAAAGATCTCTCCTATGTAATTTCTAAGATTGATCAGTCGGTTTACTATTTAAGAATAAAAGCCACGGCCAGTGGTGTTTCATCTATTGTGAATGTCCGAATCGTTTCAGAAATAGAAAGGGCTAGGATTAATTATCCAGCGATTACGTCTTTTCCATTAGAAAAAGGTGACACGGCAGATTTATTTTCTTGTTTTCATACTGTTTATGGAACCGCCGATAATAATAAAGTGATTCTAACTTTGACTGATAAAGATGGCAATAAAGTAGCTAAGGGTGAATATAATGGATCTTTCGGTTCAACTATGTCAGCGGCGGCCATGAAATTCAATGTGCTGAAGGATTATACTTTTTTGAATTTGCAGGCGGAAATATATAATGCTAAAGGTGAATTGGTGGATAATTATCAGAATACCTATGATTGTTCTAGGGTGAATTCAGAAAAGTGTGAAAGATTACAAGGAAAATATATTAGAAATATAATTTTACTTGTTTCCTTATTGGCGATTATCATTCTTTTAATTCTAGCGTTATTTATTAAACGAACAAATAATTTAGCTCTAAAAAAATCTTTAAACATCACAGCTGCTATCATATTAGTATTACTTGTCATAATTTTAGGTTATTTATTCTTTGGTAATGTTAGTAAGTTGGGGGCGGAAACTATTTCGCGCGATGGAAAGACAAAGACCGAAACACGCTCTAATAATTTTGCGGCCTATTGGGGTGGCCAAAGCGATTGCCGTCTTGTGGTATCTGGCAATGTCAGTATGACTTATTCAGCTAGTTTAGTTGGTAGTACCACCTTAGCAATTGGTGATAGTGTAAACTTTGGGACCAATGTCAGTTGTTATTTCAGCGGTTTTGGTGGAGCTTGGGATACGCCCTATTGCGGAACGAGTATGGATTTTTCTGATAGTGCAGCTAGTGGAAATGTTGGAAATGTAAAATTTGTCAATAGCCCAACGGTCAAAAGTGTTACTTCTAATAATTCAGCTGTGATCTCTTGTTCAGGTATGACTTGTACTGCGATTGCTCCAGGTAATGCTGGCTTAACGGTTAATTTTGATCGAACTACGGTGACCATGACTAATCTAAACTTTAATAGAGGAAGTGGTTGGCATTATTATGGACCAGGTTTACCAGAGGCCGGGGATGCTAATTTAAATGATAATACTTGCTTGACTCACAATTACACTATGAGAATTAATGGTTATTCTCCAACTTGGACGGTTACTGTTACTCCACCCAGTGGTGCTGGCGGTTTAGCACCGGTAATTAATTTTTACGCTGATCCAACAAGTGTGCCCTATAATGGATCCACCACTCTTCATTGGCTGGTGACCGGTATGGACGATATTGCTAGCAATTCATTAGTATCTAAATTTGCTTCAATCTTTTTAACTCAGAGTGCTAATGGTTGTGTGGCTTCAATTGATTGGTCTGGGAACAAACCATATTCCGGTTCGGAATTACAACAAAATATTATTGTTGATAAACATTATCGTTTAAGCTGTACAAATACAGTTGGTACAACAGTAGGCGATGTTTATGTAACAGTTGGGGCGTCTGACGGTGATGGTGATGACGGAGACGGTGGCGACGATGGAGACGGCGGTGATACAGGAAACCCTGGTGCTTGCAATCCATTACTTGATGGACAGCAGATATCATTTATTCCTAGTGAAAATAGATGTTCCTCTGGATCACCATCTAATGTGGTAGGTGATGGTTCAGACGCTAGCCCTTGGACCTGGTTTTGTACTGGTGATACTGGTAATCCAGTACCGTGTACTGCACGTCAGGGAGAGATTCCAACTAGTGCTTATAATTGTACCGATTGGGTTAGTAAGCCAGCAAATTTTGTAGCTATTAATACTCGAACCATTTGGCAAGCAACTTCAACCTGTCCTTCCTGTAATGTTCAGTGGAAAATTACTCCAAGTACAACCTATACCGTAGGCTCAAATCCTTGGGATAAATTCTTTAACACCCTTGGGGTCAGAACCGTTTATGCCAGATTTGCTTCCTCAACTAATTCGCTTTATGTTGGAACACCATGTGAGCAGACGATAGAAGTGGTTCAGGGGGATGATCAGAGATTAAATGAGTTTTAGGGATACTTTATAAGTAAAAGAAATAAAAACTCTGCCAATTGAAAAAGGTGGGGTTTTTGTTTTGCGATAAGAAAGAATATAGGATATAATTATAGCAAATGATCACTCAGGAAAATCAGCTTAAAGAATTTTTGTTGGATTCCAATTTAATTACCAAGGATGATTATAATTTGGCGATTGAAGAAGCTAAAGGGAGTAAAGGCAAATTAACGGCTGGCCATGTTTTAATTAATAATGGCAAAATTAGTGAAAATGATTATCGGCGGGCCGAAGCTTATGTGTTGGGAATTCCCTTTGTTAGTTTGAAAGATCAAAAAATTGATCCATCAATTCTCGCGCTTATTCCGGAACCGGTGGCTCGAAAAAATAATGCGGTGGCTTTTCGAAAAACTGGAGATGCTTTGGAAGTAGCGATGCTAGATACCAAGGATTTATCTTCCATTGAATTTATTAAAAAGAAAGTCGGTTTGCGAATTTTACCAAGATTAACTGATAGTGATTCCATTAAAAATGCCTTATTGCAATATCAAAAAAGTTTACGGGCGGAATTCGGAGATATTATCCAGAAGGATGCGACGGCTTTAAAAAATTTAATTGAAGGGCGGGGTGGAATAAATATTGGTGAAGATTTAAAAAAGATGGCCGAGGATTTGCCAGTGGTTAGGATTTTGGATACTTTACTTAAGCATGCTATTTTACAAAATGCTTCCGATATTCACATTGAGGTTTTGGAAGGGGAATTACTAGTCCGTTATCGTATAGACGGTATTCTTCATGATGCTATGGTTTTGCCAAAAAGTGTGGCGACTAGTATTATTGCTAGAATAAAAGTTTTAGCTAGTTTGAAATTGGATGAAAAACGTTTACCGCAAGATGGACGATTTAAAATGGAAGTTAATGATGAGGGTGTTTCCTTCCGTGTTTCTATTCTACCAACTTATTTTGGTGAGAAGGCGGTGATGAGATTATTACGAGAAAATGTCTCTGGTTTTACTTTAGAGGATATGGGTTTTCATGGTGAGGCTTTGGAAGTGCTTCATGAGGCTATTAAACAAACCACTGGACTAATTCTGACGACCGGTCCCACTGGTTCTGGAAAAACGACCACCCTCTATACTTTACTGGATATTTTAAATACTCCCGATGTGAATATTTCTACTATTGAGGATCCAGTGGAATATCAGATGGATCGAATTAATCAAACTCAGGTTAAGCCGGAAATTGGTTTTACTTTTGCCAACGGTTTACGCTCTCTCGTTCGTCAGGATCCCGATATCATAATGGTGGGAGAAATTCGTGATAATGAAACGGCTTCTTTGGCTATTAATGCGGCTTTGACCGGACATTTAGTGTTGTCTACTCTTCATACCAATTCCGCCGCCGGTGCCATGCCTCGATTAATTGATATGAAAATAGAGCCTTTTTTGATTGTTTCCACGGCTAAAGTCATTATTGCTCAAAGATTGCTTCGACGTCTGAATAATAATAAGGAAAAGTATTTTCTATCCTCATCGGAAATTGCTTCTTTAGCTAAAATTGTTGATATTGAAAGAGTCTTAAATTTTCTTAAGCAGGAAAAAATTATTGGTGAAAAAGACACTATTGAAACGATACCTTTTTATAAGCCTAAAGAATCAACGGAAGCTAAAGATGGTTATAGTGGGCGAGTGTGTATCAATGAAGTGTTAAAAATGTCTCCTACGATCAAGGATTTGGTGGTGGCCGGTAAATCAGATGCGGATATTAATGTTCAAGCTAAGAAAGAAGGAATGCTAAGTATGATTGAAGATGGTATATTTAAGGCGGTGCAGGGTGTAACCACTATTGAAGAAGTGTTGAGGGTCATCAGCGAGTGATGACAGTATAAGTATGAGTATAGGTATAAAAAATGAGATTTAAATTCAAAGCGATAAAAGAAAATGGTCAAAAATATGAAGGGACAATGGAATCTCAGAGCAAATTTAGTTTGTATAATGATTTAAAAGCTCAGGGTCAGATGCTGATTACGGCGGAGGAAGTAAATAAAGATAAATTCCAAAACTATTTATATAAAGTTTTTAGTTTTTTAGGTAATGTGTCTATGGCTCAGAAGATTTCTTTTGCTAAGAATTTGTCTTCTATGACTAAGGCGGGTTTATCATTGTCGCGAGCCCTATCGGTTATTGAAAGGCAAAGTAATAATGTTCGTTTTAAAAATGTGGTGGAGGGAATTAATTTGGAAATTAGAAAGGGTAAGACTTTGAGTGAGGCTTTGAAAAATTATCCGAATATTTTTTCTCAATTATTTATTTCCATGGCTAAGGCAGGGGAAGAAAGCGGAGGTTTATCTGACGCCCTAGCTAATGTGGCTTTGCAGATGGATAAGACCTATCGTTTACAAAAGAAAGTGAAAGGGGCGATGATTTATCCGGCGGTGATTATTTCCGTGATGATCACTGTTGGTATTCTAATGTTTATTTTTGTGGTGCCGGGAATTACTGCAACTTTTAAAGAATTAAATACTGAATTGCCATTTACAACTAAGATAATTATCGGTATTAGTGATTTTTTGACGGGGCATTGGTTCCTGACTATTTTAATTATTTTAGGTTTAGTTTCCGGAACTTATTTTTCCCTTAAAACCGTAATGGGTAAAAGAATTCGCGATAAGATAGTTATTAAATTACCTTTAATCGCCGATTTAATTAAGGAAGCCAATGCGGCCCGAGTGACTCGCACTATGTCTTCATTGTTAATGGCCGGTGTCCCAGTGGCTCAATCTATTGATATAACTAAAGGGATAGTTAGTAATCATTATTATAAAAATGTATTAGAGGAAGCGATGAAGGTGGTACAAAAAGGAGAAAATATTTCCAGTGTATTTATGAAAAGTCCGGAATTATATCCAACTTTTGTGGGAGAAATGATGAGTGTCGGTGAGGAAACTGGTAATATGGCCTCTATGCTTTTGGAGGTAGCCATATTTTATGAAACTGATGTGGAAGAGAGAACCAAGGATTTATCAACAATAATTGAGCCGGTTTTAATGGTGATAATTGGTGCCGCTGTGGGCTTTTTTGCTCTATCCATGATCGCCCCCATCTACTCCGTGATGGATAATATTTAATCTAGAACCCTTGTTTTTAATGTTTAGAAATAAGGCTTTTTAACGGCTCAACGGCGTTGAGCCGTTAAATTACCAATCCTGGAGAGGGACGGGGGTATTAGTATTGTAAATATCTACACCGTTATCTTGAAAAGGAGTGGGATTAGGCTCGTAAATGATCATGCTATCATAATAATTATTATTGTCATTGTCCGTATCTTCATCATCAGTATTATTATCTTCATCGGTCGAAGTCGCTGTAGTTGTAGCTATGGCATCAGTTGTAGTAGCTGTGGTCGTAGCCGTGCTAGTGGCCTGAGTATTATCTATTTCATCTTCTAAATTATCTATCTCATCTTCAATATCAGTAATAATAACAATTTGATCCTCTATTTCTCCTGATCCAGAATCGGTGGTGCTGGCTTGGCCGTTATTATTAATAATTATTTCTGTTTGATTTATAGTACTAATGATATTAGCTAATTCTCTAGAGCTATTTTGAATTAAGGCTCCATAGGAATTGATTTGACTAGCGCTCAAAGCAGAATTATTAATTGAAAGATCAGAAACTATATCTTGTAATTGATTAATATAGGATTGAATGACCAATAGATAGGTTTTTATTTCAGCAATCAGTTTTTTGTCCGTTTCTAAAGAGTGGGCATTATTATCAGCCCAAATTTTCATAAATTTATTTATTTGAGCCCTTTTATTATTAATTTCTGTTTCAATAATTTTATTTTTAGTTTGCAGTAATATTTTTGGCTGATCGCTATTTGCGTCTTTAAAGAAAATGTCTGTCTGTTCCACTAATTTTTTAGTTTTTAAATATTCTTCTTCTGATATTTTATGAAAGTAAGAATTATTTCGGAGTTCGGCTAGGCGTTTAGTTTCTATGGCTAAGTTTTTTCTAGCGATTGCCAAATCCGCTTGGAGTTCAGTCTGAGTCTTTTGACTAGTACTTTGTTTTTTGGCCTGATTAAAGAAATAAATTACACTGCCAAGAACCGCTCCAGCTAGAAGAATTGTAACAATGGCTATAAATATTTTTTTAGAATTTTGCATTTTGATATTTACATTTTACATTATTTTACTTCTTCCCAAGATAAAATGACATATTGGTCCGAAGTGAGAGGAAAACTTGGTGGTGGTCCATATAATAATTCACTGTCATAATTTAAATTACGAATTTGATAACCAGAACCATTTGTCCAAGCAAAACCATAACGGAGATTAGTCGCTAACATTCCCCAGAGAGTGATACTTTGACGTATATGATATGGCGAACAGGAAGAACTGTAAAAAAACCTACCAACCCTTCCTTTTTGGGCAATCATCGCGGCATCAATTCGTAAATTATCAGCGCTTATTAGACCAATATTTATATCTTTTTGGGCGATTAAGCCGATAACATCTGAATTATCATAATTAGTATAAAGTAGATTATTATTTATAGTAATACTTTTTCTAGTAGAAGCACTATCTGGTAAGGTGGCCGCCACAATGGTTAAGCGGGCTCCATTTATTTGCCCATCTACCCAGACATTATCTTCTAGAAAAATAATTCCGTTAGTTGGAAAAGGAAAATTACCAAGGGAAGTTTCATTATTTATACTCCATTCATCACTGGTACAATCACTAGAAATCATTTTAGTTACTTTTTTTAAATCAAAGGTATCATTCGTCTTTAGAATTATATGGTAACCTAATTTACCAGAATTAGCTCGCCAAAAACCATCAATTGTTTGGGCAGCTGTCTTCATCACAGCCATATCAGCGGTAATGCCGGTAAAATCTACTTCGGGAACCGGGAATTGACGGCCAGCTTCAAAGACATCGGTTCGAGACGGAACAGTATTTGGTGGCAAGGGATCGATTGGTGAAATATGGGTGTGAACACCAAATTCATTTCCTCCTTCATCGTCCGGATCATCATAGGCAGCGACGGCGCTGGAGATAATATTATGGGCTAAACCATCAAAACGGATGCCATTATTAGAGTGAATCGGTCCGTATATTTCCGTACCTTCACCAAAACGCATCACACTATTAGCCACCACGGCATATTTAGCCATGGACGGTTTAGCTAACCTAACCTTAATTGTTCTTTTAAGATTTGGATTGTTTACGGTATGGCCGGTAGATTTTATAGTAACTAAGGTTGAACCTAAGTTTGGGGGAGTGATCTCTAGGCTAAACTGACCGATGACATCTTGATTTTTATCTAAAAAATTATGAATATATGGTCCAATCGCACCAGTACCATCTTGAAAATCGGTTGGGGCGTGAGCTAAATGCCAGCGATAATAATCAATACCGGCTTCAGCGATTTGGATGGCGGATTCTCGGTCGGCTGCTTGTTTGGAGGCTTTAATATCAATGACCGCCCAGCCAACTAAGGCTCCTAATAAATAAATAGCAATAACTCCAAAGACAATTACTTGGATTAGAACATAGCCCCCACTTCGTTGAAGCTTCGTGGGGCAGGTTCTTTTCTTTTTTAAATTATTATTAAACATTATAAATTATCCTTTAAATTTCTCGGGGCCACCTGGGTGGTCATGCTTATAGGTATTGGTAATTTAAGTGGGTCATCATCAATTATAATTGTTACTTTTATTAAACGAACAGCTGGGATATCAACGGGTTGAGTTAAAGGGTCGGACTGCCCACCATAATCAGTATCATAATAATTAAAGATGGAGGTCGTGGCATTAGCAATATTTTGAACTAAATTAACGATTATTTCATTGGCTGGATTGTAGGTTAGTGGATTGCCTGAGGGTTTGATTATCCCTCTTTTAATAGTTGTGTCAGAGAGAAAATAACGGATCTTTTCTATTTGCGAATCACTATCTATATTACTATAAAAAGTAAGTGAAGAAGTAGCGGTTTGGACTAAGGCATAAGCTCCCAAGTTTGATGGTGCCATAGAACGGATTTCGGCAGTAATATTTTTTAGAGCCCGCCGGGCTCCTTCTTGGGCCAATAAATTATCACTGGTTATTTTATTTAAAGAAAAGATATCCAGTTGAAAATTTACTACCGCTATGCCAATAAGAATTAAAATAAACATCGCTACTAGCGTTTCGACGACTGTAAACCCCCCACTTCGCTGAAGCTTCGCGGGGCAAGCCCTATTTTTTATTTTAATATTATATGTTTTCATTTTAAGGACTTAAAGTTATCTCATATTGTTGCCAAGGTTCGGATGTATCTATAGTATTAGTATAAGGAGCATAACCATTTTTGGTAATATTTATTGTATAACTGGCTGCCACTAGATCATTAAAGAAAACCTGGCCCGGTGGAACGCAAGCGGAGGTAAAGGTAAAAGAAATATCGGAAATAGTTGGCGTATAAGTAGTACTGGCTGTTTGTAATAATACTTTATAGCGTAAATATTTATCATCATTATGAATAGAATTTATGGTCTGCTCGGTGGGCGTATAATAAGTATTAACTGTCCCATCTGGACCTTTATAATTCCAAGTCAATTTGTCATTATTAGTAGCAATTTGTAGGCGGACGTTATTAGCGCCGGTTTCTAAGGGCTGATCAATCGGTTGCCATAATATTTGGTGAAAATTACTGGCGGAGCCGGTATCAAATGTTGAGGAAAGCAACCAGGAATTTTCCGCATATTCTCCCAGAGTATTTTTTAGATGAATATCACCGATCGGATCAGCAATACTTAAGGTATTATTTGAATCAGAATCAGCATACTTTGTTTGATCAATAAAATCGTTTTGACCAGCTCCACCAGACCAATCGGTTTGGCGAATAAAACCTCGGCCGGTAATCAATGTTTTATCATAATCCGGACCAGTTAATTGAATATTAACATCAGAAAGTGGCAAGCCAGTTGAAGCGTCTTTAACAGTAATTAAGGCCGTTGTCGTCGCTTTTGGAGCAACAATTAATTTCAGATTTTGAGTACTGGCTGGTGCTAAGGTAAAAGAAGTTGAGGGAATAGCCCCAGCTAAATTATAGAGAGTATCCATAAAAGTTAAATTGTAATTATCGCCATCTAGATTATCTATAGTTAGAGTCCCTTCATCGTCCGTGCTGTTGTCTTCGTCATATTCATATATATCTTTACCATCTTTATCAGTACCAATTATCTTTGCTCCATGGAGAGAGAAATCAATATTAGGTACCGCTTCACAAGTATCAGTGACGCTTTCAATTTCTAGTGTACTGATTGGATCAATAATAAAACTAATTTGAGTTAATTGTTGTAATAGAACAGTGGCATGAGGTTTGTCTGGGACAGGATTAGCCGGGTCGCCAATCGCATAGGTGCGATCGTTGGTATAGCCGGTTTTTGAGACCGTTATTTCATAAGCTTGATTACCAGGCGGGGCATCAACTACTTGTAATAAACCGTCATTATTAGTGGTGTCATCAATACTAAAGGCTGGAATGACTTGATTATTTTCAATATGAATATTAGCTTCTGGTATTGGTTGTCCCAAAGAATTAAATACTTTAATAAAGATAGCACCATTAGTGGAAGCACTTTCTAAGGCTTTTGGGGCAATACGAGTAGTTAAATTCATCGTCGGGAAATTACGACAAGTCGGACAGGTAATTTCCAATTCGGCCAGTTTATAATCAGCCGGAGAATTATCATTTGGATTTCCGCCAATAGTACCATCAAAGGGATCATCAATATTTCTAATGGTCGTTTTAACTGTAAATTCTTTACTATCACGGATCAGGATTTGAGTGGCGGGTATTTTTCCTAATGGTAAACCACTAACAATACCTACATCAGCGTAAGGCAAGTTTCGCATAATTTCAAATTGTTCATTTGCTAAGGCGGTAGCGGTGATTTTTACTCGGGACAGACGAACAACATCCATGGTGGTGACAAAAGCTTGATAGACGCTCATGGCCAAGATCACGAAAATAGCGGCCCCGACCAGGGCTTCCACCAAGGTAAAACCAGATTTTGCTTTTTTGATACTCAATAAGTTCATTGATTCTGTCTGTAATTATATCATAAAAAATGTTAGAATATGTGAATGTTAAAAAATAAGATATTAGTAGTAGGAAATTGGAAAATGAATCCAAGCTCCATCGGAAAGGCTAAAGAAATTTTTAAAAGCCTAAAGAGCTTCGCTAGAAATTTAAAGAAGATTAAATTGGTAATTTGTCCACCTTTTGTTTATTTATCAGATCTGGAGAAATTGGCTGATAGCCAGGTGGTTTTAGGGGCGCAAGATGTTTTTTGGGAGAAGGAAGGTTCTTTCACTGGAGAAATTAGCCCGCGGATGTTAGTGAATGAGAGTTATGTGATCTTGGGTCATTCCGAACGACGGGCCTTAGGTGAGAGTGATGAAATAGTGGCTA
>Ga0268280_1000718_pt1 | contig 25512 bp, 33 predicted proteins | sample saktaG_9_FD_190139 | JGI IMG/M metagenome (GOLD analysis project Ga0268280, IMG submission 190139) | Saline water microbial communities from Sakinaw Lake, British Columbia, Canada - sak_2011_5_24_40m | ecosystem: Environmental > Aquatic > Non-marine Saline and Alkaline > Saline ... | reverse complement strand
GTAGGCGCTACTACAACAGAAAGTCTTTTGTATAGTTCTTCTCACCCTGTTTATTCTAGTTGGGTATTTGGTGTTGGTGAGTGGGTAGAATTTATTGATCAATTGCCTCATTTGGATTGGGAGTGATTATAATAATTTATGCTATAATCTCCTAAATGCCTAAAAATGCTAGAAAATTAGTTTTGCTTGATGTTCACGCGATTATTCATCGGGCCTATCATGCCTTGCCGGATTTTATGAGTAGTAAGGGGGTGCCGACTGGGGCTTTGTATGGTTTGTCTACCATGTTATTAAAGATAATTGGAGATCTTAAACCAGATTATATTATTGCCTGTTATGATTTGCCGAAACCCACTTATCGTCATGAAGCTTACAAAGATTATAAGGCTGGCCGAGCTAAAACGGACGATGAATTAGTGGAACAATTAAAAAAATCGCGGGAAATTTTTGAAGCTTTGGATATTCCTATTTACGCTAAAGAAGGTTTTGAGGCGGATGATATAATCGGGACTATTGTGGAGGAAATAATGAAAAAACAAGGCCAGGCTTTTGGAGTACCAAAGGCCGGGTCTTGTTTTATTGATATCGTAATTGCCTCTGGAGATATGGATACTTTACAGCTGGTGGTGGATGATAAGGTACGGGTTTATACTTTAAAAAAAGGGATCAAGGACACTATTATTTATAATGAAAAAGCGGTGGTGGAGAGATTTGGTTTTTTACCCAAACTTTTACCAGACTATAAAGGTCTACGTGGGGATCCGTCGGACAATATTATCGGTATTAAAGGCATTGGGGAAAAAACCGCAGGTATTTTAATACAAAATTTTGGTAGTATAGAAGATATTTATAAAAAACTTAAAAAAAATAAAAAAGATTTTCAAAAAGCTGGACTGACAGACAGAATAATTAATCTCCTTGAGGAAGGAGAGGAAGAAGCACAATTTTCCAAAATGTTAGGCACAATTAGACGGGACGCACCGATAGATTTTCAAATCCCGGAAAAGACTTGGTCGGAAAATCTGAGTGAGGAGAAAATATTGAAAGTTTGGAGCGAATTGGAATTTAGGACTTTGGGGACGAGGCTGAAGGATGTGTTGGGGAAGGAGAAGGGGAAGCCTCTCCTAAATCCTCCCCCAAGGGAAGGACTTTCAGAACCCCTTCCTTGGGAAGGGGTAGGCAGTGAGTCCGAGCTAAAAGAAGCGCAAATTGCTCTCTGGCTGACTAATTCTAATATTACTAATCCAAAAATAGAGGATTTATTGAATATTTCTGGCCAGACGGATTTGAAAAAGGCGCGAGAATTTTTATTGGCCGAAATAAAGAATCGTAAATTGGATTTTGTTTTTGAAAATATTGAAAAACCCTTAATACCGATTATTAAAAAAATGGAGCAGACGGGAATTGTGGTGGATAAAGAATTATTGAAAAAATTATCGGTGGAGAATCATAAAATCCTGGCTGGTTTAGAGAAAAAGATTTGGGATTTGGCCGGTGAGGAGCCTGCCCGAACTGGTTCTCAGGGCGGGTTTAATATTAATTCACCTAAGCAAATGGGGGAAATTCTTTTTGGTAAAATGGGTCTGACCGTCAAGAATCAGAAGAAAACCGCTGGGGGAAAAATAAGTACTAAGGAAAGCGAATTAGAAAAAATGCGGGATTTGCATCCAATCATTGGCTTGATTTTGGAGTATCGGGAATTACAAAAAATTCTTTCTACTTATATTGATAACATACCTTTAATGGTGGCGGCGGACGGGCGTTTACATGCCAAATTTTTGCAAACCGGGACGACAACTGGTCGAATGGCTTCACAGGAGCCAAATTTGCAGAATATTCCTAATAAAGGGAGTTTAGGTTTGGAGGTGCGGAAAGCTTTTAGAGCTGATAAAGGGAATAAACTGGTGGCTTTTGATTATTCGCAGATGGAAATTCGCATCGCCGCTTTTTTATCTGGCGATAAAAAATTATTGGAGATTTTTAGGAAAGGTGAAGACGTGCATACCGCGGTGGCGTCCGAAGTTTTTGATGTCCCGATGGATAAAGTGGATAAGGAAATGCGTCGGCGGGCCAAAGTAATCAATTTTGGCATTATGTATGGTATGGGGGTCAGTGCCTTAAAAACTAGTTTAGGGACAGAGCGGAAGGAAGCTCAGAAATTTTACGACGATTATTTTGCCAAATTTAGTGGTTTAGCTAAGTATTTAGATGGGGTAAAGGCCGAGACAGTGCGGACTGGTTTTACCGAAACCTTATTTGGCCGTCGGCGTTACTTTGAAGGTATTAAATCTAAATTACCTTTTATTCGGGCCATGAATGAGCGGATGGCTATTAATGCGCCAATTCAAGGGACGGGTGCAGATATAGTAAAGCTGGCGATGATAAAGGTGGAGGAATATTTGAACACAACTGCCCTAGAACACAACCGCCCCGGTTATCAGAATAACCACCCCTCCTTAACTAAGGAGGGGGTTGATGGAAAGTGCTCCGCACCACTTTATTCGGAGGGGAAAGGGGAAAGAGAAGAGAGATTATCAAATAAAGTCAGTCTCTTACTTCAAGTACATGATGAATTGGTATATGAGATGCCGGAAAATTTAGTATCTAAAATTGCGCCAGAAATAGAAAAAATTATGCAAAGTGTAGTAGATTTAGAAAAAACCAAAGGTGTAGTGTGTGAGGTAGAATATAAAGTGGGGGATAATTGGGGCGCTATGCGCTAGTTTTAAAGTTGAAAGTTCATAAAGTTTATAAAGTAAAGATTAAAATTAATGATAATTGAAAAATTTGAAGATATTATTTCCTGGAAAAAAGCGGAGATTTTAACTGTGCATATATATAGTCTTTTAAAAAGTAATAAAGATTATTCGTTTAAAGATCAAATACAAAGAGCGAGTGTTTCGATTATGAATAATATTGCTGAGGGTTTTGAAAGGAGAAGTAATAAGGAATTAAAACAATTTTTATTTATTGCTAAGGGCTCGGCTGGTGAGACTGGGTCTATGTTGCATCTAGCTATACAGTTAGGTTATATTAATGGTGAAGACTATAATAAATTGAGTAATTCAACCATCGAGATTTCTAAACTTTTATCTGGTTTTATTAAAACTCTTTAAAACTTTATAACTTTACAAACTTTAAGAACTTTATAACTATACTATGATATTTCTTTTTTACGGAGAGGATAAAATGAAAGCGAGAGCGACCGCTCAGAAAACAGTGGTCGTGGCTAGGAAAAAGCATGAGAGTGCGGAGTTTTTTAAATTAACGGTGGAGAATTTTTCCGAAAATAAGTTGGACGAACTTATCGCCAGTCAGGGATTATTTTATTCTGGATCAGTGGTTTTGGCGGATAATTTATGCGAGGAGGAAGAAATTACCGAGATTCTATTAAAAAAATTGAAAGAGATAAAAGAGTCGCCGAACTTCTTTGTATTTTTGGAAGGGAAATTGAATAAAAAGGAATTAGAAAAATTCAAAAAATACGCTGATAAGGTAGAAGAATTTAAAAAGCCAGAAAGAAAATTAACAAAAAAAGAAGTTTTGGCCGAGAAGGGGGAGAAAGTAGATTTTTTTGATTTTACTAATGCCTTAGGGGAGAAAAATAAGAAAAAACTTTGGACTTTATATCAAGATGCTTTAATGGAGGAAGTGCCATCTGAGGAAATACATGCGATGTTCTTTTGGCAAGTGAAAGCGATGTTGGGTGCAGTGAAATGTAAAGACGCCACGGAGGCTGGTTTAAATCCCTATGTTTTTACTAAATCTAAAAACTATGCTAAAAATTTTAATGAAAATAGATTAAAGGAAATGTCCACTAAGCTTTTTGAAATGTATCATCAGGCCCATCGGGGTAAAATTGATTTTGCTGTCGCTTTGGAGAAATTTATCTTAGAATTATAGAAAAGCCTTATTTTAAATTGTGAGAGAGATGGAAATTAGAATGGCTGCATAAATAAAATCAATCCAATAATATTTTAATTTATTAGCTAACCAGATTAGCCAAAAGAAAGGATAGGCTAAATAATAGAGGGAATTACCGCTGGTTTGAGCCAGAGCCTTGCTATCATTGAGAATATTGCCAGCATCTTGATTGCTAGGAAAAGCATGGGCGCCAATGGAAAAAGCTAGCCAGAGGATAAAATAATAGAGATTGGGATCTCGGACTGTTTGAGCAGCAATAAAGCCGAGGACAATAGTAATCAGAGAATTAATAACTAAGGGTCCGACTGAAATCCAGAATTGTTGACCGAACGTGGTTGGTTTATCATGGTCGACATAACCGGCGGGATTACCAAAACTAAAATAGACAACTTTTCGAACTGGCACTTTAGTTAAAATACAAAAAATTTGATGAGCAAACTCATGGACCATAACGCCAGGAAAAGTTAGGGTAGTGATTGACCAATGTGATGTGTTTAACATAAATTAATTTTATTAAGCTTAATATGCCTATGATATTATCACGTCTGATTTAGTTGGCAAAGAGATTAGCGGGTCTTAATCAAAAACCCCCGAACCAGGTCGGGGGGAAAGTGGCAAGCCCTATTTATTCTTAGGTGCCCAGTTTGGACCGCCACATTTGTGTTCAGCGCAAGTTTTGACGCCGTTACGGCATTTTCGGCAGTAGGCATCTTCACCATGGCCGACCATTACATGTTCATTTCTTTTCGCTCTTTTTACGTCACTCATGTATGAACCACCTCGTTTATTTTACCAGATCACCTCATTATGTCTGGTTTAAAAACAAGGATAGTTCAATAGAGAACTTTTTGCAAGTCCCCACAACTAGGCGGGTGGGAGAAGGTGAGGTATATAAGGGAGATGAGTTAAATAGTTTTTAATCAAAAAAATAAATTCCGTGATATAATCACGAAGTGATATCTAAAGAAAATAATTTTGCTTTTATTGATGGTGCAAATTTACACAATGGTGCCAAGAGTTTGTCTTGGCCTTTTGATTATGGGCGATTTAGGATTTGGTTAGCGGAGAAATACCATGTAAAACAAGCATATCTATTTCTTGGTTTGATGTCTCAATATAAGGATCTCTATAAAGATCTTCAGGAAAAGGGTTATACTTTGATCTTTAAGGAAGTTATTTATGACAATAACGGCAAACCTAAGGGAAATTGTGACGCCGATTTGGTTGTTTTGACAATGCAGGACGCTTATGAAAATAAATTTGATAAGGCATTATTAGTTACCAGTGATGGCGATTATGCACCATTAGTTAAATTTTTATTAAGCAAACAGAAAATATTAACAATTATATCTCCTTATGAAACTAAAAAATGCTCTGTTTTGCTCAAAAGAACTGGTGTAAAAATTTCTTATATTAATGAACAAAAAAATATTTTAGAGAGTATAAAAGAAAAAGCCCCCAATGAGGACGGAACCTCATCAGGGTCTCTTTCGTAAGAATACTTAAAGTATAGCAAACGCTATAATAAAGTCAAGGTCTTTATTATAATCCTCATTGCAAGAAAAAACTCTTATAAGGAAAGGGTTTTGAACGGCTCAACGGCGTTGAGCCGTTCAGGGGGTCGTGGGACTATTGTATTGTCGCCCACAACTTTTGCCTTTCGTGAACTCAAGGCAAATCGGCTCGGACACGTCGTCACGAATAATTCTTATTTCGTCAAATAAGAATTTTCTTGACCACGACTCAGCTGTTTCGCTTGCTAGCGAAACATGCTTCCGTCTCGGACAAAAGCACAAAATCCCACGCAGGTGGGATATTTGTGTCTTTTGTCCGCCCACTCGGGATCGAACCGAGGACCTCTTCCTTAAAAGGGAATTGCTCTACCAGCTGAGCTATGGGCGGATTTTTATTGCTGAACTAAAAAAATATAACAAAAAACAGTCAAAATGTCCACTATAATTTAATAGTTGTATTACAGTACGGGGATATCAACTGCCCAGAGGCCGGCGCCGGTGAGGAGGAGAGAGACACAAATGGCAGCAAGGAGGAGATAAAAAACCATATCTCTTTTAAGAATTGATTCTTCCTCATATTCAATTAATGTTTCGCTAATAGCGATGACAGCGAGAATTAAGGCCACTAATTGAGTATAAGCCCCAATTATTAATAATAAACCACCGATAATTTCAATAATACCGAGTAGGCCGGTAAAAAAACCAGCTGGTTTAATATGTAAAATATTTAAGGAGGCTTTCCAGCCAGCTCTTTCTTTACCAAGTTTTAATGAACCGAGATTAAGAAATATAAAACCAATAACTATCCGCAGAATAAATGGGGCTATCAGTGAGAAAGTGAATAATTCTGGAAAAAGATTAAATGTTTGCATCTAAGTATTGTATCATATAATATAAAATTATGAAGACAGTAGTAATTTTAGATAATATCAGGAGTAGCCATAATGTAGGTTCTATTTTTCGGACGGCCGATGCCCTCGGTATTGGACAGGTTATTTTGACTGGCACCACACCAGCACCCATAGACCGTTTTGGGCGACAGCGGGCGGACATTGCTAAAGTGGCTTTAGGAGGCGAGAAAAGTGTAAAGTGGCAGTATGAAAAGGATATTTTGGTGGTCATTAGGAAATTAAAAAAAGAAGGCTTTCAGATAATCGCCATTGAGCAGGCCAAAAATTCGGTGGACTATAAAAAAATAAAAATAAAAAATAAAACAGCTTTTGTGCTAGGGGAGGAGGTGAAGGGGGTGGCACTGGCCATTTTAAAATTAGCTGATACTATCGCTGAAATCCCGATGCATGGGCAAAAGGAATCGCTTAATGTTTCTGTGGCCTTCGGCGTAGCCCTATTCCGGATTTTGAATATGTAGTTTTAACCCGCAAAAACTATTCAAATTATTTGGTCCTCGCGTATTTTGACCGGCCTTATCGGCAACAGGACCGGTCTCAAAACCAGACACAAACAATTTGAATGTTTCTTGCGGGTTTTTCCTTCCCCTCCCATTAGTTAAGGAGAGGGGTTAGGGGTGAGGTTGTTTATCTCTGACATACAGCACAATAATGTGTGCCCCGGCCAGTATGCTTAGTTTTTAAAATAAATGACTTACAGCGTTTACATTTTTCACCTTGGCGACCATAAACCATGAGATAGGGGACAAAACCACCTAATTGACCATTACTGCGGAGATAATTTCGAGAGGAAGTGCCTTTTTTCTGAATAGATAATTTAAGAACGGCAATAATATTTTTATGTAAAGCCGCCAACTCTTTTTTTGTTAGAGTTTTTATTTTTCGCATCGGTAAAATACCAGAGAGGAAAGCACTTTCATCAGCGTAAATATTACCAATGCCCGCAATTAATTTCTGATCTAGTAGAACTTGTTTCACCGTCCTATTCGGATAGTTATTTAAAATAATTTTAAAGTTCACCATGGTGAACTTGGCGGATAGCGGTTCTAGACCGATTTCTGTTTCAAGATATGTTTTTAATTTATCATCCAATATCCTTATCCACCCGAATTTTCGCATATCATTAAAATATAATTTCTCGCCACTCTTAAAAGTGAAAATTAAACGGGTGTGTCGGCCGGGTGTTTGAATGTCGTGAGTTGGATGGCCTCCCGTAATCATTTTTCCTTTGCTCGGCACAAAAATTAATTGCCCAGTCATTTTTAAATGAATAACTAAACTGACATTCTTATTTAGGTGAATAAAAAGCATTTTGGCTCGGCGCTCTAAGCCTAGAATCTTTTTATTTTTTATTATTTTTTTAAAATTTATAATGGAGCTGGGTTTAACTGTTTTAGCCCAGAAAATTTGAACATCAGAAATAACCTTATTTTTAAGGCTCTGTTCTAGCTCTCTTTTGATCGTTTCTACTTCTGGTAATTCTGGCATCTTTCAAGTGTAAAACTAAAATATCAAAATGTAAAATGACAATTTAAAATTAAAAATTCTGGGTTTGAATCCGTAATTTTGATTTTTGATATTTACATTTTTAATTTAAGTAGTTCTTCCTGAACTACTGATGCATCGCTCCAGGATTCTTTGACACCATTAGCGCGCATTATATAAGGATCGGTCCCTTTACCAGTAATTAGCACCACTGAATCCTTAGTGGCGGATTTTATCCCTTGGGCAATGGCCGCTCTTCGATCCATAATTATTTTTGGTTTTTGTTCAGTTACCCATCTAGCCATATCGGTGATAATTTCTTCGGGATCGTCATCATAAGGATCCTCATCGGTTAGGATTATTTCATCACAATATTTATCAGCCATTTCGGCCATCTCTTTTCTTTTCCATTTATCTCGCCCACCACCACAGTTGCCTAAAATACAGATTTTCTTTTTGGTTTCAAAGGTAGTATACAAGGCTTTTAATGAATCTGGGGTATGAGCATAATCTACGATAATTTCAATTCCTAAATTATTTTTAATTTTTTGGGCGCGGCCTTTTATTTCTTTTACTTTTTCTAAACCAGCTTTAATACTTTCCATACTAATACCCAGAGCGCGGGCATAGGCGACGGCGGCGAGCATATTATAAATATTAAATTCTCCTGGTAATGGAGATTCTACTTCTATTCCTTCACAGACGAATTTAACGCCATTATCGTGGCAGATTATTGGTTCGCCATCCTTGAGCGAGTAGGGGGCTTTTTTTTCTACATTTACATTTAAAAACTTATGCCCTTCTTTATCATCAATATTAGCGGAAATTATTTTTCCTTTTTTGGAAGATTTTTCCAGGGCGTGAGCAATATTTAATTTGGCTTCTAAATATTTATCATAGGAACCATGGGATTCAATATGTTCTGGCGCTAAATTGGTAAAAATTAAAGCATCTAGACTAATAAATTTATGGCGATATTGTTTGGCGGCCTCCGAGGACATTTCTAGGATAGCATAATCACAATGGGCGTTTACCGCTTGGCGCAAAAATCTTTGCAAGAAAAAACGCCCTGGCACGGTCATTTTGTGCATATTTGGTTTAGACTCGTCGCGGATTTTAAAACGCAAAGTACCGGCCAAGGCAGTTATAAAACCAGCTTCTTCTAAAATGGCATTAACGAATTCAACGGTGGAAGTTTTGCCTTTAGTGCCAGTTACAGCCACCACTTTTATTTTTCGGGCAGGGAAACGGTAAATAATCGCTCCTAAAAGTGCCAGGCTATAATGATAAGCTGGCTGGAAAAAAGTAAAGACTTTTTTGGGAATTATTTTTTTAATTTTTAATAAGACTTTTTCCATCATGATTCTTTATACCCATACTTATACTAAGTCTATTTTCCTAGATGTTTTAAGGCCGCCTTAACGCGGTCGCTGGTAGTCGAAATAGTTTTATCAATTTCTTGTAGCGCCTCGCGTGATTCTCTATGTGAATAACCCAGGGACTTGAGGGCTTCCAAGGCATCAATTTCTTCCTTTAAGTCCAGAGCAATTTCTTCATAGGAACCAAGCTTTCCCTTCAACTCCAAAACAATCTTGTCAGCCATCTTTTTTCCTAGACCGGAAACTTTTGTCAGATGAGCAGTTTCACCAGAAGAGACAGCTTTACGGAGAGCGGGGACATTAGCGACATTTAAAATTCCCAAAGCCGTTTTTGGTCCAATGCCGGAAATAGTATTTAATAATTCAAAAAAATCTAATTCTTCCTTATTAGCGAAACCGTAAAGATCCAACGCATTTTCCCGCACCGCTAAATAAGTCCAGACTCTAGCTTTTTCATTTTCTTTAGTTTTACTGATTAGCTCGGTGGTGCCATATACCTTATAACCAACGCCAGAAACGTCGATGATTAGGAATTTATCCGTTTTATAAACAATGGTGCCGTTTAATTGGGAGATCATGGCTGAATTGTATAACAATTCAGCCAAAATTGAAAATGCAAAAATCAAAATGCAAAATTTGCATTTTTGTTTGGTCTGTGTTAATGTTTCTCCAATCAAGATATTTTGCATTTTGATTTTTAATATTTAAATTTAATACCATGCCGATAACATCATCAGCTAAAAAGGCCTTAAGCGCTTCAAAAAAGAAAGCCACATATAATCTTAAAAGAAAGGATGCTATTTCTGATACCGTAAAGAAAATCAAGAAATTAATTGTCGCTAAAAAGGTTAAAGAAGCTGAGGCTTTATTACCAACTGCTTTTAAAGCCATTGATAAAGCTTGTAAAACAAATTTAATTCACAAAAACACCGCGTCCCGCAAAAAATCCCGTCTAGCCAAAATGCTCACTAAAGCTGGAAAATAAATTTAAAAAAACTATTCGTTTGAGACGAATAGTTTTTTGTGTTACTCTATTTGAATTGCTCTCATCGTTCAACGGATAGGACACTTCCCTGCGAAGGAAGAAATCCAGGTTCAATTCCTGGTGGGGGCACCAGTTAGAATCCCAAATACTCCATCACTTTGTGGGAGGCGGGTTCGGCGAGTTCTTTTTCTTCCAGAAAGTCACGGAGGACAGTGGCGATATCATCGGCACTTTCCTCGTGAACGGGAATTATAATGTAAGGAAGAACAGCCTTCTTGGATTTTAAAATTATTTTTGGTTCGCCGTGTCGTGTTTCTAGCCAGAATGATTCAATGGTGAGATAGGGATGTAAATCTTTTCCAACTATTATTCCTCGCTGATTTATTTCATAGTTAATATCTTGCGGGGCGCGGATAGCATAAAAAATTAAAATGCCAGCCGATAGGAGGATTAAAATACCAAATAAGGCATTATCAAAAATAAAAGCTAAGACAGCAATACAAATAGTAATTATCCCCACGGCCCAAAACCAATCTACACTTCTTTGATAGTGATGATATTCCGGTGCACTCCATTGTAAAGAATCTTCCATCAATTAATTATATCACATATTAAATTTTAAATAAAATAAGACAACCGCCCCGGTTCGCAGACCTGCCTGCTTCAGAAAGCATTCGGGCAGGCTCACCACCCCTCCTCAACTGAGGAGAGGATTTGATGGAATGTTACTGCGTACAACTGTATTCGCTTGAAAATCTTCATTTTTTATGTAATTATTCAAATTATGGAGGAGTCGGATAGTGGTTTATTCCAGCGCACTTGAAATGCGCCGTGCCGCAAGGCACCGTGAGTTCGAATCTCACCTCCTCCGCCTTCGCTTCGCAGTAGCAAAGCTTCGGCGAGATGAAATCCGCTGAAGATTTGCGAAGGCGAGATTCGCTTAATTTATGTATTATATTTATAATTTAAAATGTAAGGATAGATATTATATAGGTTGCACAGATAACTTGAAAGATAGAATTGGTAGACATAAGAAAGGTCAAGTACCAGCTACTGTAAATAGATTACCAATAAAGTTATATTTTTATTTTGCAATTACCGATAAATACAAAGCATTTGAATTTGAAAAATATTTAAAATCTGGTTCAGGGAGAGCTTTTTTAAATAAACATTTTCTATAAATGGCTTAGCCTCCTTCGCCGAAGTAGCTCTGGCTACGAAGGCCGAGCGGGTCTACCAAGAGTGTCACTCTAACAAAGAACTTCCTTCGGGGAGTTTTTTGTTGGAAATCTTTATAAAATTTGAATAAAGTGCTATATTTATGAAATTATCAGCTAACAAAAAATATATGCAAACAGAACCCACAAGCGAGGTAATTAAAAATAGTAAATATTATTTCTACATTGCGGTCGCCTTTGTCGCTATTCTAATGATTTCAAATACAGTGGCGGTGAAATTGATAGGATTGGGTTCACTTGTTTTTACTGGAGCTTTTCTTATCTTTCCTATCAGCTATATTTTTGGCGATATTCTAACTGAAGTCTATGGTTACAAAGCTACTAGAAAAATAATTTGGGCTGGATTTTTTACCCAAATCTTAATGGTCTTCTGCTACTGGTTGGTTCAAGTAATGCCTTCAGCTAGTGTCTGGCCAAATCAAGGAGCCTATGATTCTATTCTCGGTATGGTGCCAAGAATTGTTATTGCCTCAATGATTGCCTACTTCTGCGGTGAGTTTGCAAACTCTTATGTGATGTCAAAGATGAAAATTTTTACTGAGGGTAAACATCTCTGGACGAGAACTATTGGTTCCACGGTTGTTGGGCAATTGATTGATAGCGTTTTATTTACTGTTTTAGCTTTTGCTATGACCGTTCCAACGAATGTGTTACTTATTATGGTTGCCGTTCAATATTTTGGAAAGATTTTGTATGAAATAATTCTAACTCCTATTACTTATTATATTGTTAGGAAACTTAAACACGCTGAGGGAATTGATGTTTATGACCGAGGTATAAGTTATAACCCTTTTGGGCTTAAGGAATAAAATGAAAAGTGAGGCAATACAAAATGGAGAAAAAATAAATCCAAAGCTAACACAGGCTTTTGTTGAAGACGTCCTCAAGAAAGGCAAGGAGGGTATTTACCGTGTTGTGGTTAAGGTTGGTGATAAAACAATACCGATTGATGTTTATCCTGAAGTTTTTCCGCCTAAATCAGACTATAGTGTTAGCTCACGTTCACTATTTGAAGCCTTTGGTAATTTGAAAGGCCTAGAAGTAGCTGATATTGGCTCTGGAAGTGGAATTGAGTCCATTGTCGCCATATTAGCTGGAGCAATTCACGTGGATGCTACAGATATAAGCTCCGTAGCGGTGGAATGCACCGAGCATAATGTTGAGCTTAATAATCTGGGAGATAAAGTCTCAATTTATCAGGGAGATTTGTTTTCTGCTTTACCTAAGAAAAAGTATGATTTAATAATTGCGAATTTACCTATTGTTAATTTTAAACCAGAGCAAGAATCAGATATTATTGGAGCTTTATACGACCCTGATTTTAGACTCCATAAGAGATTACTCGCTGAAGCTAAGGAATTTTTAAGTGAAAACGGCCAGATGACTTTTTCACACGCCAACCTACAGAGTAGAGATACTGATAATCCTAATAAGGATTTTGAAATACTGGAAGCTTTAATTACGGAGTATGGTTATGAGATTGTTGAAAAGAAGGAATCGGAAGCACTAGATTATAAGTGGATTAACTACAAAATCAAACTTCCAGTGAAATAGCCTTACCAAGTGTTCACAATCGCAAATTTATTAGTAAAATTAAGCATTAGATAGGTTCTAACGTCGTCTAGTGCCCCCCGCAAAGAAGTTTTGATATAATAAAAAGATGGACTATAAATTAATCGTTGCAATAATTGCTGTTACGCTTGCCTTCGTTGGGTATATTCCATACTTTCGAGATATCTTTAAAGGAAAAACTACCCCACATTTATTTACTTGGCTAATTTGGACTTTGGCTGTCGGTATCTCCGCATCATTACAAATATATGGAGGGGCAGGTAGTGGTGCCTGGACGACAGTTGTTGTTACTTTACTTTGTCTTTTTATATTAATACTTTCTTTTAGAAAAGGAACCAAAGATATTAAAAGAACGGACATATTTTTTCTTGTTATGGCTTTAATTTCTCTTTTTCTTTGGATTTTTATTCACCAACCCATCTGGTCAGTTATTCTTATTGTGCTAACAGATCTTCTGGGTTTTGTTCCTACAATACGAAAGACATGGAATGACCCAAACTCTGAAACCCTATCTATGTATGAAATTACCGCGGTAAGACATGTTTTAAGTATTATTGCCCTGGCCCAATTTAATGTCCTTACCTTGTTATACCCAATCTCCTGGACAATCGCTAATGTATTATTTAGTGTGATGTTGATTATTAGAAGGAAAAAGATCAGTAATTAGCTTTGCTCCCCATATTCTCTCTCAATACCGTTCCAACGTCATCCCATATCTTCCGTAAATGATTCTTGATATAATTAAATTATGCATTGGTATTTGCTAGCATTTCTGTCGCCACTCTTATGGGCTGTCAGTAATCATATTGATAAGTATATTTTGAGTCGTTATCTAAAGAATGCGAATTCTGGTGTCATTGCAATATTTGCTGGTATCGTTGGCTTTTTCCTTTCCCTAATAATATTTCTTTTTTCTCCTAAGGATATTTTAGGTATCGGTCTTATAAACGGAATAATAATTGTTCTTAACGGGGCTTTACTTATTATCGCTTTTATCCCTTATTATTATGCTTTAAATAATGAGGATGCTTCTACCGTGGTTCCTCTATATCAAACTATTCCGATTTTTTCGTTTCTTTTGGGTTTTTTAATTTTAAGAGAGACAGTCACTTTAACTCAAATACTAGCTGGTATTTGTATTATTGTCGGGGCAACTCTTATCTCTATAGATCTGGGAAAGACAAAAATTGCACTTAAAAAAAGAGTACTATTTTTAATGCTTTTGTCTTCATTCTTAATTTCTATACATTTTCTAATTTTTAAATTTGTAGCAATTGAAGGTACTTTCTGGAGAACCGTATTTTGGGAATGCCTAGGAACAGTATTGGTATCTGCATTTTTACTTATCTTCATTGGTAATTACCGTAGAAAATTTGTGAGTGTAATAAAGGAAAATTCAATGGCTGTTATTTTAATAAACGTCTTTAATGAAGTGCTTAATATTGGGGCTAAACTGTTCGCCAATTATGCTAGCTTATTAGTACCAGTCGTCTTAGTTAATTTAGCCAATGGATTGCAACCAATGTTTGTTTTCCTAATTGGACTATTACTCACTATCTTTCTACCTTTTCTTGGTAGGGAGGAAATTACCAAAAAATATATTATTCAACGCGTAATGGCTATCGTTATATTACTTATTGGTACTATTCTTTTGGTTTATTAAACTCGTTCCAACGTCGTCCCATATTTTTTGTAAAAAATTTGTAGTATAATAATTGAATGCTACTTTCAATCATATTTTTTCTTTTATACATAATTATTGTAACTGTTATTGGTTTTATCTCCTCAAGAAAGGAAACGGAGGAAGATTTTATGATCGCCGATAGGAAAGTTTCAGGTATTCAAGTGGCGGCAACAATGAGCGCGGGATTTTTTGACGGAGCAACCTTATCTATTTACTTAGCTTATATTTACCAATATGGAATGTCTGCCGCATGGATGTTTGTGGGTTTGGCTATCGGTTTTATTATGCTTCGTAAATGGTATGGGGTCATAATTAAACGCAAAGCTGACGAAGTTCAGGCCTATACAATGCCAGAATATTTTTTCAAAATATTTGGTAAAAAGAACGGTTTGATGTTCTCTTTTTTATTAATATTCCAGTTTTTCTTATTAATGATAGTTAATTTCATTATTGCTGGTAAAGTTTTATCTTTAATTTTCCCATTACCATATTATGTTTCAGTAATTATTGGAGGTGTAATTATTCTAACTTACTTACTATTGGCTGGATTTAAAGCGGTAATCAGGACAGATTTTTTCCAGTTAGTAATTATGTTTGTAATGAGTTTAACTGTAGCCATATTCTTATTCGGTAAAACTTCAATTCCTGCCGTAGAATTTAATCCGATCACCCTTGGTTTTGGGAATTTGATTGGTTTCTTATTGCTCGGAAGTATTGGTATCTTGGTTGCTCCCGATCTTTGGCAACGTATCTTTGCGACAAAAGATGAGATAAATCTTAAACGTGGCCTAGGATATTCGGCAATAATTTTATCAGTTTTAGCTATTATCATCAGTGTTGTTGGTTTAACCACCAAACAATTTTTTCCAAACATCTTACCAGAAGATGCTTTAATCACTGGTTTTTCAAAATTATTACCACTAGGTCTAAAGGAGTTTGGTATGGTTCTCCTTTATGCGGTCGCCCTTTCCTCCTCAGATACTATTACTTTTGTGATCTCTTCCATTTTTACTCGTGATTTAAAAAACTATACTCAAAAATATAGCGGTGAATCTATGAAGAAAATGACAAGATTTTTCATGATAATCTTTGTATTTATAACAGTTATTATCGCAATTTCTTATCAGAATATCATTGCTCTAGGGTTATCAATGGGGAGTTTGTCGCTGGCTCTGTTTCCTGCTATTTTGGGCTCGTTCTACTGGAAACTTAACGAAAAAGCAGTATTTTGGAGCTTATTATTATCTTTTATCAGCGTAATTGTTATTTTTGTTGCAGATAAAGTTACCCCAGAAAACGCCGCCATTTCCTTACCAGTTGCTTTATTCTCTCTAATCATTTTACAGAAGGTTTTTAACCGAAAGAAAGAGATTGTTACTCAATAAAGCCGTTCCAACGTCGTCCCATATCCTCCGCCAAAACTTGACAGACGTTTTAGGTATGATATATTACGCTTGTTAAGCCTGGAGGTTTAATTGTTCATTCAACAACAAAGGAGGGTTCGAAATGAAGGTTATCCTTAACCACGAATTGGCAACAATCACGTTGTTGCCGGTGGAGACAAAAGAATTTGTAACACTCATCAATCTACTCGGCGCACTCAAGCCGGGGGATAAATTGTGTTATGGAGGGAGAAAGGATGAAGGCGAGTTTTGCGCCATAATTCTCCGCGCCGGTGGCCACGATGAGCCGAAAATTGAGAAGCATGGTTCTATCACCCATCACTTTCGTAAGTGTGTTGGCGGTATTGAGTTCGTCCTGCGTGGAAGCACGGAAGATGACAAACACGCCGTGGGCTACTTGCGCGATGTGTGTTACTACGGCTCGAACGGGTTTATCTTTCTGACCGATAGGACGGCAGAAGGTGAACGCGCACTTGTCATGACCGCAACACACTGTCAACATTGTGGCGCTCAGATGATCGATCGGGGTCGATGTGAGTGGAAGACCTGCGCCGCCTGTGCCGACAAGTGTGACCACACCTACAAGCGTGGGTTGTGTCATGGTGGTTCAGCCGAAATGGCAGGGATGGGCGAGTTCTGCACGAAGTGTGGTTGCGGTAAACTAAATGTGAAACCGGAACTACCACTGATTCGACACGGCGAGTCCAAGATGGTTCGCGTCGACAATTTGTACTAGCTCCCTCACGGTGGGTACAATACCGCTCCCTTAAACAAGGAGTGGTCTTTTTATGTCAAAATTTCCATATTCTTCTTCAAACTCGTTCCAACCCCGTAGTGGAAATCAGAATTTCACTACCGGGCAGGCAATTATCCCATAGCCCCCGCAAATTGATTTTGATATAATATCCAAATGGCCATAGATATAGAATTAACTTTGAATAGATGGGGGTTAGGAAAAATTGCCGAGAATAAATTTCAATTTTTATGCTTTAGATTTTCTAAATGGAAAATTCCTAATAAATATTCGATCTCTTTTGAAATAAATTGGCGAGTGAAGGAAGAAAATTCCTTAAAATAAGCTTACTTTATAAGGTTATTTTGGGTAGTTAACATCTATTTGACACATGTTAAGCTATTTGCTAATATCTTAACATCTCATTAAGAGATGTTAAACCATGAAATTAGGTAATTTCATTCAACAACCACAAGGATTCAAAGCTTTTGTCCCAGACTATTTTCCACCGAAAGAAAAAATCCTTTTTAATTCTTTGACCGAACAGTTACATTCTCGGGCGGCTTTTGCTTTAGGTAAATTAGACGGAATTACTCAACTTCTACCTGACTTAGACTTCTTTATTTTTATGTATGTAAGAAAGGAAGCATCTTTATCAAGTGAAATTGAAGGTACACAAGCCACAATGAGTGATGCAATTAGAGCGGAAACTGAAATAACAAAAGATTTACCGAGAGATGTAGATCGTATTTTACACTATATAAAAGCAATGAACGAGGGTCTTAAAAGATTGGAGTCGTTGCCTTTGTCTTTGCGCTTGATACAGGAAGTCCATAAAACTTTGTTAGAAGGTACAGGAGATGCACCCGGAAAAACTCCCGGTGAATTTAGACGATCACAAAACTGGATTGGTGGAGCTTCTCCGACTACTGCTCGCTTTGTGCCACCTCCAGTTTCTGAAATGCAAAGATCCCTAAGTGATTTTGAAAAATTTCTACATAGCAAGGAAGAAATCACCCCTCTCATTAAAACTGCCCTTGCCCATGCTCAATTTGAGACTATTCACCCATTTTTAGATGGAAATGGACGTGTGGGTAGACTTTTAATCACTTTTTACCTTTGCCAACAGGGCATATTAGAGCGACCAGTACTTTATCTATCTGAATTTTTCAAGAAAAATAGTCAATCTTACTTTGATTTACTTGAGGGATATCATAACCGAGGTGAGGTTGTTCCGTGGGTTAATTTTTTCCTTGAAGGAGTGGCTACTGTATCAGAGCAAGCTATCAACGTATCAAAAAAGATAAATAAAATTAGAGAAGAAGATATAAAGAGAATCCAAGACCTTGGAGGTAGTCGTGCAAAGAACGGAATGATTGTTTTACGAAAACTTTTCGAACTACCAATCATGAATGTAAGAAAGGTGGAGGAATGGACTGGTTTATCACGTCCAAGTGCAAATGCTCTAGTTAAAAAATTCATGGAATTAGGCATTTTAGAGCAAAGAAACCGGAAAACCACATACGGTCGTGATTTTGAGTATAAAAGATATTTAGAGATATTTACGGCTGAATAGTAGCTATATTTTTAAATATTACCGTTCCAACCCCGTAGTAGAAATATGAATTTCACTACCGGGCAGGCAGTCGTCCCATAGCCCCCGTAAGAGGTTCCTAGTATACTAGGAACTAGGAACTATGTATGCTATACTCTATTGTATGGAGATTAAAACTTCACAAAAAATAATAGATTATATTAAAGAAAAAGGTCAGGCTTCTGGCCGTGAATTAACCCAGTATTTGGGCATTACTTCAAGGGCGGTAAGGAAACAACTAAACGGTCTATTGGATGAAAAAATCCTTTATAAAATTGGTAAACCACCAAAAGTTTTTTATTTGTTGGCAGAAAATAAAAAAGAAGTTACTGAAACAAAAATAGATTCAAAAACTAAAAAACTAATCACTGAAAATTTTTTTCTTATTACCCCAAGCGGTGAGCGAAAAGAGGGAGTGGAAGCTTTTATAGAGTGGTGTCAGAAAAGAGGTGAACCGGTTGAGAAAACAGCTAAAGAATATGCTGAATCTCTTAAAAAATATGCCCAATATAAAAAGAGTGGCTTAATTGATGGTGGTTACAAACTAAAGCGCACTTTCAAAAACGTATATTTGGATAAAGTCTTTTATTTGGATTTTTATAGCATTGAAAGGTTTGGTAAAACTAAGCTTGGTCAACTACTTTTGTATGCTAAGCAAAGTCAAAATCAAACTCTCATAGATGAATTAGTAGAAAAAATAAAACCACGAATTAATTCTTTAATTAAGAAATATAAAATTGAGGCTGTTGGCTTTATTCCTCCAACAGTTAAAAGAGAAGTCCAACTGATGAAAGAGTTGGAAAAGAGACTTGGCTTGTCTTTACCGACTATTTCTCTAATAAAAGTTAAGACGACAGTTACTGTGCCACAAAAAACTCTAAATAAACTCGAAGATCGTGTGGAAAATGCCAAGAATACAATAATTCTTGACGATAGTAGAAAGTATAATAATATACTTTTGATTGATGACGCTCTCGGTTCAGGAGCGACCCTAAATGAAACAGCTAAGAAAATAAAACAGCAAAACCTGGCAAAGGTGATTATTGGCTTAGCAATTACTGGTAGTTTTAGTGGTTTTGAGGTAATTAGTGAAGTTTAAACTCATCTCATATCCTCCACCGATGATTTTATGCTATAATTATTCCATTATTAGCTAATTAGAAAAATATATGGCCAAAGGAAATAATAGGCAACAAAAAGAAAAGAAGAAGCCTAAGAAAGCAAAATAATTAAACTAAAAATCCCCGATATATATCGGGGGTTTTTAGTTTAGGGTAGATTTGGATTTTTTGGTTCAGAAAAATGTTTCGGCGCGATGGGATTGATTGGTCGGGATTTGTTATGCCAGCGAATAATCAGTAAATATATTATTTCTAAAATTCCTAGCGTATTAACGATGAGTAAGGCGATAAACCAAATCTTTTGTTTATGCTGGGCGGCTTGCCATAAAGCCAAACCTTTCCAAATAATTACCCAAATTAACACGGCGATTAACCAAGGATTATTTTGTAAAAATGTTCCCAGAGCCTCGTTTAATAATTGAACATCGGTCATATCTCTATTATAGCCCTAATTATGATTTTATCAAATACCATTTTTAGTGTAAGATAGAGGGATGCGATATTTAGGTATTGATTTTGGGGAGAAAAGGGTGGGTATAGCCATATCTGATGAAGAAGGGAAGATTGCTTTTCCCACCACGGTTTTGGCTAATGATCAGGATTTAATGAAGAATCTAGTGGATTTGTGTATGAAAAATAGCATTGAATTGGTGGTGATGGGAGAATCGCGGAATTATCAAGGACAAATTAATCCGATCATGTGGAAAATCGATGGTTTTAGAAAACAGTTGGAGACTGTCGGTTTTAAGGTGGTGCTGGAGCCGGAATTTATGACCTCCGTGCAGGCTAGCCAGGTGACTGGGGAAAATAAAATGTTGGATGCCTCAGCCGCGGCGATTATTTTACAAAGTTACCTTGATAAATGTAAAATGTAAATATCAAAATGCAAAATAATAGTTCAAAATTTAAAATGGAATTTAAATCAAGGCTTTATAAATGGGTCTTAAATTTAATTAAAATATTAGATAGTTTATATAAAAAGGACTTTATATCTGAAACAATGGGAAAACAATTATTAAGAAGTGGTACTAGTATTTTAGCTAATTATATTGAAGCAAATTCAGCTAGTTCTAAAAAAGATTTTATTAATTTTTTTACATATTCATTAAAATCTGCTAATGAGTCAAAGGTTTGGATTACTCTACTAAGAGATACAAATAAAATTTCAGTTGAGAACTTTAATTTATTAATAAATGAGTTGAATCAAATAGCTAATATGTTAGCCTCAAGTATCATGACTATGAAGGGTAAAAAATAATTTTTTATTTAAAATTGTCATTTTACATTTTGATTTTTAATATTTAAATTTTAATAATATGAATATACAAAACAATAATATAAACAATGTTGAAATTACTGAGACTTCAAAGATTATCTATAATGATTGGAAAAAGGTGGAAATTAAGATCGGTCAAATTTTAACCGTGGAACCGATAGAGAAGTCGGAAAAATTATTAAAATTGTCTGTAGATTTTGCAGAAACTACTGGCCCCCGGCAAATTATTTCTGGTATTGCCAAGTATTTTCCCGATATTTCAGTTTTGGTGAATAAAAAATGTGCTTTTGTGACTAATCTAGAACCTAAGCCACTAATGGGCTTGGAAAGTAATGGTATGATTTTAGCGGTCGGTGGCGGTGATGAGCCTTTCTCCATTTTTGAAGTTTCAGTAGAAATCCCTGTTGGTAGCCAGGCTAAATAAATTTACTTGATAGTGAATTTTGGTATACCAAAATTCACTGTGGGGTGTTATAATAGAGACAGAAAAAGCCATGTCTCATAAAGTATTATATTCAAAATTATTTAAACCGCCGAAATTTTTGGAAATGCCATCGGTGTCTTTGGAAATATTGCCCAAAGGGATTTCCTTTTTTGCTCCGAAAAATACGGAAAAAGGCTTAGTCCCAGATATTTACGGTTTTATTCCTTTACCTGAAGGTACTATGTCTCATGGGGAAATAATAAAGAGAGAACCGATATTAAAAGCTTTGATTGATATTCGAAAAAAGACTCGAGTTAGTTTTATCAGATTTTCTATTCCGGAAGAAAAAACCTATTTTTTTAAAACCCGTTTACCAAAATTAGCACCGAAAGAAATTCGTGATATCTTAGATTTTAAAATAGAAGAAAATGTCCCCTTATCTGCTAAGGAAGCGGTTTTTGATTATGATATTATTCCAACTAGACAAGCTGATGGTCTTGATGTGGTGGTGTCGGTGGCCCCGCTTAAAATAATTGAGGAATTCCAAGAGATTTTTGAAGCTGTTAAGCTCACACCTGTATTTTTTAGCCCGGAGTCTAATAATGTGGCTAAGTCGGTCATTAAGGATAATAATGAACAGGTGATCGTGGTGGCTAATATTCGCGAATCAAATATTATTCTTTCCTTAGTGGTTTATGGTGTAGTTTGTCAGACTTCCTCAATTAATTTTGGTAGTTCGACCTTTACAGATTTATTGGCCAAGTATTTCAAAGTGTCAACTGAAGAAGCTCTAAAAATAAAAAAAGAAAAGCTGTACAGTGATAATCCTGACAATATGGAAATATTTTCCTATTTAATTAATACCATTTCCGCCATTAAAGATGAATTGTATAAGTTTGTTTCCTATAGTAATGAGCGAGAAGATGTGGTGGGTCAGGTGGACCGAATTATTTTATGCGGGCGGGACGCGATGATTGTCGGTTTCGAAAAATATCTGACTTCTAATCTAAATATGCCAGTCAGCGTAGCTAATATTTGGGTAAATAATTTTGATTTGGCTACCTATGTACCGGAGATGAGCAAATTGGATTCCTTAGATCAGGCGGTGTTGAATGGGCTTAGTTTATTTTAATTTATGGCAAATTTAATTACTGAAAAACAAAAAAAAGTGATTAAGACTGAATACTGGGTTAGGCTTTTTTCGGTATTTTTAATTATTCCGACCGCACTTTTAGGTCTTTTCCTTCTCGCCTATGTCGTGCCCTATTATCTGTCCGTTAATAAAAAGGATTTAGCGGTGGCTGAACAATTTAAATCGGTCATTATTGCCGAAAACAAAGAAAATGTCGGGGAAAGCGTTTCCCGGGCGATAAATCAGACCACTGAACAATTGAAGGCCGTAGAATTATATACCAAAGTTAATTTAAATCCTTCGCTGTATTTTGATAAAATTATCGCCAATAAGAATGCTAATATTCAGATTACTAAACTATCTTTTAATTTTATTAAGGATAATCAAGCTCAGCTGTCGGTGAGTGGTGTAGCCAAAAATAGGGAGGGGCTGGTGTCTTTTATTGATAATTTGAAAGCCCAGGCAAATTTTGCCACCGTGGATTCGCCAGTTTCAGACTTTGCTAAGGAGAGTGACATTTCTTTTACTATAAATATTAAAACATCCATATGAAGTTTAATTATTCAAAAAGAATATTAATCCTCTCCCTAATTTTCTTTACCGGGGTGATTATTTTGGATGTTATTTTTACCAATTTATTAGTGGATAAAATCGTTAAGATAAATAATAAGGTAAAACAATTAAACATTTCCTCTCAGGAAAGGGAAAAGGAAATTAAATTAAAGGATTTAATAATTGATTCAAAAGCCGATCGAGAAAAATTAACGGAATATTTTGTTGGCGCCGGTAATGCCGAGACATTAGAGTTTACCAAATATCTGGAGGATTTAGCTCTAAAGGAGGGGGTGACGGAAAAAAAGACTATTATTGAGGAACCGATAGTCGGTCTGCCGTCAGCCGATACTATTTCCGCTATCAGATTTAGATTTAATGTTATTGGCAAATGGGCCAATATCTATAATTTTCTTCAGGCTATTGAGAATTTACCGAAAGTTGTTTATTTAAATAGTGTGTCGGTCAGTCTTAATTCCGGAGCTGTTTCCGCCAAGGAGATTAAAGCCGGAACCAAGACTTGGTCAGCCGATTTAGATTTTTCTGTCATCAAGTTGAAAGATTAATTTGATATATTAAAAGACGATGAAAAAAATAAATTTAAAATCTCTTTTTAGGAGGAAAAATAAGACAGAGGATATTGGACATTCGGTGGCTTGGCCAGTGAATTTTATTCGCGATTGGAAAATTATGGTTTTGATTTTTGCCATTGGTTTAGCCTCCCTGTCTTTTTTGGCCTGGCAAATATATTTAAGTGATCGGATTGGTGGTGGCTATTTGACGCCGGAATTGCCGCCATCAAATATTTCCATTAAAACCGTCGATGAGAAAAAGTTACAGGCCGGCCTGCTGATGTTGGAAAATAAACAAATTGATTATCTTAAATTGCAAGCTGAGCAAACAAAGTTAGTTGACCCATCGCTCTAAAACTGTTATATTCTCTTAGTCTATTTAGTTTGCCCTCGTAGTTCAATGGATAGAACAGAGCTCTTCTAAGGCTTTGATGTAGGTTCGATTCCTACCGAGGGCACAAATAAAATCTTTTTGTTTGTAATGTGCTATCATTATAGGCAGATCGGAAAATAATGGAGGTAGCGATGAAGAAGTACATTAGTGTGATGGCGACAGTTCTTTTGTTTATGTTGGTAAATTTAACCGGCTGTGTGTCAGTCCATATGCCAGGGAAGATGAAGATAGTCGGTGATCTGCCCCAAAGAGGGCAGGATATCTACATCTTCGATGTTGTAAGTTATGAGATGAATGGGCAAATGGAACACGTTATGGTTTGGAAAGAGCTCGGCAGTGACAGTATTAAGTCTGTCAAAATGATCAGTTTTTGTTTCGACGGTCTCAGGACCTATATAAACGAAGGCCACTATCGGGTGGAGCCAAGTGAATATATGGGAATACGATTTCAGAAGATTCAGTAAATTCCCTATGGCCTGAAGCGCCATGGTAAATGCTTCACAAGCCCGACTCGTTCGGGCTTTAACATTGCTATTTTAATGTGGGCGATACAGGACTTGAACCTGTGACCTTCGAGGTGTAAACTCGTTGCTCTACCAACTGAGCTAATCGCCCTTATATTTGTTAATTTATACAGTAAAAATGCTTTAAATACAAGTGTGTATTATTTGGACTGTTGAACTATATACTATATATGATATACTCTACTTATGAAAATATTTGAACGAAATACTGCACGTGCCTTACGAAAGAAAGGAATGTCGATGAATGAAATAATTAAAAAGACTGGATATCCGAAATCTAGTGTGAGTAATTGGACTGGAGATATTATCTTAACCAAGAAACAAAGGGAACGGCTCTCCCAGAAGGGTCGGAGTATGGAGTCTGTTGAAAGAAGAAGAAAAAGCAGGCTTTTTAATGAATCAAGAAAAAGACAAATAATCACTGATAAAGCTAAGGGCGATTTTTCTGATTTATCACAAAGAGATCTAAAAATAATAGGTTCCATGATTTATTGGGGTGAGGGTGGGAAAACAAGACGTAGTATGGCGTGCCTTTCGAATAGTGATCCCATCATTATAAAAGTAATAATGAGATATTTTCGAGAGGTGTGTGGGGTGCCGAATTCTAAGTTTCGTGCTAGTGTTCACACGTTTACTCATGCTAATTTTGAGAAAACAATTAATTATTGGGTAAATATATCTGGAATTCCAAAGGAACATTTTTATAAGCCATATATTAAACAAAGTAGTGCTAGTTTAAATAAGAGAAAAACCTTACCTTTTGGAACCTTAGATATATATGTTTGTGATACTAAAATATTTTTGACAATTATGGGTTGGATTGAAAAGATTTCAGAAATTTTAATAAATAAATGATATGAAGATAGATATTTTATATGAGGATAAAAATTTATTGGCGGTGAATAAACCGAGTGGTCTTGTGATTCATACGGATGGACGGACCCTCCAGATACTTGAGGACGGCGGGCAGGCCCCAGAAAAGACATTAGTGGATTGGATTGCAGAAAAATATCCGGAAGCAGAAAAAGTTGGTGAACCGTTACAGATTGGTACTGGTGAGACTATAAAAAGATGGGGCATTGTGCATCGAATAGATCG
>Ga0268280_1000714_pt1 | contig 25670 bp, 21 predicted proteins | sample saktaG_9_FD_190139 | JGI IMG/M metagenome (GOLD analysis project Ga0268280, IMG submission 190139) | Saline water microbial communities from Sakinaw Lake, British Columbia, Canada - sak_2011_5_24_40m | ecosystem: Environmental > Aquatic > Non-marine Saline and Alkaline > Saline ... | reverse complement strand
ATGAAAATATCAGATTTTCCGATTTAAAGGGAATTTTGGAACTTTTTTCCAAGAGTGTTTTTGGCCAAGATATTAAAATGCGTTTTAGGCCGCACTTTTTCCCTTTTACTGAACCGTCGGTGGAAGCGGATATTTCTTGCATTATTTGTAAAGGCCAAGGTTGCTCTGTCTGCGGCAGGAAAGGTTGGCTGGAGATTCTGGGTGCGGGCATGATTCATCCGAATGTTTTTAAACAGGTGGGGTATGCTACAGGGATTTATACGGGTTTTGCCTTTGGTATGGGGGTGGAGAGAATTGCGATGTTGAAATACGGAATTAATGATATCAGATTGTTTTTTGAGAATGATTTAAGATTTTTGAGGCAATTCTAGACGATGAACCCAGCCTTTCCTAATGGGGCTGGGGTTAATAACAGAAAAGGAAGAGCTGGGTGAAAGTTACTTATAATTGGTTAAAAGATTTTGTAGATTTGAAAATCTCTCCTCAGAAATTGGCAGAGAAGCTGACCATGGCGGGGCTGGAGGTAATTGCTCTGGAAAAAAGAGACGGGGATTTTGTTTTAGAGATTGAAATTACTTCAAATCGCCCGGATTGGTTAAGTGTTTTAGGGGTTGCTCGGGAAGTTGCGGCGATTACCGGACAAAAGTTAAAGTTAGGTGCTCGGTGTCAGGTGTCAGGTGCTAGCGGTAAACCTAAGCACCAAGCACCAAGCACCAAGCACCTAATCATAGTTGAAGACAAAAAAGATTGTCCTCTTTATACCGCAAGAATAATTAAAAATATTAAAGTTGGTCCTTCTCCGGAGTGGCTAAGAAAGAGATTGGAATTAGTCGCCTGCCGCAGTGTGAATAATGTCGTGGATATTACTAATTATGTTTTATTTGAGTTGGGCCAACCGTTACATGCCTTTGATTTAGATAAATTAAGTCAAAATGAAATTAGAGTACGCCGGGCTAATGTGAATGAAAAAATTATTACTATTGATGGGATAACAAGAATATTGAGTTCGGAAATTCTGGTGATTGCCGACGCGCATAAGCCCTTAGCCATTGCTGGAATTATGGGGGGTAAAGAAACCGAAGTTACGCTTAAGACGCGTAACATTTTACTGGAGGGCGCGGTATTTAATCCGATGCTCGTGCGACGGGCTAAACAAAAATTAGGATTACAATCTGAATCAGCCTATCGATTTGAAAGAGGGGTAGATTTAGAAGCAGTCAAGAGTGCTTCTTGGGCAGCGGAAGAGTTGATTTTAAAGTTAGCTTATGGTGAACCTGTAGGGTTCAGCAGCTTGGGCATAGCTAAGGTAATCCATCCGATGATTAATCTGGACGTTACTTATTTAAACAAACTGTTAGGTACATCCATCACTAAATTTAAGGTTAAACAGATTTTAAACAGGTTAGGTCTGCCGGTAAAAAATAAAACCAGGAATATTTTAACCATTAAAGTGCCTAGTTTCCGACAGGATTTAAAGTTGGAAGTAGATTTGGTGGAGGAGGTTGCACGTATTTATGGATATGGCGAAATTCCCCAAACCCTTCCGGCGGTAAAACCTAATCGAAAAGTTTTAGATAAGAGAGATGTCATTTGTGGTATAAAAAATGTTTTAACTAGCCTAGGTTTAAATGAGGTAATTACCTATAGTTTAGTTGACCGCGATTTGCTTAAAAAATCTGGAATTAATACTGAGGTGGGGTTAATTAAGATTTCCAATCCTCTAAGTAAGGAACAGGAGGTTTTACGTCCGGTTCTTTTCCCTAGTCTTATTCGTACTCTGGCCTATAATTTAAATCAGCAGCAGGAGCGGGTAAAAATTTTTGAGATCGCTAATGTTTTTTCCGGCCAAGTAAACACGATCACAGAAAATTCTTTACTGGGCATAGCATTATGTGGTCAGAATACCTTTTTTACCAAACAGGGCTTAACCAGGGAGGAGATTACACTGCTACATTTAAAAGGAGTTTTAGAGGCTTTGTTTAATCGATTGGGGATTAAGAGTTTTAATTTTAGTGGTCAAGAAGATAATAAAATAAACATTATGATTAATCAGAAACCGATAGGTTTTATGTTGAATTTAAGCCCGCAAATTTTGGGCGCTTTTGATATTAAGAATCGGCAAGCTGTCTTGGCCGAGGTTAATTTAGAAATGCTGTTTGACAGTATAAATTTAGGAAAAAAGTTTTTAGATATTCCTAAATATCCGGCCATTACCCGGGATATAAGTTTTGTCATTAATGAGGATATTCCGGTGAAGGGGTTACTGCTGGCGATAGAAGCCAGGGGCACTCCACTATTAGATCAGGTAAAAATAGTAGATTATTATCAGGGTAAGCAAATTCCGGCTGGGTTTAAGGGTTTAACTATATCTTGTGTTTACCGACTAGATAGCCGCACGTTGACCGAAGAAGAAATTTCTCCGGTACATAATGATATTTGTTCTTTATTGGAAGAGCGGTTTGGTATAAAATTACGGGGAGCATAGAAAATAAAGGGGACGGTTCTATTCTTCCTCGAGTTTAATTCCAGAAAAATAGAACCGTCCCCATGTTTTTAAGCGAGGATTGATTTTTATATAAATATGTGTTATGCTTTTTCTAGAATTAAAGAGCTCTTTTAGATATCCCTGCGGTGCGCGTTGGAAATTTGATAATTGTTGAACCAACACTATTTTCACGGGAACCCCATTATTCTTTATTGCACGTGTGCTTAAAGATAGGGTACCCACCTGAAGCCAAATCGGTTCAGACTATCAGTCCAACGGCACTCTTGCGGGGATTTTTTATGACTTTCGTCATTCTGAGGAACCCCGCCAAAGGCGGGGTTCCTCAGAATCTAGATCCTTTCCCTTCGCTGCGCTCAGGGTCAGGATGACGGAAAATACCTCCAATATTAATTATTATGGACTTATTTACTCAAGAAACTCGGATTTCCGATAAAAATCTCCCTTTGGCAGTACGACTGCGGCCAACCACCCTGGATCAACTATTTGGCCAGGATCAAATATTAGGTAAAAATAAATTATTACGTCGCGCTATTGAAGCTGACCGGTTAACCTCGCTTATTTTGTTTGGGCCTCCGGGAACAGGTAAAACCTCTTTAGCCTGGTGTATTGCCAATATTACTCAGGCAAACTATTGTGCGATTAACGCGACCATCTCTAATGTTGAAGAATTAAGAAAAATTATTGCCGCCTCTAAACTGAGGGCCAAAGAAGGAAAAAAGAAAACTATTCTGTTTATTGATGAAATCCACCGTTTTAATAAAGCGCAGCAGGACGTGCTTTTGCCTGATGTTGAAGAAGGGCGTTTGGTATTAATTGGCGCGACAGTGCATAATCCGTATTTTTCGCTTACTGCCGCACTGCTTTCCCGGTCAATTGTTTGTGAATTGAAGGCGTTGGAGAGTAACGCTCTAGTTAATATAATTAATAATGCTTTAAAGGATAAAGAAAGAGGGTTGGGTAATTTTAAGGTTAAACTTGATAAAAATGCACTTAATTTTTTAGCTAAAAGTTGCGAAGGTGATGCGCGCAGAGCTTTGTCTGCTCTGGAGTTAGGAGTTTTGACTACTCCGGCGGCCAAAGATGGTTATATTAATTTTGATTTAGAAATTGCTCAGGAATCTATTCAGAAAAAAGCAGTGGTTTATGATCGCGATGGAGATGGCCACTATGATACGGCTTCGGCCTTTATTAAATCTATGCGTGGAACTGATCCGGATGCGGCAATTTATTGGATGGCCAAGATGTTATATGCTGGAGAAGATCCGCGTTTTATCGCGCGGCGGGTTTGTATTTTAGCTGCCGAAGACGTAGGCAATGCCGACCCCTTGGCTTTAGTTTTAGCGAATGCGGCTTTACAGATCTCTGAGTTTGTGGGTATGCCTGAAGCCAGGATTCCTCTAGCTCAAGCAGTGATCTATGTTACCTGCGCTCCTAAATCTAATGCCAGTTACCTGGCAGTGGAAAGAGCTACTCAGGATATCAAGGAAAATAAAGTGCAAGAGGTTCCGGATTACCTTAAAGATGCTTCTTACAGCGGCGCAGAAAAATTAGGGCATGGCCTAGGGTATAAATATGCCCATGATTATCCCAAACATTTTGTGAAACAGCAATATACACGTAAAAAAGTATGCTACTATGAGCCTACGGATATAGGTTATGAAGTTAAAATTAAAGAGCGTTTAAAAAAATTACGTCAAGTTTCTTCTGCTGGGTAAAAATCCCTCCCGGAGAGATATGGATAAAGGATAAGGCAAAATAATGTTAATCATGCAAATATTAATAGTTGTAGGGGTGGGAGCAATTATTTATGCTATTTTTGGGATGTTTACATCTGGTAATTCTAAGCCCTCTCCAAAGCAAAGAATCCAAGATCAGCGACCACTGGTACAAGATTTTGATAAAGAGCAAAAAATCCAGCGTTTACAAAGTCAGGTTGCTAAATTAGAAAGTCAATTAGAACAGTCCAAGGTGGCCACGGTCGAGGAAAAATCTGGATTAAAGACGATAGAAGAAAAAGAAGCGGAATTTTCTATAGAGTTAAAGCGCAGAGAAGAGTGGGTGGCTAAAGCGGAAGCAGAACGAGCTAAGACTAAAACAGAGAATTTAGATTTAAATAATAAGTTTATTGCCAAGGAAAATGAGTTGCAGGTGGAGTTTACTAAAAATGTAAATTTGACCCGAGAAGTGCGTGAAATAAAAGCCGCTTTGGAAGCAAGCCAGACGGCCTGTCGGCTTAAAGAAGATCAACTGCAGGAGCAGAAACATCAAAGTGAAAGCCAGCTTAAAAGTATTAACGAACATTTGGCGACGATTGCGGAGTTTAAGAGTAAAGAAAAAATCAGTGAGTGGGTGCCCAAAGCAGAGTTTAGCCAATTAAATGAAGAGTACGCAAAATTAGAGAAAGATTTAGCCGCCAGTCAAGAGAGATTGAAAAATTTTGCCGTCGAGATTGCGCATTTGCGCCAATTGATCGATAAAGAATCTCTGCCGAAAGAAGAAATTAAGCAAGAGAAAGCTGCTCCGGAAGAGATTAAACCTGAAGAAGTTATTTCCAAAGAGATTAGACCAGAAGCACAAAAGTTAGAGGAGAGTAGAACAGTAGAAGAAAATATAGAAAAAGAGACAAAAGAAGTAGAAGAGCAGAAATAAAAGAAAGGAAAAAGTAAGATGAAGGCTATAAAAATGAAAGTATTTATGGCATTGTTAGTATTAAGTTTAACCTTTTGCTATGGAGGAATTTTAGCGATGAGCGAAACAATTGTGGTTTTGGAAACTAATCAAGGAGACATTGAGATTAAACTAAAAGATGATCTGGCGCCGAAAACTTGTGAGAACTTTACTAAGTTGGTTGAAAAGGGGTATTATGACGGTTTGATTTTTCATCGGGTAATTAAAGGTTTTATGATCCAGGGCGGAGATCCTACGGGAACCGGAACCGGTGGTGCTTCAATTTGGGGAAAGCCCTTTGAAGACGAAGTAACTCCGCAAGCCAAGTTTGATGAGATAGGTATTCTGGCAATGGCCAATAGCGGACCCAATACAAACGGCAGTCAATTTTTTATTACTTGCGCTAAAACCCCCTGGTTAAATATGCGGCATACTATTTTTGGCGAGGTTGTTTCTGGTTTGGAGGTAGTGCAAAAAATTGAAAATACTCCGGTCAACGCCGATGACCGGCCGATCGCCCAACAAAAGATCAATCGAGCGTATATAAAACCTAGTGCTTAGAATAAACTTAGAAATCTAGGGGACGGTTCTGTTTTTCCGTCGCATGATTTAATTGAAAAACAGAACCGTCCCCTTTTCTTTAAAACGGTAAAACCTCACCGGCGGTAATCGATAATTAACGAAATAATGGCTTATGGAAAAAATAAATTATCATCAAGAATTAAATCCTGCCCAGCTTAAAGCCGTAGAATCTATACAGGGGCCGCATTTGGTTATCGCTGGTGCGGGAAGCGGTAAGACGCGGGTTTTGGTACACCGGGTGGCCTATTTAGTTGAACAAGGCATAGCACCCGAGGAAATTCTTTTACTTACTTTTACGCGTCGTTCGGCTGAAGAGATGTTGCGTCGGGCCAGCATTTTACTGGATGAACGCTGCAAAAATGTTTCTGGTGGAACTTTTCATTCATTCGCTAATATGATTTTAAGAAAATACGCGAAGCTTTTAGAAATTAGCAATAATTTTACTATTCTTGATCAGGCGGATGCCGAAGATGCGGTAAATTTAGTGCGCACGCAGCTGGGGTTTCATAAATCCGAAAAACGTTTCCCACGTAAACGCGCCATTCTAGAGGTAATCTCTAAAAGTGTGAATAAATCTGAAAAGATCTCATGTGTGTTGCTGGATGAATATCCGCAGTTTATTGAATTTGTCGAAGAGATTAAAAAAATTCGCGATGAATATAATAAATATAAACGCCAAAAATCGCTTCTGGATTATGATGATTTGTTAGTTTTTTTAAAAAACCTGCTCACCAAGCATGAAACTGTGCGCGCCAGCTTGAGCGCTAAATATAAGTATATTATGGTTGATGAATATCAGGATACGAATAAACTTCAGGCGCATATTGTTTGCCTTTTGGCCGCGGAGCATGCCAATATTATGGTTGTGGGAGATGATGCTCAAAGCATTTATTCTTTTCGGGGTGCAAATTTTAAAAATATCATGGATTTTCCAGCGATATTTAAAGGCACGAAGATTATTGCTTTAGAAGAGAACTACCGTTCTACCCAACCAATCTTGAATTTAACGAATGCGGTTATCGCTCAAGCTAAAGAAAAATTTCAAAAGAATCTTTATACCAAGAAGCAAGGGGGGAAAACACCGGTTTTTATCGATTGTGCGGATGAAAATTCTCAATCTACTTTTGTGGCAGAAAAAATTCTGGAATTAAGAGAAGATGGCATAGCTTTAAAAGATATCGCTGTGCTTTTTCGTTCCGGGTGGCATTCCAATGATTTAGAAATTGAATTAACTAGTCGCAATATTCCTTTTGCAAAGTATGGTGGGCAAAAATTTGTGGAGGCTGCCCACATTAAAGATTTGGTAAGTTATTTGCGCATTGCCTACAACGTGCTTGATCAAGTTAGTTGGCTGCGCGCGCTGGAATTAATTCCTCGCATTGGCCCTAAAACTGCAACTAAAATTATCGACTCAATCCTGGATCCACCTAGGTTAGAAGCGTTATGGCAGAATAATGATGAACTTAAAAAACTATTTGAGTTATTAAAAAATGTAGATCTTAAGCGCGACAGCCCCGCTGAGGTTATTGCCAGATTCCTTAATTATTATCAGCCATTATTAAAGATTAAGTATGATGATTTTAACAAACGTTTAAATGATCTGGATTCATTATTAAGAATCGCCCAGCGCTATAAAACGTGCGAGCAATTTTTAGTTGATCTGGCTTTGGAGCCTCCGGAAAGAATGTTGGTTGAGACTGTTCGACGGAATAAGGATGATGCTCCGCTTACTCTTTCAACGATACATTCGGCTAAGGGGTTGGAATGGCACACGGTATTTTTAATTTATGTTGCCGAGGGGCACCTGCCTTCATATTTATCCTTAAGCTCAGCTGAGCAGATTGAAGAGGAGCGTCGTTTGTTTTATGTTGCCGCTACCCGGGCTAAAGTAAATTTATTTTTATTAAAACCGCATATTGATCGCTCACCCAGAAGTTTTGCGGATGGCGGCGGTTCAGTGCTGACTCAGACATCTCGTTTTTTAGAGCAGGGTGGTTTACTGGAAGAGTTTATCGATGTACAGAGCGCCAATTTCTCGGATGAGTTTTTAGAGTTGGAGCTAGAAGATATTATCGGAGAAAAAAGAAACAAGCATAAAGAATTTTTTGAAAGCATGGAAGAGTATTTTCGGGATGAAAAGTAGTAAAACTAGGGGGCGGTTTTAATTTTCTGCGGATAAGAGAGAAAATTAGAATCCTCCTCTTGATTTATCTTGAGATAGGTCTGAAAGTGTGTTAATATTTTTAATATGATTATTAGCCAGCAAAAACCTCTCAAGGACTTATTACACAGTCTTAAAGAGTATAAAAAAATATTTTTAGTGGGTTGTGGTGAGTGTGCAACTGCTTGTAAGAGCGGTGGCCAGCCAGAGATTACAAAAATGCAGTGCCAGCTGGAGGCGGCGGGTAAAGTTATTACCGGCTCATGTATTCCGTCTGCACCTTGCGTAGCGGCAAAACTTAAAACGGAATTAGCTAAAAATAAAAAAGTTTTAGCTCAATCAGAGGCAGTTTTGATTTTAGCCTGCGGTTTAGGGGTGCAGTCATTTAAAGATAATGACCGCCTAGATTTAGCGGTTTTGCCTGCTTGCGATACCTTGTTTGGCGCGGTGATGGACGCGCAAGGTAATTTTTTTGAAAAGTGCTCGATGTGCGCAGAGTGTGTTTTGGATGCTACTGCCGGGATCTGTCCGATAACGCTTTGTCCTAAGAGCCTGCTTAATGGCCCTTGCGGCGGAGTAAACCAAGGTAAATGCGAGGTAGACAATCAAAAGGATTGCGCTTGGGTTTTAATTTATAAAGAATTAGAAAAAAACAACAAGTTAGAATCTTTAAGAAAAATTCGCTTGCCTCGGGATTATGAAAAATCTAGCAAACCACATAAACTAGTTATATCTTAATAAATTTATATGCCCAAACAAAAAATTTTATTGCCTAAAATTGAACTAAAGCCATTTTACGAAAGAGATAAGTTTTCGATTCGTGATTTAGCAAAAAGATATGGTTGCGGAAGTACAACTATTCAAAGAGCTTTACATAAATATAGGATTCGAGTTCGTCCGACCATGGCTACAAAACTAAAAATTCCAAAATGCAAGATCAGATTTCTTTATGAAAAAAGAGGGAAATCGTCAACAAGTATATCCCGGACGTTTTCTTGCGTTCCAGCAACTATTTTAAATAGGCTAAAAGAGTATAAAATTAAAATTAGAGATTTTTCCAGCGCTCATATAAAATATCCTAAAAAAAACTTTAGTGGAGATTTAATCGAAAAAGCCTACCTTATTGGTTTTCGAATCGGAGATTTGCATGTAAGAAAGTATGAAAAAAACGGTAAAGTTATTTCTGTAGAATGTGCATCGACCAAACAGAGCCAGATTATATTGATACGCAATTTATTTAGGAGATATGGTTATATTAGGATAGCGCAATCTGAGGGAGATAGTATTATAAGAATTCAATGCGCTCTTAATCCCTCATTTAATTTTTTACTACCTAAGCAAGATTTGATTGAAAGGTGGATTTTGCGAAATAGTAAGCTATTTTTTGCGTTTTTTGCAGGCTATCTTGATGCCGAAGGAGAGATAAACATCCATTCTGGAGGTTTTGCTTATTTGAGAGTGGGGACTTATGACAAAAATATTTTGATTCAAATCAAGAATAAATTAGAAGAATATGGAATAAAACCAAAATTTAATTTGGATCGACCAAAAGGGGCTAAAGTTAACCTATCCTTTAGGGACAAGCAGAGAGGGATTAAGAAAATATATAAAACAAAACACGATTTTTGGCGGGTCGCGGTTTATAGGAAAAAAGACCTATTAAATTTGTTCAAATTTATTTCTCCTTATATCAAACACCAAAGACTAAAGATATCATTAAGGAATGCAAAAAAGAATATTGTTGAGAGAAATAATAGTTTCGGTAATTTAAGGATGAGTTAAATGCCAGGAGAGCGAGATAAAATTCAAGGTCCATATTCAGAAAAGGTTATGGAGCATTTCCTAAACCCAAGAAACTGTGGGGAGATTACAGATGCAAGTGGTATTGGCACCGTCGGTAACCCAATATGCGGCGACGTAATGAAAATGTATTTAAAAATAGAAAATGATATTATCGTTGATGTTAAATTTAAGACTTTTGGTTGTGGCGCCGCAGTTGCCACGAGCTCCATGGTGACAGAGATGGTTAAGGGAAAAAGTATTACTGAGGCATTAACCGTTACTAATAAAGCAGTAGCGCAAGCATTGGGAGGGTTGCCCGCAATTAAGATGCATTGTTCGGTTTTAGCGGAGGAGGCTTTGCGTTCAGCGTTAAAAGATTATTATAAAAAACAAGGTTTGCCGATTCCGTTTGAAGATAAAGGGCATGCGCATGAAGGTGAGACCTGTTTGTAGGGTGAGTTATATTGACCCCGCACCTTTTTGAAATTCGAAGATATATGTTAGATGCCAATAAATTTAAAAATATGAATAAGAGAAAAGGTGCGGGGTTGACAAAAGCTCAAATACGGAGTAAAATTCTTTTAAGATTAAAAACACAGAAGGAGGAAGACCGAAACCGAAAAAGTAAGCTGATTACAGGCAAACTTTTAAGGAATAAGGTTTTTAAAAAGGCTAAGATAGTGATGTTTTACATCGCTTTTGGCGGTGAAGTAAATACTGAAGAGATGATTAGGGAAGCTAAAAAAATAGGCAAGCTTATATGCGTGCCAGTTTGCAGAAAAGATAAAGAAACTATGCAGCCAGCCATATTAGAAGATCATGCTAAATTAAAAAAAGGCCCTTATGGTGTTTTAGAGCCTGTTGCGCTTGCTCGGGTTAAACCAGAGGAGCTGGATCTTGTGATTGTTCCCGGCCTCGCTTTTGATAAAAAGGGTAATCGTTTGGGCCGCGGTAAAGGTTGCTATGATCGTTTCTTATGTACGCTTTCTGAGAAAACACCTTCCATAGGTTTGGCTTTTGATTTCCAAATCTTATCTTTAGTCCCTACCACTGTCGATGATGTAAGCGTCAAAAAAGTTATCTTTTCCTAGAACTCCTAAAAAACTTAAAAACTCATAATAAATAAGGTCAAAAGGGAGGAAAAGAAATGATTCTTAACATAGTGGTGCCCATATTTGTTGCCCTGGTTGCCGTATATTGCGGCTATTTCTTAAGAAAACATATTGCCGAGAAAAGAGTAAAAAGTGCCGAACTGCAAGCTGAGCATATCCTAGAGGCAGCTAAAAAAGATGTTTTGGATAAGCGCCGGGAAGCGGAGTTAGAAGCTAAAGATCTTTTGTTTCGTATGCGCCAGGATTTTGAGCGTGAAATTAAAGATCGCAAGTTAGAGATTGTTAATCTTGAAAAAAGATTAACTCAAAAAGATGAGAATATTGACCGCCGGATTGATTTGGTGGAGAAAAAAGAAAAAGAGATCGAGGTGCGTAATGATCATCTTAAGAAACAGGAAGAATCTTTAAAATTAAAAGAAAACCAATTACAGGCTTTAATTGCTGAAGAAAAAGAACGCTTACAGAAAATCTCTTCTTTATCCGTGGAGGAAGCAAGGCAGATTCTCTTAGGCCGCTTGAATGAAGAATTAAATAATGAAAAGGCGGTATTTATCAGGCGTCAAGAAGAAGAAGTGCGTAGTATCGCGGATAAGAAGGCCCGCGAAATTTTAAGTTTAGCTATTCAGCGTTGCGCGGCAGAGCATACCGTGGAATCAACGGTTAGTGTGGTGACTTTGCCCAATGATGAGATGAAGGGCCGGATTATCGGCCGGGAAGGAAGAAATATTCGGGCATTAGAGATGGCCACCGGGGTAGATGTGATTATTGATGATACGCCCGGAGCAGTTACTTTGTCCGGATTTGATGCTGTGCGCCGGGAGATTGCCCGCTTGAGTTTAGAGAAGCTTATTTCTGATGGTAGAATTCATCCCGGGCGGATTGAAGAGATTGTGGAAAAGACTAAAAAAGAAATGGATGAGAAGATTCGTGAGGAGGGGGAGCGGGCTGCTTTTGAGGCAGGGGTTAATGGTTTACACCCGGAGATAATTAAGCTTTTAGGCCGGCTTAAATATCGCACCAGCTATGGCCAGAACGCTTTGCAACATTCCAAAGAAGTTTCATTTTTATTGGGAATTATGGCTTCAGAGTTAGGCCTGGATTTTAAGCTTGGCCGAAGAATCGGGCTCTTGCACGATATTGGTAAGGCTGTGGATCATCAGGTGGAAGGCACGCACGCTAAGTTGGGCGCGGATCTGGCCAAGAAATATAATGAAAGCGCCGAGGTAATCGCGGCGGTTGAATCGCATCATGAAGAGTCGCCTGCGCAGAGTATGTATGCGGTTTTAGCTATTGCTGCTGATGCGGTTAGCGCTGCGCGCCCCGGGGCCAGAAGAGAAACGTTGGAGATATATGTTAAGCGCCTGGATAAGTTAGAGTCAATTGCCAATCTTTTTAAGGGAGTGGAAAAATCTTTTGCTATTCAGGCCGGCAGAGAGATCCGGGTTATTGTACAGCCGGAGAAAATTAATGATAATGAAGCAGTGACTATGTGCAGGGATATACGTAAGAAGATTGAAGAGGGGATGGAGTATCCTGGTCAGATCAAAGTTACAGTAATTCGCGAGATGCGTACGATTGAGTATGCTAAATAAATTATGAAAATACTTTTTATTGGAGATATTGTTGGTAGCCCGGGCAGAGAGGCAATTAAAACTCTGGTTGTCCCGCTTAAGCAGGAATTAGGAATTGATTTTGTAATTGCTAATGCTGAAAATGCTTCTGGCGGTTCAGGGATTACTTCTAAAGTGGCGGTTGAACTTTTTGCCTCCGGAGTGGATGTGCTTACTTCCGGAGACCATATTTGGAAGAAACCCGAGATTTTTGAGCTGATTAATCAGGAAGAAAGAATTTTACGCCCGTTGAATTTTCCAAGCGGAGCGCCCGGGCGCGGCGCAAACGTATTTAAGACCCGTAATGGAGCGAAGGTCGGAGTAATTAATATTAATGGCCGGGTTTTTATGGAGGCGCTAGAGTGTCCTTTTAAAGCCGCGTTTAAAGCCGCTGAGGAATTAGCAATAGAAACTAAAATTATTATTGTAGATATGCATGCGGAAGCTACCTCTGAAAAAATAGCTCTAGGTTGGTATTTGGATGGGAAGGTTTCTGCCATTTTCGGTACACATACACATATTCAGACTGCCGATGAAAAAATTTTACCTCAGGGTACTGCTTATATAACCGATGTGGGTATGACCGGCCCTTATGATTCGGTAATTGGTAGGAGAGTGGAGGATGTGCTTACTCGTTTCTTAAGCTCTATTCCGGTTAGATTTCAAGTTGCTGAAGGGAATATCCAACTACATGGTGCTTTGGTAGAAATAGATGAAGTAACTGGTAAAGCGCGTTCGATTTCAAGAATTCAAAAAAGAATTTAGATGATAAGAAAATTGCCGGTTAGTTTATATGGGGTTTTGTTATTTTTAATCTTTTTTTCGTCCTTTGGACGAATGGCTTCTTTTGCTCAAGTTCCAGAAGAGCTAGAGTTTAGTCTAGACCTAAAATCTCCCGTAGTTAGCCTTCCTAAAATATATAGATCAAGTGTGGATTTAAGCGGTCGAGGTAAGCAGCGAGATTTAACCTTGCCACAAACCTTAGCGTCGGCGGATGCCTTGGCTGCCTGGCAGGCGGATTTAGGTTTCCGTAATTTCTACCGTATTCAATATAATCTTTGGGAGATTCAACAGCTCGTTAATGACCAAGACGCTTATCAAAAGCTTTTGAATAATTATGAAGAGATAATTAAAAAAGTTAGTGATAGCGGAGGAACAGTAATTTTAGATTTATTCGGTACACCTAGTGGTTTAGGCGCAGTGCTGGATAAAAATAGCGCTCCCCACAATTTAAAAATATATAAAGAATTAGTTAAGAATACGATTCGTAAATTTAGTTGCGAGAAAAAATATAATATTTGGTATGAAGTTTGGAATGCCCCAGATTTAGGTGATTTCTTTTTGGGGGGACGAAGCGAGTATTTTAATCTTTATCGTATTATAGGTGAAGCGGTAAACGAATTGCGTCGGGAGACCAAAATATATATTCCTTTAGGGGGGCCTTCGGTGAGCGCCTGGTTTAGAAATATCGAGCCGAATAATATATTAACACCAGAGGGCAGCTTAATCTATGAGTTAATAAAATATTGCTATAGTTATCGCCTGCCCCTGGATTTTATTTCCTGGCATGCTTATTCTAGCGACCCGGCAGAAGAAAAACAGGATACTATTTATGGCAAGCCTTTTGTTGAGCTTATTCGTGAGTGGTTAACTTATTTTAAATTTAATAGTAAACTTCCACTTTTGGTCGATGAATGGAGTTTTGACAGTTCAGCAAATGCTTTAGCCGAAAGAGCTAAATTTGCGCATATTTCTGCCAGTTATATTCCGGGGCGGCTTAAAAATATGTATGAGGCGGGAATAGATTATCAGACATATTTTTGTCTTGAAGATTTTGGAGATAAAAAATCCGGGGTAATTAGAAATTTGGGTATTTTTTCATTTGATCTTGCCCGGCCGGAGAACAAAGGATTTGCCAAAGTTAATTATAATGTTTGGCGTATGCTTGGTCTGTTGGGTCAAGATTTGTTTACTGCTAAATTTAGTGATGAATTTGTAGGAGTAATTTCTACCAAGTCCGTCGATTATCTGGCCTTGCTTATTTATAACTATATTGATCCGCAAGCGGCGATGAATTATATCTCTCATAATATAGTTTATTTAAATAGAGCGGAACAAAAGGCAATTTTAAGCATAGTTAAATCTGATCGCATGAAGAAAATCCTCGCTGGTCAGTTGAGCCTAGCTACTTTACGATTAAGCGTTAAAACTAAAGCGCTGCTTAGTCGCGCTATAGAATTAAATAATTTAGCCAATAAATTTTCAACGCTGGATCGTAAGATTAAGGTTTCTTTAAAGGGCCTAAAAGATATTTATGTTTTAAGTAAGTATGTGATGGATAGTAATTGTAACCGAAATTGTGAATTTAAGCCCAGCTTTGAAAAAGAAGTGGATTTTAACCAGGGCTATGTTGAGACAGTGGATTTAAGTCCTTATTCAGTTCAGCTTTTAGTTTTTAAGAAGAAGCCTGTTCTACCTGAAGTTAAGCCACAAGAGAAGCCCATTGAGATAAAGCCAGTTGCGGCTTTAACTAGTGGAAACCAAAGTCTGCCTGATCGGCAGGCAGGTACGGCCTTGCCGGCCGAAGTCAAGCCGGAAGAAAAAACCATAGATGTGAAACCTGTTGAAGTTAAGCTACAGGAGAAGCCTGTGGAATCAAAACCCACTGAAGTTTCGCCACAAGAGAAGCCCTTGCTTAAGGAGATAAGTAATGCCGGAACCAAATAAACATATTTATACTGTTTCACAGATTACTCAAGTAATTAAGGGGTTGCTTGAGGAGAAGGTTGGAGAGATTTGGCTGGAAGGAGAGATTTCTAACTTTAAAGCCGCTACCAGCGGACATTTTTATTTTTCACTTAAAGATGAAGGAGCGCTTATTCTGGGGGCGATGTTTGCGCATGCTAATAAAGGCTTAAAATTTAAGCTGGAAGACGGCCAAAAGGTTATTTGTTTTGGTAAAGTTGATGTTTATGGTCCGCGCGGGCAATATCAGATTATTGTTGAGAGGATTGAACCTAAAGGAGTTGGTGCGCAACAATTAGCTTTTGAACAATTAAAGAAAAAATTAGACCAAGAGGGTCTGTTTGATGCTGAGCATAAAAAACCGCTTCCCCAAATGCCTTTTACGGTGGGAATAGTTACCTCAAGCTCAGGAGCCGCAGTGCGTGATATTCTGCAGATTCTTAAAAAAGGCGCTTGTGGTGTGGATGTAATCTTGCGTTCTGTACGCGTGCAGGGTGAGCAGGCAGCCAGTGAAATTGTCCAGGCCATAGCGGACCTGAATAATCTTAAGCATCTAGATTTAATTATTGTTAGCCGGGGGGGAGGTTCGACCGAGGATCTCTGGAGCTTTAATGAGGAAATCGTGGCGCGGGCAATCTATAATTCTAGGCTTCCGGTTATCTCTGCGGTAGGCCATCAGATTAACACCACTTTATCAGATTTAGTGGCCGATGTTTTCGTCGAGACGCCATCAGCGGCCGCCAAGATTATTGTGGATAAAAAAAATGCTTTGCTCGCCCAGTTGTCCGGGTTTAGGTACCAGTTAGATTTTTCTATGAATAGTACCATTAGTGATTTAAAAAACAAGCTTACTGCGTTTACGCATATGCTTAAAAGCCCACGGGATCATTTATTTGAGAAGCAGCAGCAAATAGATGAATTATTCTCCGGGCTAAATTATAATATGCGGCATGTTTTAGAGTTGGCGGCACAACGCTCCAGCGCGTTAATTCAAAGATTGGAAGCATTAAGCCCCTTAGCGATATTATCTCGGGGCTACAGTTTAAGTGTGCTTATGCCCCAAGGTGCTATCTTAAAAGACGTCGTTATGTTAAAACCAGGAGATAAATTAAAAACAGTTCTATATAAAGGCGCTTTTACCTGTGCCGTTTTGGAGGTATTTAGAGATGAACCCCGTTAGAGACAGGACACCGAAGGTGTCCGACGGCTGCCTGCGGCAGCCTGTCTCTAACGGGGTGAACCCCGCCCTTCCTAGGATGGGGTTTAAATAAGAAAGGAAGGGCTGGGTGAAAGAAAAAACCTTGTTTGAGGAAGATTTGAAAAAGTTACAGAAGATTGTTGAGGAGCTCTCTAGCGGGAAAATCACTTTAGGTGAGTCGCTTAAAAAATATGAAGAAGGGGTTAAAATTGCGCAATCTTGTTCTGGGACTTTAGCGGAGGCGCAACGGAAAGTAGAGCTATTGATGAAAAAAGACGGTAAAATCGTTTTAGAGAAATTTGACGACGCAGACAGAGAAGAAAAATAAATGTTTTTAGAAAAAATAAATTCACCTTTAGATTTAAAGAAATTAAGCCTCGAGCAGCTTGGTGGGCTTAGCGCGGAGATCCGCCAGAGGTTATTGGAGGTTGTTTCTCAAACCGGCGGACATTTGGCTTCTAGCTTGGGTACGGTGGAGTTAATCGTGGTTTTGCATTATTTACTGAATACCCCCAAAGATAAAATTATTTTTGATGTAGGGCATCAGGCATACGCGCATAAAATATTAACCGGACGGAACAAAAATTTTTCTACCCTTAGACAATATCAGGGATTAAGCGGTTTTCCTTCAAAAGATGAGTCAGTTTATGATCCTTTTACTTGTGGTCATAGTTCAAATGCAGTTTCTTTAGGTTTAGGGCTTGCCTGTGCCAGAGATTTTTTGCCTAAAGAGGAGCAATTTAAGGTTGCTTGTGTTATCGGGGATGGTTCTTTAAGCGGAGGCCTTTGTTTTGAAGGCCTAAATAATGCTGGGCATTTAAAAAAAGATATTTTAGTAATTTTAAATACTAATGAATTGAGTATTGCTCCAAATGTGGGGGCGATTAGCAATTATTTGAATAAAATTATTTCTCTGCCAGTTTATAATCGTTTCCATGATAATCTGGTGAGTTTTCTAAGGACCCGCGTGCCGCGTGGCAGCCGCCTGATAAAACTTATGGTTAAGTTTGAAGAAGGCTTAAAAGGGCTATTTGTTCCCGGTATATTGTTTGAAGAATTGGGATTCCGCTATTTTGGCCCCATCGATGGCCATGATTTAAGCGCCTTAACTTCTACACTAAAAAATATCCTGGAGATTAAAGGGCCTCGCCTTTTGCATATCGTGACCAAAAAAGGTAAGGGTTGTTTGTTTGCTGAAAAAGATCCGGTAAGGTTTCATGGTATTAGCCACTTTAATATCAATACAGGTGAAGTGTTGATTAAAAAATCTTTACCGGAAGCAAAAAGCTATACGGAGATATTCCGTAATAAAATAGCACAGTTGGCACTCAACGATAAACGGATTGTGGCGATTACTGCCGCGATGCCGGAGGGAACAGGTTTGGATAAATTCCGGGATTGTTTCCCGGAAAGATTTTTTGATTGCGGTATTGCTGAAGCCCACGCAGTTTGTTTTGCTGCCGGGCTGGCCAAACAGGGGCTTAAGCCGGTAGTGGCGATATATTCTACATTCTTGCAGCGCGCATATGACCAAATTATTCAGGAAGTTTCATTGCAAGAATTGCCGGTGATATTTGCTATTGACCGGGCGGGAATTGTGGGAGAAGATGGAGTTACTCATCAGGGCATATTTGATATTGCTTATTTAAGAAGTATCCCGAATTTGGTTGTTATGGCTCCTGGCGATGGTCAGGAGCTGGAGCAGATGTTGGAGTTTGCTTTGCAGCTAGATAAACCAGTAGCCATAAGATATCCCCGCGCAGAAACTTCTTTAGAGAGGGATTTTGTGACTCCTTTGGAATTGGGGCAGGGGCAGCTAATTAAAGAGGGTAAAGATTTCACAATTATTGCTCTAGGCAGCATGGTTTGCGAAGCGAAAAAAGCGCATGAGTTATTAAATCGGGAAGGATTGTCCGGCAGTTTAATCAATGCCCGGTTTGTTGCGCCGCTGGATATAGGGTTAATTAAAAGGGTTTGTGCAGTGACAAAATTTATTTTTACCATTGAAGAAGGGATAAAGGATGCCGGTTTTGGCAGCGCGATTGCTCAGGAGTTAAATAAGCCAGTGGAACGTATTGGCCTGCCGTTTGAATTTATTCCACATGGTGCCCGAAGATTACTTTTAGAAAAATATAAGCTTACGGCGGTAGGGATTGCCGCGCATATTCGCCAGGTGATAAAAAATAATGGCTAAGATTATAATTAATCAAGATAAATGTAAGGGTTGTTTCTTATGTGTAAATTTTTGTCCCAAGGGTTTGATTAAAAAAAGTACAAAATTAAATAAACAGGGGTTGAATTTTGTGGAATTTGATTCTAATGGTGATTGTATTGGATGTATGCAGTGCGCGGTAATTTGCCCGGATTATTGTATTCAGGTATGCAAATAAATATGTTAAAGAAAAGAGTTTTAATTTCTGGTAATGAAGCAATTGCTCAAGGAGCAATCCAGGCCGGCTGCGGTTTTTATGCTGGGTATCCGATTACTCCGCAAAATGAAATTATTGCTTATATGTCTAAACAGATGGCTGCTTGTCCGGCAGGCAGGCCCAAGAAAGGTGTTTTTATTCAGGCCGAGAGCGAGTTGGCGGCGATCAATATGGTTTACGGAGCTTCGGCTGCCGGGGTAAGGGCAATGACTTCATCCTCAAGCCCGGGAATAAGCTTAAAACAGGAAGGGATATCTTATATTGCCGGAGCGCGGCTTCCGGCGGTAATTGTCAATATTATGCGTGGCGGGCCGGGTTTAGGTAATATTGCTCCTGCGCAATCGGATTATTTTCAGGCCACACGCGGCGGCGGACACGGAGATTATCATTTGATAGTTCTGGCTCCGGGATCCGTGCAGGAAGCATATGATCTTACTCAAGTAAGCTTTGATTTAGCGGATAAATATCGTATTCCGGTTATGATCCTGGGTGATGGAATTTTGGGTCAGATGATGGAGCCGGTAATAATCAGAAGACCCAAGACCCAAGACCGAAGACCGAAACAACAAACAAAACCGTGGGCGCTTACTGGTTGCAAAGGAAGAAAGCCCAATATCGTTAAATCATTCTTTCTACGTGAAGGAGCTCTGGAGGAGGCTAATCTTAAACTGCAAAGAAATTATGAAATTATTAGGAAAAAAGAAGAGCGTTTTGAATGTTTATTTATTTCCGAGGCAAAAGTTATTCTGGTAGCTTATGGCACAATGGCGCGGATTGCTAAAAGTGCGATTAGCCAGTTAAGAAGCGTGGGCAAAAAAGTGGGATTAATCCGACCGGTCAGTCTTTGGCCATTTCCACAGAAACCATTTAATTTAAAAAATAAAAATGTAAAATACTTGGTGCTCGAGATGTCCTACGGCCAGATGCTTGAGGATGTAAAACTGGCTGTTTGCGGCAGGCAAAGAATAGAATTTTTAGGCCGCTCAGGCGGCGGAGTACCTAACGAAGCACAGATTATTAATAAGGTTATGAAAATATTATAATGGAAAAGACATTTAAGCGTTGCCAATCTTTATATGACGTGCCTACGCATTATTGTCCGGGTTGTGGACATGGTATTGCGCATCGGTTGGTTGCCGAAGTAGTTGATGAGCTAAAGATAAGGGAAAAGACCATTGGAATCGCTCCGGTAGGTTGCGCGGTGGTGGCTTATGATTATTGGAATTTTGATTGTTCAGAGGCAGCGCATGGTCGGGCGCTCGCGGTGGCCACAGCGATAAAAAGAGTACGTCCGCAGAATATTGTTTTTACCTACCAAGGGGACGGAGATTTAGCGGCAATTGGCACCAATGAGACTATCCATGCGGCAAATCGCGGAGAAAATCTCTCGGTAGTTTTTATCAACAATGCGGTATATGGCATGACCGGAGGACAGCTTGCTCCGACTACGCTTTTAGGCCAGAAGACTTCTACTTCTATTGAGGGCAGAGAGAAAAAAGCTCACGGTTTTCCTTTAAAAATCTCTGAGATGCTGGCGTTATTACCCGGAGTTTGTTATATCGAGCGTGTTTCTTTAGAGAGTCCGGTAGAGGTGTTAAAAGCTAAACGGGCAATTAAACAGGCATTTGAAAATCAAATAAACAATTTAGGGTTTTCTTTAGTGGAAATACTTTCTCCCTGTCCGACTTATTGGGGGTTGACTCCTAAGGAATCATTGGATTGGATTAGGGATGTTATGCGCAAGGAATTTCCCCTAGGAAGGATTAAATGATTGAGCGTATAATTATCGCCGGCAGTGGCGGCCAGGGAGTAATGCTTCTGGGTAAGGTTTTAGCGCAAACCGCCATGCTCGAAGGTAAACAGATTACTTGGTTTCCGGCTTATGGCCCGGAGGTGCGCGGAGGGACTAGCCATTGTATGGTAACCATCTCTGACCAAGAGATTGGTTCGCCGTATATAACCAGAGCGGATACACTTATAATTTTAAATAACCCTTCTTTAGAGAAATTTAAAGGAATGATTTCTAACAAAGGGTTGTTAGTTCTTAATTCTTCTTTAGCTAAAATTAAAGCGGATGTTAAGATAAAGATGTTGCAATTTCCATTCACTGATATTGCCATAAAATTGGGTAACATTAAAGTTGCCAATATGGTAGCGCTAGGTTGTTATGCGCAGGCTAAGAGAATTATCAAGGTTAAAAATATTTTAAAAGTGTTTAAATCTATCGCTCCCGCCGGTAATCTAAAGATTTTAGAGGTTAATCAGCAGGCTTTAGAAGAAGGGGCAAGATTAAATCATGGTTAGAGTCAGGTTTGCACCTAGTCCAACGGGGAATTTACATATTGGCGGAGGGCGCACCGCGTTATTTAATTGGCTTTTTTCTCAGTCGCAAAAAGGTAAGTTTATCTTAAGGATTGAAGACACTGATAGAGAGCGCTCCAGAAAAGAATACGTGGAGGAAATACTCTATAGCCTTAAGTGGTTGGGTTTTAATTGGGATGAACTTTATTATCAGAGTGAACGTTCCGAGCGTTACCGGCTGCATGCGGATAAACTACTTGAAGCCGGGTTGGCTTATATTGAAAGATCTGAGGCGGGTAAAGAAGCGATAATTTATAAGGTCCCCGGGCAGAAGATTAAGGTTAATGATTTAATCCGTGGACAGATTGAATTTGATTCCTCTTTGATTAAAGATCAGGTATTAATTAAGTCCGACGGAACTCCGACCTATAATTTTGCCTGTGTGGTAGATGATGCTGAGATGAATATTACGCATATTATTCGCGGAGATGACCACATCTCTAATACGCCAAAGCAAGTCCTTCTCTATGAGGCCCTGGGGTTTGAGTTGCCGCAATTTGCGCATCTTCCTTTGATTATGGGGGTAGATGGAGGCAGGCTTTCTAAGAGGACGGGCGCAACGGCGATTAGTGACTATCGTAAGATGGGGTATCTATCTGAAGCGCTGCTAAATTATCTGTTACTGCTTAGTTGGGCTCCGGGTGATAACCGTGAATTGGTCAGTGTAGAAGAAGCAGTAAAATTGTTTGATATAAAAAACGTGAATAAAACCTCCGCTACCTTTGATTTAAAGAAATTGGATTGGATAAATAATCAATATCTTAAAGGCGCTGATCCAGAAAAGCTAGCCGACGAACTTATTCCTCTGCTTGAGGCAAAGCAATATATAAATAAAGATAATTTTGATCGCGCCTACCTCTTGGTTTTAGTGAAACTATTTCAGGCCAGGCTTTCGCGCCTTAATGATTTTTTAGATTGGGCGGATTTCTTCTTTTTGGATGAACCGGTGATTGAGCCGGCGGCAAAAGAAAAATATTTAACCCAAGATTTATCAAAAGAATTTAGGTTGTTTGTGCAAAGGTTGGGTAATTTGGACAGTTTTGAGATTATTAATATTGAGGGTAGTTTTCGAGAGTTGATAGCTGAGTTGGGTATTGAAGCTAAAAAATTAATTCATCCTATTCGCGTTGCCCTTACCGGCAAGACTATTGGCCCGGGGCTATTTGAGGTAATATATTATTTGGGAAAAGAACGTAGTAAAAAAAGGTTATTAAAATGGGTAAAATCAGCTGTTGCTTAGTTGTAAACTAAAAAAGAAGCAAATAGAAGGTGGTCAATAACCTAGGCTTAAAGTATTTTTTTCATCCCTTGAAATTGGTAGCAAATTTGTGTTATAGTTACTTAGTAAGGTTTTAAGTTAAAGGCAAGGGGTAAACTACCAGCGGGCAGGCAATGCCCAGAAATAAAAGCCAATAGAATTTCCCCTTGCCTTTGTTTTTTCTTTGGTAAAGTTAGGTAAGCAGGCCAAACCAAGGGCATTTCTATTTTCTTAGGCGAGTGGGAGAAAAAGAAATGCTTTTTTTTGTAGTCTTAATTTACAGGAAGCTTGATAAGTTATGAGGATCTGATATTATGGTGCAGATTTAAGATAATATTAAATGTAAGTAGCAAGCGGAATTCATATAAAAAAGTGGCAAGGCGTGAGGCCGTCTACCCATTTCCCCCAACTCCTCACTCTTGCCGAATGAAGGTTAAGCAACTTTAGTTGCTACTTTCCCCTTCTAATTAAGTATACACTGTTTTGGCCTTAATTTACAAGAGGGGTGCATATTAAATATTTTCCGGGATTTAGCAGATCTCATTTTGGGATTACTAAATTGCTTACAATTTTATAATTTATGATAAAATAACGCTAGGATGCTTTGAGATTTTAGTTCAGTTTAATTTTACCGTAGCTTGGTAAGAGGTAGGGTACAATTTAATAGGTTTATTGCCCTGTCGTCTAATCGGTAGGACTTCAGATTCTGGATCTGACTACCATGGTTCGAGTCCATGCGGGGCAACAAATTAAATCTCTCAAAATATAGAATGAGAGATAACTTAAGTTTTTTAAGTATGAAAAACGAGCGTTGGTGCCCTAATGAGGGGAGGATGAAAAGCAAAAGCGGACTCAATGTATCAATATTGGGGTTTGGTATTTTACTTGTTATTTCAATATTCCTGACTCCGATTTTAGCAGGTTGTATAAAACACAATTCATTTTTCGGTCTTTTGGCACTTAAGATCACAAGCGTATTTTCAAGGAATCCAGATAGAAATATCGGGCTGGGAATTTTTTTTATTTTATTATTACTAGATTGCTTTGTTTGTTGTTTTGTTCTTAAACCTGCCGAAATTTATGGTAAAGATTTGGGACGTTTTTATTTAGCGCTTATTCGTTCACTCAACCCATTTTATAAGACAACCAAATTTGCACGTAATTATCAAAAAGCAAAATTTAGTTTGCATGTTCTCAAAAGAACAAATAATAAGCGGTATACGGATTATTTAATCACTGTTATAGAAAGAAAAATGGAACAGATGCATAAATTAGACCCGGAGTCTCCATTGTTGAAAGAATTCGCAGGAGAATTTTACAATGTGAAAACTGATCTATCCGCAGATACGCCGATAAGTTCAGAGTTAAAAGAATGGGTTGGATTAACAAAAAAGATATCAGATGATGTTAAGGAAGAAAGAAAATCTCAGAAAATCGGTATAGGATATCTTATTTTGGGTCTTGGTATGGGATTTGGTCTGATCATTTCTGCACTAACTATTGATGAAAGGAAGCTTGGTATTAAGCCTATCTTTTCGATTTTGTTGGGCGGTTACCTTGTAATAGATTTGCTAAGGAAGTTTTTTAAAGGAAAGAATAATAGTAACTCTTCGTGATAATAACTTAAGTCGTAGATATTACCATTTTAATAACTTGCCCACTAAAGTGGGGAAGGTTAACTTCCCTGCTTATCAATAAGTTAGAGAGATATAGCTTCTAGAAAAGGCAACAAAAGCAACATTAAATCTATCTCTTATAAGCCTAATTCCTTGATATTTGCCCGTATTACCTATATAATTTCCTTGTTAGCATTAAGAGATACAGTTATTACTTATACCAACACGGGCAACCAATTAAATCTCTCAAAATCTAGAATGAGAGATAACTTAAACCCTGATTATTAGCACTAGTCAGGGTATTTTTTATGTTTTCACGTATCAACGAGTTAGGGTATTCTTTTTTCTGCTGTTCTGCTGTTGTTAATTTCCTGTCTAAGGTTCACTAAAAATCGCCAGATAAATCTCGCTAGCCTATTTTTTATCTTGGTATTGGCTATTAGTTCCAGGTTTAGTGTCGTGGTTATACCTAAGTACAATTGATTTTATTCTGTCGTTCCTTATAATAGATTTGTTAAGATAGATGTTAGGAATAAAGTAATTAGAGGAATTAAAAAAGGTAAAACATTTTTGTGTAGAAAAAATAGAGCCTAGAATCAGAACAGGAGGTTTGTTTATGAGGGCTAAATTTGCAGTTATTATGTTTTTAGCTATATTTAGCCTGTCAGGATGTACCTATATTCAAAGGTTTAAAAAAGCTGATGAATTAGAGATTGAAAATCAGAATTTAAAGAATCGGATTGCTCAGCTTCAGAAGGAAAAAGTAAAAGAAATCGAGCATGTAGTCAAACAGAAAGACAAAGAACTTTCCGAACTTGAAAAAGCAAAACTCGATCTGGAAGAAGCCTTAAAAAAAGAAATAGGAGACTATAAGGCTAAGCTGGAGATGACTGAGCGTGGGTTGGTGATTACTTTCTTGTCTGAAGTATTTTTTGATTCCGGTAAAGATGTAATCCGGGAAAATGGCAAGGAATCGATCCGAAGAGTAGCTGAAGTTCTAAACCATGATGTCCTTAATTCCAACGTTGCCATTGAAGGCCATACTGATAATCAGTCGATTAAATATTCCGGTTGGAAGACAAACTGGGAGCTTTCATCGGCGCGGGCGTTAGCGGTATTGCATTACTTTGTTGATGAATGTAAGGTTGAGCCAACAAGACTTTCTGCCAACGGCTATGGAGAATTTAGGCCGGTTGTAGTAAATGATACAAAAGAGAATATGCAGAAAAACCGTAGGGTTGAAATTGTCATATTGCCTTCTAAGATCAGTAAAATTATGAAGGAATTATCAAATTAAAGCGCCCGGTGAAAAAATCTTCGGTTTTTTAAGAATGACGAATACTTGTGTCTTATTGTTGTTTTTCCCTTAGCGCGGATCGCTATTATTTAAGAAGATCAAAATGTAAATTGATCGCAAAAATAAAATAAAATAAAATAAAAGGAGACTATAGTAAGAACAGGATTGCTACTAGAGATTTGTACTTTAACCGAAATTTAGAGAGGAAGGAAGAGAGGATTAAGAATAACAATTATAAACTAAACAATTAATACGAGGAGGAAAAGAAATGAAGAATATATTTATTTGTATGGTTTTAGTAGTTGCTGCCTTTTGTGCAACCAGCGCTTGGGCTGCTTCAAGTCAA